>Ga0214543_1002033_pt1 | contig 39711 bp, 24 predicted proteins | sample CNSS2metaG_FD_160094 | JGI IMG/M metagenome (GOLD analysis project Ga0214543, IMG submission 160094) | Root nodule microbial communities from cowpea collected in UCLA plant growth center, Los Angeles, California, USA - CNSS2 | ecosystem: Host-associated > Plants > Roots > Nodule | place: USA...
TTTTTTTTGAATATTTTTTTTTTTTTTTTTCTTTTTTTTTCCTCTCAGCTTTTCTTTTTTTGTATCAGAAGGATCTCTGATCACCGCACCCGAGAAGTAGAAAAAGGAAACTAGGTAAAAAGAAATGAAAAACAGACATGAAAAACAGGCGGAGGTTTAATTTTCAGGTGACCACAAAGAAAGAAAAAGGTGTTGAAAAAAAAAAAAAAAAACATCAGAAAACAATTGTGGCTTTTTCAACACTCATTAGATAACAAAATAGAGAAAAATTCTCACGTCTGTTAGCTGATGGAGGCTTAGGAGTTTCTTCAGGCCCTCCTCGCATGGCGCCGGTGACCAAATCATTAGGGTTTGGAATCTGATTCATCACCATGTTTGTTGAAGGTGCATTCCGAATCTCCTCCTGAAATATCAAACCCAACACTCATATAATTGGATGATTTGCAGCTACCATTTCAATTCTTCTCTACTGTGTATATAACCAGACAAAATAAAAAGAGAAAGAACTTATGAATTGAAAGCCCTAGGTGTGTCTCACTGACACATGCAGACAAATATATGTTTGTTTACCAGAAGATTTTGAGGAGTGAAGAAGGTGTGGCCAAGGTGAAGCTGATTAGCCGAAGGAAGAAGTAGGCCACGCATGTTGACTGAGAGAAGGTTGGTGCAATGACCACATCTCACAGTGACAGTCTTAAACAAACTGGAGCAAGGAACACTGACCTAAATTTTTGAGAAGAAGAAGAAGAGAAAGAAAAGTGTTTGATTGCATTAGAAGAGAGATGATGATGATGAGAAAAGTGAAGAAGAGGGTGATGGATGATACCGCGAGGACAGTGTCACAGAAGTTGCAATGGACATAGCAGAGCTGGTCGGAGGGAGAGAGGTGTTGGTCCGGTGAAAAGGAAGTGGATGAGGAGGACATGTTGTTCCTCTTTTTGTTGATTCCCTTTTCTCTCTTTCTGATGATTTGATTTGATTGATGGGATTGACTGATCAGTCGCGGTTTTGGTGATGGACAGATAAACTTCCTATGGATCTGATCCTCTTGATCCTTCACTTATTATTAAGGACCTGCTAAGCCTTAGGGAGAGAAAACAAAAACCAAAACACAAACCACCAACACCGTCAAGAGATACCACTTAAGTATTAAAGAATCCAAAACCCTTACAAACTCTTCTCCTTCTCTCACCATTTTCATATTCCTTTTTTTTTTTCATGTATAATAACAAGTCAATCTCAAAATAATTTACTGTTCATCTCACCAAGATTTTACAGTTTTCACACAGAAAAGAAAATCCAAACATTTTTGCTGTCATAGTTTTAACTTACAGCACACCTTTACAATTGTTGTAGCCCACCACCATATTATCACCATAAATGTGCATGGTTGTATACTTATATTAATGAAAAGGAGATATACATATAGACTTAGAATAAAAAATTTATACTGTTAAAACAGTTTGTAATCCCTTCACGTGATTTTTAACAATAAATAGGGGTCTCTGATTCCTGTTTAGGAGCATGTGCATTTGAATATTTTTTTTCACCTCTGTGTTTTAGTTTAGAAATACATGTAATGTATGGAAACATAACATAGATGGTGTATGATGAAATAGAAGATTGAGAAAAGTGTATAATAAAAAAGAAATAAATGAACGGTTGGCATTCCCAATGGATGTGTGTGAGAGAAAGAGGTAGCAGAGGCGGCAGAGGTGGGGGAACGGAGAGCGAAAGGGACGTGTGCATGGGAGTGATTAGCTTTGGCTCATTCACCTGTTGTTTTCAAAGTTAAGAACGTTCACAGAGTGTCCTCGGGCTTCTACAATTCCATTTCGTGATCACATTTTATCTCTATCAAATCAAATCAAATCTTTGTTCTTTCTAAACCCTCTCTGCGTTTAAAACGCAGCAAGAAACCCTACCATGGGCCAGTACTGCAATCAAGATGTTATGTTAGAGCCATCTTGTTTTCTAACCCTTTCAGACTTCAACGCTGCTGACCCACCTCACTCTTCTGCCATTAATTTCCCCTTTGCAATCAATTCACTCCTCCACACAGTACTTCTACTACTATCCATTCATCTTTCTTTCCATTTACCACTGTTCATTGTCATTCCTTTCTGTTCTTTTTTAATTAATACGCATGGATCCCATCCCATCCCATCCAATCCAACCATCTTTTCTTATCTATGTAATAACCTAATAACACATATGTCACTTCAAATTTTCATGCTACATTTGTTTAAATTACCAGCATCCTGCTTGAGATGTCTAATTCATTTTTGCATTCATTCTTACCCCCCAAATGTATTACAAAGAAAGAGACAACTCGGACAATTTGAATCCTTTCAACTTTAGTCTTTTATTCGAGGATCATTTTGAATATGTTGCTACCTACCTCTATATCTAGGTTTCATAATATAGTTTGACTATCTTCATATTTATTTATTAAAATAAATGTTAAGAGAAATTTTAATGATTGATATAGAGAGAAATAAGCTCTTAGTATACTAATTTTGAAACTTCTGAAGATGTAAGAGTTCTTTTAAAATTAGAATGAACTAATTCCGTGTAAAAATTTCATGAAATTATAAAATATTAAGAGTAGACGCACGCCAATGCACACAAACGTACCATACTCGTTAAGAGAAAAAACTATTTTCAATTTGATCATTATTGAAATCTAAACTAAATACACAAAATTCTTATAATTATTTTAAAAGAAATTATTGTCTACTTTTTCAAAGTTCTTAAAAGAAATAATATATTTAAACTTACAACTTAAGTTATGCACACACAAAAATGCTGCATAAGATATTTCAACTCGCCAAACAAACCAACTTAGTAGAACAATGTAACAAGACTAATTTACATTCCAATTAACTACATATTTTCAAACTATTGATATGATTTTATACCGTTGTGAAGACAATCCACAAGTATATCACATGAAAGTAACCATTATTAAATAAAGATTCCATTATGGAGCAGCATTTAACGCCAAACTATATAAATCCAAAATTAATATTTCCACACCACGTGACGACAATTTATATTTGTATTTTATTATAAATATGAAGCGGTCTCTCAATTCTTAACACGAGAGAAAAAAAGGATAAACTTTGAGGAGGTGGTCGAATCAAAATAAGATAAGCTTTCGTTTTGACAAGTTACAATAAAAACTTTTATTTGGATGAGATAAATAAGATAAAGTGTATCTTTAAAGTGATGCTTTTGGTTTTGAAGTCTTGGATTGGAACACTATCTTCTTATCTCTTTTGTTTTCCAAAAATGTAAAAGGATGACAAAACAATAATGCACTTAGATTAAAAAATTCTAGAATATTCGCATGAGAATGATGCACTTGGTTACCATATCTACCCAATAGTTCATGGGATGGCATCCCGTGACCATGTCTTCACCATTCAAATGCAATCTTAAAGTACAGGTTGATTAATTTGCGGATCATTTGCTTCACATAGCATCCAAGGTACAACAACATTGGTGTGTATTTTCTTATATTTGTTTTTTAACAACATTGTCTGTGTTAAATGTTTCTTTGTCTTACAGTAACATACCAGAGAACCCCACCAACTCTTCTTAATTATAGGTTGATTTTTCCTTTTTTTGTTTTATTTTTTATGATAACGTTTTTACCTATAATGTGAGTTTTTTAAAGAATATCTAATAATGTACTTTATTTAATGAGTCATGATAAATTTAAGAATCTAATGTACAATTTTAAAATTTTAATTTTGATTAGTAGACAATGTAACAAATTGAATATATAGTTGTACGATTCTTGTATCACTTATTTTAGTATTTTAGGGTTTTGCTTATAAAAGGAGATTAACAACAATTTGAAGTAGAGTAACTAAATTTTTTCCATGAAATTAATATACACTATGTGTATTTTGAATAATATTGAACATATACATACACATTCATGATGAGCTGTGAAGTAATGTAGTATTTATGGCATTGACTGCAGTGGCATGACTCGCCATATTTCTTGAGATTCAAAATAAGGTAAAAGCGTTGAAACATTGTAGCCAATTAAACTATATTTGGGCTGTAACATATCATTAAATGCTACAAAACAATATTTATGTACACTGAATGGAGATATAAATTTTTACACTATTCATTTTTATAGATTTTATAAAATTGACATATATTTTTCTATTTTCTTATGTTCATATCATAAACATAATATCAACTACTGAAATCACTTTTTTAAGAAGAATAACTATGAAAATGAGGAGAAAAATCAAATAAGATAAATCATCTGTTGAGCTTATTTAATTCTGCCTGAGCTAACACATGTTTTCTAAATTAAAAGTATCTATTTCTTCAATTTAGGTTCATAGTTAGTGAAAGAAAAATTATGATTTAATTTATAAAACAATTAGCTTTTATATATGAAACATGTTAACTTCTAGGATGATAGAGTTTGCACCATAATGAATCTTCAAGACTAATCAAACAAAGCATATTATATCTCTAGAAAAATTAGTTACGTTAATTAACATAATTTCTGAAAGTTATTGTTTGATTTTGAAAAAATATGTAATAACATCAGAATAAAACAAAGGGATATTCTAACTTTCACACCGGAATTTCATGCCAAAGTCTTACATTTGATAAACTTACCTTATGTATTAGTGAGGAAAAAAAGAGAGAGAAAATCCTGAAAATTGTAATTTGTAATAGAAACAAAAGGAGGAGAAGTCCTATTCCCTATTTCCGCTAACATGACACAAACATTATACAAGGTCTAATGATCTAAACATACAATAACATCTCCACCATAATTCCCATAATTCCCATAATTCATAAACGACATTAAGATTACTTTATATGAGAGTGTTGCAGAAAGATTAATTAGAAAAATATAACAAAAATTTATTAAAAAAATATAACATCAATAATATTTGTGCTAAGTTCACACAAGGACTTTACCGATCTCTATTCCAATCTATTTGTGCTAAGTTCACACAAGGACTTTACCGATCTCTATTCCCATCTATTTGTGCTAAGTTCACACAAGGACTTTACCGATCTCTATTCCAATCTATTCCAAACTTAAAGACAATAAATTTATAATATGTTTAACTTTCTACTTATGTGAAATTTAAATTCATATTTAAATACCAACAAATTACGGAATAACTTCTAAAAAAACTTACAAAATGCATTGTATATCATTCTCAAAAACAAAAACTTATACACAAGCATTTATAATTTTTTAATTAGTCTAGTAATTCAAGTTTTGTCACTTTTTAACAAACAAATAAGAAGTTCAGTTTGGTAAAAAAGCAGATAGTAGATAGTAGGAGAGATGTGAAACCCAAGCCTAGTCAACTTACCTCTCAGTCCCTAAAATCGATGGAATCGAACAAAAAGCATAGTGATCGTTCTGAGTTTACCGATTACCGCACCCAAAGAAAAAAATAAAAAAATTAATACCTATCTTTGTCTTTTGCTACATCTTTTAACTCCACCAATTAATCAACAAATCCCATTTTCTTTGCCTAAGAAAAATTCTTTCACACTAATAAATTTAAGTTTATGAAAATCATTAGTTATGTTTTTACACACAAATCCGGGGAATACATCGCTGATTTGACTCCTCAGACATCACTTTCTCATACACACATACATGTAAATACTTGTCAGTGATAGCAGAACGCAGAGATCTTTAAATTTCGTTGGTTTTCCTTTGTCCTTTGCAAGAGGGTTCATTCATATCTATCTATATATCTACACATCTACACATATACTTATAAATTCTTTTTTCTTTCTTTTAGGTTACTGAATTGTATTTGGTTAGATCTCTGCTAATATTGTAGCATCTACAGAGAGAGTTTTGTTACCTTTTAGAGATGCTTGCGAAGTAACCCTAACTTTGCTTAAAAAGATGGCTGTCACCTCCAGCGATGCTTAGAAATTGTAGAAAGCTATTACTTTGCATGCCACTTGTCCAATGGGGTTTATTCTTGCTTCTGCATACCCAAATTTGTTCATCACTGTCTCTAACGGGTAGTGCACATGAATTAGCTATAGCATGTTGAGTTGAAAAAAGAGATGAGTGGGGTCATACCAGTAGGGTTGGTTTTATAGATTCAGCGTCACTAGTGCTGGGGCATGATTCATGAACAAAATCCTATAAAGTATCATCACAGAACGAACTATTACATCAACCAAAAGAGAAAGAATAGTAATGATGATTCTGAGTGAAACGAAATCATAATTTTAAACAAAAGAAAAACAAAATGTCATAAGTAGTTTATCTGAATTTCTCTTTCCCAACATATTCACCCTTGTTTTAACCATAAAAAGTCACAGACCTATGAATGTGATGACATATGTTTCTTTTATATGTCAAATTGTATATCAGTTCAGCAGAATTTTTGTTTTAAATACTTCAGTGGGTCTATTTTGGATCTTGGAATATGGTGTTGCATAGATAGATAGATGAAAAATAATTTGTATAGCTTTGTTTAAAATTGATCGTCACCAATAGATGATTTTGTTCCATCTAATTAAGCTAAATATTTGTGTAGAAATTGTCCACTTTAAGTTTACAAGGACACTAAGTCGTACGTTAGACACTGATAGATGCTAAGGTTGTATACCATGAAAGACAAAGTCTCTTAAAATAAATATTTGAAAAAAAAATATTCCTTCCCAATGTAAGGTTTCAATCAAGTATTTTTCTAACGATTTTTCTTTATTTATTCTTGTGTTACATGACAGATCTATTATATTCAAATATGAATACATTTATTCTAGATATATGACTGAAAAAAAAATCTACAATAAATTGTAGAGAAAAAGTACTATAAATTTTAAAGAATACATACAATGATGATAAAAAGGATATAAAATATTTAAACTTCTACCTATGACAGGTACAAATCTCTATTATTATTATTTTAAAACTGTGTAAGATGTTTCATTATCTTATTATAAAATATTAGAATTAGAAAATAGAGGAGAAAAGTAGGAGAAGTTTATTATATTTTTTTCACTTTTATTTTGACATTTATTTAAAAAATACTATATATGGAAAATATTATAAGGAAAAAACAAAAAACATATCTAATACATGAAAGAAAAATTAAACTCTAAATTTTATTTCTCCCTCCGGCAATAAATGATGCAGTCGGTTAGAAGTGACTTATAAAAAGTTAATATTTTATGACAATTTGTTTTAAGTATTTGACCCTGCTCAGTGCCTTCATGGGTGTTGGTCTCATGCAAGAGAAAATGGCTAAAAATATTATTAAGACACATGAGAGAACAAATATATACACTTCATACCTATTTACAATTACATCATAATTCAAATGTGTACGAAATTGTGCATATGTGTATCTATATAAATATACAGAAAACATATGTTAAAATTTATTTTTTCAATAAGTTGGTGTAGTGAGGGGCTGAATGTATAATCCTATTAGAAATTAGGATTAGAGCTATGATATGTTAACAAAGTATTTTTAACAAAGTTTTGACAAACTTTCTTATTTAGGTAAAAAAGTATTATTTTATTTTTTATTTTAATTAAAATTAAAATATTAATCAACTTTAATTCTACTTTTATAAACTTTGTTAATTTGTCAAAATTTTGTTTGTAAGAAGATAATTTTTTTAGAAGTAAACATTGAGTATTCATGCATTAGATCTTAATAATTACTGGTGAAAATTAGCTATACATATCATTTTGCATTAACTTCAATGGAAGATAGAAAATGGTAAAATTATTAGATTTTGGACTGATAGGTGGTTGGGACATGAGTTACTATGCGAAACTTATTCAAGTTATACGCTAATTCAATAAATAAACAAGCTACACTTGGAGAGATGGACAATTGGTAAAATAACACTTGGGAGTGGAATCTGGAGTGGAGGAGATAGTAGTTTGAGTGGGAGGTAAACCAGCTAACCATCTTGAAGCAATAATTTTGGAACTAAAACTCTCAAAAGGGAGAATGATGATTGTTGGGTATGGGTAGACGAGGATTCACAAACCTTTACTGTTAGTTCGGCCTATAGAAAATTGTTAGACGTCACTATTTTCGAAGAAACAGTAGAGTTTGATAAATTTTGGAAAGTCAAGGCCCTTCCTTCTGCTCAACATTTTGCCTGGAAAGCTTTTTTGAACAAAGCTGCTACAAAAGTTAATTTGGGTAGAAGGGGAATAAATATAACAGATAGTTTATGCAATATGTGTAGGTTAGTTGATGAATCCAACAATTATTTATTTTTTACTTTTGAAGTGGCCATGGGGTGTGGAACATGTGCAACAAATGGGTGGGTGTTAGCAATGTCAATCATTTCATGCCAAACAACACTTTAATCATTTTTAAATTTTTGGTCTAGATGATAAACAAAATAATGCATGAAAATGTATGTAGATGGCAGTAATTTAGGTTATCTAAAAACAAAGAAATAACATTATTTTTAGTGGTGGAACTGTCGACTTTATAGAAATGTTCACTGTTGCACAATTGAAAACATGGGGATGGATAACTACTAAATTTACAAAAGCACAATTTTCTTACTCTAATTGGTGTCTTAATCCTTTATCATGCCTAAAATCTATAAGGTAGCATGGGATTATCGCGACTGTAGGCATGAAAAGTATTATTAGATTCTTAGGTATAATATATGCATGGTTCTATGTTTCCACTCTACCTATCAATGTCAAAACTTTTGCTCACTACTACTTTTTGGCTATAATTTTGTGTTTCCTTTCGATGTAAAACTGATGGTTGAGTAGTGCGATGAGCATATAAGAAAATACAAATTAAAGACATTGGTAATTGGTTGTGGTGGACATTATCTAAAGAGGAATGTTGATAGACCAATGCATACATAGACACCTGTGAGAACTAAAATGTATTTGCAGACACCCGTTGATAGAACACAATGCAAAGCATAATTAGGCAGACTATTTTGTGGGAGATTGCTGTCAAGACATGCTACATTACATCGGACATATTACAATTAGACTCAACCTTGCTATATATAGTGTTTGTATTTACAATTGGACTGTCTTGATGGATGAATATAAATTAGAATTTTTTGACTTATAAACACACGAATCATTTTGCTATTGTAGGTATACTATATTATGAAAACTTTATATATTTGTATACGGGTTGGAACACCTCTAGTGTTCCAAAATATATATATATATATATATATATATATATATATATATATATATATATATATATATATATATATATATATGTATATATATATATATATATATACTTGCTGATAAAAAAAAAACTTCTTTCAATATTTGATTAATGATGCTCACATGTCCTTCATTATTACATCACTAAATTTATATTTTTTTATCTTGAGCTTTAACAAGGAGAAATTATTTTTATTATGTGACATCTCATTTAATAGATGAATTCTAATAAACAAAACATCAAATAATCATAATATAAAGTAGAGCACACGACATAAAGTATAAGATGGTGTGTTATTCCAGTTATCCCAAATTATACTGGAAAATAAATATTAAGGCACAAAACAATGTCAAAAACAAAACTTAAACATGAAACAGTTTGCCAAAAGGATTGTTCAACAGGACAAGAAATTTAAAAATAACCAGTTAATCAACAAATGCTTAAAGAGCAAGATCCAACATGTCTAACTAGACAACAGCATCTCCACCGTCCACACTAGAAATTTTCAGATCTGCTCACACCAAAATTGGTGATAACCAGAAATATTTTTCTAACAATTTTTTTTATTTATTTATTCTTGTGTTATATGAATGATTTATTATATTCAAATATGAATACATGTATTCTAGATATGTGGCTGAAAAAAAATAATCTACAATAAATTGTAGAGAAAAATACTACAAGTTTTAAAGAATACATACAATGATGATAAAAAGGATATAAAATATTTAAACTTTACCTATGACAGGTACAAATCTCTATTATTACTTTAAAAATGTGTAAGATGTTTTATTATCATATTATCAAATATTAGAATTAGAAAATAGAGGAGAAAATCAGGAGAAGTCACTAAACATTTTGTAATTTAAACCACACAAAATTAAACAACTATTAAATAAATTTGGCCTAAATATATAATAAACAATATACATTTTTATAAATGTTGTATAAATATTATGAAAGTCCATGATTATATAACTGTTGTTTTAAACTATTGTGAAGATTTTAAGCAACAGTTTAAAAGTATTGTCGTACTAAAAACCATTGTCTATTTATTACCTATAACTACACTCATCTATACCATACCTACAAAACTGTGGTCTAATCTTTAGATCATGATTCTTATAATTTAGATCACAATTTTATGTCGTTGTCTAAATTGATTTTTTTAGTGAATTTATTATATTTTCTCACTTTTATTTTGACATTTATTTAAAAATACCATATATGAACAATATTATAATGAAAAAACAAAAACATCTAATACATAATACATAAAAGAAAAATTAAACTCTAAATTTTATTTGTCCCTCCCGACAATAAATGATGATGCAGTTTGTTAGAAGTTACTTATAAAAAGTTAATATTTTATGACAATTGTTTTTTTTTTTTAAGTATTTGACCTGCTCACTGCCTTCATGGGTGTTGGTCTGTGTAAGAGAACATGGCTAAAAATATTACATAAGAGAAAAATATATTTTCTTACCTATTTACAGTTACATCTTAATTCAAACACGTGTACGGAATTGTGCATATGTGTATCTATATAAATATATAGAAAACATATTTTAAAATTTATCTTTTTTAATAAGTTGGTGTAACGAGGGGCTGAATGTATAATCCTATTAGAAATTAGGATTAAACATTGAGTATTCATGCATTAGATTCTTAATGATTACTAGTAAAAATGAGCTTTATATCATTTTGCATTAATTTCTTTCAATATTTAATTAATAATGTTCAGATGTACTTAATTATTACATCGCTAAAATTATTATTACTTTTATTCTATCCGGAACTTTAACAAGGAAAAATTATTTTCATTGAATTTTTTTTTATTTCATATTTTTTTATCATAAATTTAAAATTGATTTATGTTTTCTTTTTTTAATATTAATTGATAGTCTCCTAGAATAATTATGAACAGGTATTATGTTCTCAAGAAACAAAAATAGGTTATAAGGATGACAAAAATACATGTATTTATGGGTATTTGTGAATAAAATTTGTGATAGATAATTAGTATCCGTGAATATTTATTATTCATGAATAGCGAATATTTTAATACTCATTTATAAACAGATCGTAAATAGTATTTTAACATCATACTATCTATATTTGTTACCTGCAAAAAATTAAAATTAAAATTTAATTTATATTTTATTAAGTTAAATTTTTTTAAAATTAAAATTTAATTTATATTTTATTTTATATATTTTTGTAATTTTATTTCAAAATTTATAAAACATCTTTTTTCTAAATATTCATGAGTATCCAAGAATACTCGCAAGTATTTTTTAAACAAGTACCCAACATGTAACAAGATGGATAATTGCTAGATTTTTTTGTTGGAGTCAGGTTGCAGTTCTTTAAACCAATGTCATCCCTATGGGTCACCAATAGAGATACTTAAATACCAACTTTTCTCTTAGACATGCACTTCCACCCTACCACATTTTATAATTAGTACCAAGAATAATTCTTTAATAATGTGAAAGATCAAACTAACTTCAATTAAAAACATACACAAATTTTACAACAACATGATCATCCATTATAGTAACACCAGTAGTGAAGTATGATTATAAATATGACTTTGATACCTTGGTTAGACACCAGAGTAACAATATAAAGAATCAAAATTAGAATAAAAGATGGAAAGAAGAAAAAAAGAAAATAATGTAATTTTATTAAAGAAAAGAAAATTATAATATCTTCTCTCTAACTCCAAGTAGAACACTGTCTCTTCGAAATAGGTGATGAATCATTATTTTCTCTTATTCCATTATCTTTTTGTGTCCATCTTGATGTGATTAATGCTTAATTGTTTTCTGGTACTGCATTTTCCTTAATTGGGCTTCATTGGACCATTATTCTGAATTTTTAGTAATTTGATTTTAATTGGTCTAATTTTTGTTTCTAATTATTTAAAAAGCTTAAAATCCTTTAAAGATGCAATACCTTGCATAATTTTGATAGCCTCTCTGGTGCATAGATATCACCATAGTTTATCCCTTCTCCTTTATAACCCTTAGCAACAAGCCTAACTTTAATTTTGACAATGGCTCTAGCATCATCCAGCTTACTTCTAAGCACCCACTTCATTCTAATAACTTGTGCTTAGATTTTGTGAACTAATTTGACACATCATTCCTTTTAAATTGATTTAATTCTCCATGCATTGCCAAATATCTTTCATGAATTTTGGCTCCATTTGAGACACAAAAGCAACATTCATGCAAAATTGACTTAGTTGTCTTCTTTTGGAAACACCTCAAACACTACAAAAAAAAAATGGATTTACCAACGGCCAAAATTTGTCGGTAATGGCCAAAATCCATTAGTAAATCAAAATTATAGAAAGATTAATCAACGTCAAAATCCGTGGTAAATTTTACCGATGAATTAGAAAAATTCGTTGGTAATTGATAAACATTTGTCGATAATTACCAATGGATTAATTTGTCTGTAAATTTTATGATATGGTTCTTCATCTTCCTCCTCTTCTCCTCCCTTTCTCCTTTTTCATCACCGTCGTCACCGTTTCGATCCTTGTCATCACCGCTTTTGTCGCTGCGTCCCTCTTACCTCCATCATCACAACCACCTCTAGTTCCTCCTCTATTAATCGTTGCCAACACTATTGTTGTTATCGGTGTCATTGTTGCTACCATTGTCACCATTGTTGTCGCCACTATTGTCGCGATTTGTTGTCATTGTTGCCTACTACTATTGCCACTCCTTCTTCCTTCTCCTACTCCTCTCCCTCCTTCTTCTCCTTCTTCTCTTCTACTTCTCACCCATCTATATATAATTAAAATTTTGTCAGATTAGGTGGGAAAATTGGCACCCATTTTCCTGACAAATTTACTAACAGAAATATTTATCTGTAATAAAAATTATAATTTACCGATGGAAATAAATTCGAAGATAAATATTTGGGAATTGTTTAGTCTATAGGAAGATTAGTTGTATGATGTGAAATTGTGTCAACATTTGGCTTTTCCATTTGAACTTTGTGGGGCTCTATTATCAAATCAACGCCTATTTCAACCAGTTTTACGCTCTTTCTAGATTCAAGCAGTTTATCTTTATGTTCACAACACTCATAAAAAACAACATGAATTGATTCTTTTATTGTTAGAGTTCTTTTATTATATAATCTACATGTCTTGCTTGTTAAAGAATGTCTGAAGAAGATAATTTCATCAACTTTTAAGTCAAATTTGTCAATGTTAAACTTACCATTATTTAAAACAAAACACTTACACCTAAAAACTCTTAGGTGTGAGATATTTGGTTTTCTTCCTTTGAAAAATTCATATGGTGTTAATTTTAAAAAAGGTATGATTAGAACATTGTTAAGGACATAATAAGTTGTGCTCACTGCATCAGTTTGGATAAACTTTGGTAAAAAGGTTTCATTATCATAGTTTTTGTGAGTTCTTCAAAAGATCTATTTTTTCTTTCTATAACATTCGTTTGCTAATGTGTTCCAAGTGTAGAAAAATTATGTGATATCCCAAATTCTACACAAAAATTTTCAAAATATTCATTTTGAAATGCACCACCATGATCACTTCTCAAGGATTTTATTTTCAATTTTTTTTTCATTTTGAATAACAATGGCAAATTTTCTAAAGGCTTTAAAAGCATCACTCTTAGATGTAATGAAGAATGTCCATGTAAATCTAGAGAAATTATCTATCAATGCTAAAGTATAATAATTGCCATCAAGACTCCTAATCCCAGATATCAAACAAATTCATATAAATTACTTTTAAAGGTTTACTAGTAGAGATGTGCAATTTTTATTTGAATGATGTTTTCGCTTGTTTGCCTTTTGACCTGCATCACACAACTTATCCTTTTCAAATATAATTTTAGGTAATCCAACCATAAGATTTTTTGAAATCAATTTGTTTAGATGTGACATACGAATGTGTGCAAGTCTTTTGTACCAAAGACATGTCTTCTTCCTTTGAAATCAAACATGCAATAGAATAAAAGTTTTGGATTATTTTTCCAATGAATACTAGAACAAGAAATCAAACAATAATTTACCTCAAAGGTTACCTTAAGATCTTTATCACATGTCCAATTTCTAAACATCAGAAACAAGTTACATAGGATGGTTTACTAGTGTTAAATAAAATTGAATCATCTTTTATTATTTTGAATTGTATACTTTTGTATTCAAAATACTTATTTGTGAGTTCAAGACAACATCAAGATTAGCCCTACCTAATGTAAATTTTGCAAGAGTTTTTATTAGATAGTTAATCTTTTTCGATTTTTCCTTGCAATTTTCATAATTTTTTACTTGAGCAATAGATTCACATTTTCAAGATGAATTTTTATAAATTGATTCCAGACTATACATATGTGCTTTCTAGGCTGTCAAGAAAAATTGATTTGTTATGATAAACAAAACTCAATAAAGGAAATTTAATGATATGTACATGTCAGCAACATTCAATCTCTCTTTTAGTTGTATAAATGTTTTTTCACCCAATCCTTTTTTACTGCGTGAATCTATTTTTATGAACATATTTTGTTCTTCCCATTTTTTATGTGTATCAACTTTTTCACTCGTTCTTTTGGACTGCATTAGTATATTTTTATTTTACAATTCATTCCCTTCTTTCCTGCACTTGCTTGACAACAACGTGACCTCTCTTCTTCTTCTTCTTTTTTCCTTCAAAAATAGTACCCTTTTTGCATTGACAACATACATACTATTTTATCTTGCTCATTAGGTTTTTTACATTATTCGGGCTTAGGGTGTATGTGTGTATAGTTCAAAATGGATAATTCAATTGTGTTGGGATGACTCTTCGGCTCTAGGAAAAAAATACTTTCTCTTTTTCATGTCTCTTATGCTTAATAGAAGAAAAAAAAAACTTAACACAAACCAGTAAAATTTACGTAATAATTAATTCGTAATATAGTTAACAATTAATTCGTTAATAAAACTAATCTATATTATTTTCAAGTTATATTCTTAATATTTTGAATAAAGATACATAGAAAACCAAACTATTCTTTTAATCTCTCCAATTTAAAAAAAAAAAAAAAAAGTATCCTTCAAAAGGTTTTATCTTTAAAATTTAAAATATATTTTATTTCTCAAATTCAAAATAAATTTAATCTCCCAAATTTAAAATATATTTTTTAAAAGTAACTGTAACCTATCTCCCAAAATTGAAATTATTTTTATTTCAAATTTTTATTTAAAATTATTAACTTTATATAGTATGTGTAATTCTTTATATTCAATTATTCTAATTTGTATAGTGATGCAAGAGGAAAATTGTATTTCTATTATTATTTTGCCAATCATCTAATCACTCAACCATCACTGTTTTTTTATATATTTTCAGGCAAACTCACTTAGCAAAGGTGGGTTCACGTAAAAAGGGATTTGAGCTATACTTCTTTTTGCATTAAACAAAATATTTTATGTATAAAAAGTAACTATTTTCATCCTGTGTTTCAATTTGTAAAAAGTTACTATTCAAATTTGTATAATAAAAAGAAAGTAATATAATTATACAGAAATATTAATATATATATATATATATATATATATAATTACACAAAAACATTTATTTCATATTTATAGTTTAAATAATAAAAAACTATATGATTTACTTAAGTAAAAAGTGATAATAAGGCTTAAATTATTTTTAATATTTATGTTGGAAAGCTTTTGTCCTTTTAATATTATCTCTTACTTTTGCTTTTATTTAAAAAATAAATAAAAATCTTCATTCGTGTCTTTGTCAACTGGTTATATATAGCTAACAATGATAGGAAAAACACATCTAATGTTTCCTAAAAGTATAGGGAATAAAATAAAAAATAATAACATGAGACACCTGCGTTAAACTTTTTATAATTTTTATAGAAACTAAAGGTGCAATATTAAAACTAAAGTAAAATACAATACTTATGGAAAAACGGATAACAAAAATTGATAAAATTATTTTAAAAAGAATAATAACAAGAAAATATTTTCTCCCTCTAAAGTCTGTCTATCATTTATCTTTAAGTTCAATTGTAAATAAAATAATAATCAATTCAATTCCTAAACTTGTATCCATTAGTTCTTGATTTTCTTATACACTAAAATAAGCTCTAGAATTTTTTAAAAAATTATTTAAATTCCTAAAATTAATCCACTTCATTAATAACAATAATAATAATAATAATAAATTTATACACTAAAATAAATCTCAGAAAATTATTTAGGTATTCTTTTATTTTATTTTTAATGACTAATATAATAATAAAGTGAACCTTCTGAAATTAAATTGTTAATTTAGGCTTACAGGGAGGGTTGTTTTAGATTATTTTGCTTACTGTTTTGAAATCGCCGAATAAGAAAAGGAAAAATATATATATATATATATATATATATATATATATATATATATATATATATATATATATATATATATATATATACTAAGACATCTATCGTGGAATACATACACTACACACATAGAGAGACTCTGTCTTTCTTTCTCACTCTCTCACACCTATGTGTGGGTAGAAATCCAATAAAGATGACATTTATGGAGCAATCACTGTTTTGACATTTATGTTCGCCTGGAGCTTTGTACAGCGCTACTGTAAAACAACAACGTACATGCGTAGTTGGTCCTCAGCTACCATTACCATACAAAACTACCTAAGAACCCTACTGCTCTAACCTACAATACTACAACCATAGATTAGAGAGAGAGACGTACCTAATCTCCTTCCTCAAGCTTTTGTGCCTTCCTTGATGCTTAGGCATGTCTTACTCGACATGAAATCAAACCTAGCGTCCTTCACCTCTTTCCTGCTTCAAAATACTGCAGGACCACGTGTCCTGATTCTCCATAAATAGCATCAAGTCAGTTTCTTCATGTGGATTTTAGTTCTATATTTTCCAGAAACACTGCAACTCATCAAAGCTCAGTCACAATGGAACCACTCTTGCTGACTACACATTTCCTATCATCACTTCCAACGTTATCGTCTAATACTTCATATTTATTTACTTCTTCGGTTAATTTTATAAAATGTGATCTTAATCCTATAAAATGATATTGCCGACCGTAACAATACTTTTTTTTCGATATTTAATAGATAGTATTAAGTTATAAATTTGAGTCAATTAATATGCACGTTCAGTGTATCCGTAGGACATTATGTACACCTGTACGTATATGTCATTTCAGGATTTTAAAAATAATATACATTTATGCTATTATGTACTTACTTATTCACCCTCCCCTGCCTCTTTTGTCAAGGATACATATATAATTAGTTGAGTGTTATACACAATAACAGCATGTGTGCAAAACACTTGAAATTAAATATTGAGCCACATAATGACTTCAATGAATGCTTTGAGCAGAGATGTATAATTCAAGGGATACGTCTTCAATCGAACATTAAAGTCCTCATAATCTAGGAGGCTGACATGATAATAGCGTACTGATTAAATAAGTGTTTCAGATTTTTTTAAGGAGACAAGATGAGATAGCACATGCAGGGGGAGATCTAAAAGCTATTAGAAGACAGATTACTTTGTTAAGCTATAGGAATGTTGAAAAAGGACCACAACAGCATCATGACATGAAGGGACCACGCACCAGCAGGGAAAGAAAAATTGCCAGCAAGTGCATGCACGGCAAGCTGGTTTTATGGACAAATAGAGACAAGAAGCAAGTAGTAGTGGTGATTTCACGTGTCCAATCAAATCATGTGCTGTATAAAATCCAAAAGAAAAACGCTTGCTACTACAAATTGTGAAGAAATTTTTTGGAGGGTGCAGTTCCCAGACCCACTCTACAGTTATGTCAACTTTCATTCACTCATTGCTTAAGTCAGCCTTCTTAACTTACTCCAAGCTCACTTGGAGACATGACTTTTTCCCATCACAGATCTGAAGTTAGATTTTTATTTGGCACTCGAACCCCCTTCCTTCCACCTGGCAATTTGGTAAATATAACCCAATGGCCGAGCCCATGCTATTATAAGAGAAACTATTGTTACACAATTGGATATCCTGATATCTCAAACTCAAGAACTATATATATGTAATTACTAACAACTAATTTTGAAATCGACATGAACATCTTAAATCTTCTATATTATATACTTTTAACATGTTATAAATAGGTTATCAAACACGAAAAATGAAGAATGCTTACTTTCCAAAGACAACTAACTTACTGAGTAGGCAACGCTAAGAAAGTATGTTGAATGCTTATTGTTTGTTGTAGAAGGTAAATCAGCCCAACGAAAAGCCGGTTTTCCCAATTCCTAGCTATGAATTTGAGTTTGTTATCGGGAACTAAATTTACTAAATACCATTGGCCACTCAGTCTTTAGCTACTTGGTACCCGCAGGTTTCCTAGAAGAAAAGTATTCAGAAAACTAGAAAATATACATTACATAAGACCAGAAACAATGTGGAATTTACTATTTGATACTGATTTATATAAAAAATCAAATAATTTTTTTAATGTCAGCAACTGACATACAAATATGAGGCTCCTAGACAGTGGGTTGAAAAAAAAAATCCTACACTCCCCTTCCTCTGAAAAAACAGAAGATAAAAAAAAAAAAAAAAAAAAACAAAAAACAAAAAAAAAAAAAAAAAAAAAAAAAAAAAAAAGACAGACAAGCAGAAAAATTCAATTGATAGAAGTACCATAATTCATAATGCGTTACAAAATATTTTGGTCACTTTGAAAGCCAATAAATGATGAGAAACAACGTACAAGCAGCAATTACTGCTGACAGAATAAGAGTATCCCTTGAACGCCGCCTTCTTATCGAACCTGCAAAAGCACATACTTGGTCAACATAAAGAGGCCAATCGGAAAATCAATGGAAAACTAGAAGATAAAAACTGCAACATACCAAGAAGGCTTCGAATCATGGGGAACTTGTCACCAAGACCTTTCACTTTTCCTTGAACATCAGTAAACAAGGTTCTCTGAGAACCCAACACAGCTCTTGTTGCTTGAGCTTGACTAATCACATCATCTATCTGAAAAAAAAAAAATATGCAGGGAAAGTGAAATACCACTTCCTTAAAATCCAGATAATAGAGTCACCTTTAAAAGAGCTGAAAAGAAAAGAGTTTCTACAATGTCCCTTATTATGACAATATGTCAGCACTAATCACATCATCTATCTGAAAAAAAAAATGCAGGGAAAGTGAAATAGCACTTCCTTAAAATCCAGATAATAGAGTCACCTTTAAAAGAGCTGAAAAGAAAAGAGTTTCTAAAATGCCCCTTATTATGACAATATGTCAGCACTAAGTGGAGAAATCTCAAAAAGAACACAGCCATTCACATATAAAGCAAATGGGTTTTGAAGATTTTTTCTGTTAAAGAGAAGAAAAATTATTATGAGATATTATATTACTCCTGAAACGGTAGATGCAATACTGCAAATTTTGAGAATTTATAATTATAAGTTGAACAATATGTTTTAAGATTTAACTATATCTAACTAAACATCAATGACACACCATGTAGGAACCAAGGACTGCACAGACGCAATAGGTTGTGCTACAGTTTGGCCAGCCATTATTCATGGAACCTTAAGAATAATTTGTATACCGAGAAGGATATGATTACTTAAAAGGAAAATATTATATTTGAGAACCACTAGGATACTGATTACTGAATATTATATAAATCTCCAGTTAAATTTAAACACTGGTAAGCCTCTGACTTTGGTTTAAACCTTAGATAAGATTTAAAAGACACCATATCATATGCAGCCAAAAAAATTGTACAAAAGAAAGAAGACATCGTATGATAAATCTTAGCTACAGCTGACTGTACGACATTAGTTCAAATTGTGTAAACTCCAGAGCAAGCCTGGATTGTCCCGAATAGTGTAACTTTTCAAGGGATCAATGCATAACTTTCACCAATGGCCAATAAAGAAATATTCACCAAAGTAAAATTTAATCAGAATACAAATTTATTATACTCCATAGAAGAAATACTTACATGAGATATATTTCCATGGATGGCAGCCCTCTCCCGTAGCAACTGCATCCTTGGTGACATACTGCCCGATGTCTGCTGCCAGAAGAAGGTAAATCTAGTACAGCTATTATGAGGAAATATCTGTGTTATTTATTTAATTAAATCATACTCATGATTCACCTTAAAGTCCGTAATATCATCCCTGACAGAACTCAAAAGCTCTGCATGTTCCCTCATTGAGTTTATGTTCCCTTTGATCCGCCTAAATTCCTGAGAATTAATAAATAATAAGGTAAACATCTTTTAAGTCAATTTATTAGGGTAATAGAATTTTGTAATGTATCAATGTCTAATTTTCATTACAGTAACATTCTAATTAATAAAATCATTATAGTTCCTATATAAGCTTTATCAAGTCTTGACGGAAAATTAGTATAACAGTAGGTAGGGAGTTGGCCACGATATATCATGTTAAAGTGACAAGGTAAATAAATCATAGTAATATGGTATGTCAGTATGATGCGTGAGACCTTAATTTCTGTAGAATAGACCTTAATTTCATAGCACAAATATTATGTCCACTTTTTACATCGGTTGATGAAGCTTAAAAAGGCTGAGTAAGGAGTGTCTCCACTGGAACTTTAAGAAACGGACCTAATCATTTTACCCGTCCTATCATGGTAGCCACTACCATGGAATGGACTACAAGCATATATAAAGATCAACCTTTCCATTTCTTACTATTCGAGGAAAAGCTGGTTTGGATACATACAAAAAAAGCCACAGAGATGCAAGAGTGAGAATGATATGGACTACAAGTATATCTAAAGATCAAATTTTCCTTGTCTTACTATTGGAGGATAAGCTGGTTTGGATACATATAAAAAAGGCCACAGGGATGCATTAGTGAAAAGAATAGATCAAACGGTTTTAACCCTGTGAAGTAGAAGAATGGAAGACCAAAGAGCATATTGGAAGAAGTTGTCGAAAGGAAATTCATGGTAAATAACATATTTAGAAGTTTGGTCTTTAACTAAGACGAATGTCATCATGTGATCCGTGTAATGGACCTCATTTGACATAAGGTTTTGTCGTTATTATAGGAGAATATATCTTGTCATTTTATCCCATAAATAGAGAAGATTTGGTATTCTCTGACAACAAACGGGAATAAACAAAAGCATTCTTAATAAAACAAATATAATTTAGATATTCTTCATTATATACAATTAACTTGTTATTTCTATAGTTATAATATTCCCCCTCAAACTAAAGCATATGATCGTATATATCTGGCTTGTAGCAAATATGATCTTCAGTCCTCTTGGAGACTTGGTGATTGTTCATTAGAATTGACCAATCTAGTTGTGATGTCTCCAAAACTCCAGTTTTTTTCTTATGAAATAGCAATCTACCTCAATACATTTGGACCTTTCATGAAAGACATGATTGTAAACAATGTGTAATGCAGCCTGGTTGCATATACAAGGTACATCTGGAAACTTTCTTCAAATTTAAGTTCTTTGAAGAGTTGTTTTAGCCATATGGGCTCACAAGTGACTAAGGTCATTGCCTTGTATTCTTCTTTTGTACTTGACCATGCTACAACATTTTGTTTTACTTTTCTATAATATTAAATTATCTCCAACAACAAATACAGTACCTTGAAATGGAGCGTCTATCACTTGGTGACCCTAACCAATTAGCATCAAAACACCCAACAATTTGAGCATTTTATTTATCTTCCTTAATGAAATCTAACATAACATTAACTAGAGATATAGCCAAATATTAATATATAAGTGAAGTGCAAACCTCACTTTACATGACTAATTTTGCAAAATTGAATTAGACTTAAAGTATACTTTTCAAAATAGCCCCAAAGCTTATTAAAATCTATCTTAACAAAGTTTGTCGGGCCTGTTGAGCCCTTCACTATTAGCCCCCCTCTATTCTCACGCTCAAGATGTCCCATCCTTGACAAAGGTACTCGACACGTGGTGTCGTTGAAATCAAGACTCATGGCAATGTCATAACAAGCATCATTTTATTTATAGAAAGTATGGCTCAAACACACCCTAACCACTGAAGTGTGAATAGGAAAATTGGCAATACTTCATTAGTTACTTAATGTTCTTTCTTTTTCGCAATGGTCATGTATAAAAATATTCATAAATTTATAAATTCATAAGAAACGGTTATGCCCTTTGTTTTCTTCAAATTTAAACAAACCCTAGGCAAAATGCGAGAGAGCAAAGGCAACAGAGGCCGGGAGAAAAAAAGTGTAGAAGTAGAGCAAAGGGCACCAAGGGTAACTATGTGGGCAACGAGGATTCCGAGCATCAACATGAGGATAGAGACCGCGAGGGTGACAATCGTAGGGGATTAAGAGGGCTGCGATCATAGAGGATCACGAAGACAAGATCACAAGGGCAGTGATCGCCAATGATCATGAGGGCAGAAAGTGCCAATGACTATGAAGGCGGCAACCGCCGAAGACTGCAACAGTGGTCATCGTGAAGCTCGTGTCTTAGGTGGGTCTTCTCCTCTGGGCAGAAAAATCAACACAGCACACAATCCTCCGATCCAACAAGCACCCTCACATAATCACTTTCACACGCCCAGCTTTCAATCCAACCTTCACATCAACTTGCTTGATGGTGCAAACTCCCAGGATCATGCGAGTTTACTCACAATTTTAGTAGCAGTGATCCTAGATCCACTAAAAATGGTCATTTGCCATTTTATCCACGTATTGAGTTCAATAGTACAAAGCATAAAGGGGTCTATTGGGAAAAACTAAAGATATAACATAAAAAGGGTATATAAGTAGAGAGATAGCCTTCACCTAACAAGTTGATTTTATAGATCAGTTAGGTCATCCAAGTTCTAGTTATGTAAACCACTTTTTCTTGAAACCTTCAAGAATAAAAATTCATCATCTACTTATGAAATTGTGCAAGCATCATCACAACCTTACAGAACATTTGGTCCTATTACCATCACCCAAAGTGACATTAGGGACCTAGTCCAGAGCTTACACATTCATGTAAGGATGGTTTGTCTTGCTTATTGATGATCAAATGAAATTAACTTGGTTACATTCAATGAGGAAAAAGTAGAGAAAACTTCCAAAAGTGTTTTTAAAGTGGTGAGAACACAATTAAGAAAAACAATTTAGCTTCAGGAATGATAATGGCATAGTGTTTTAATAAATGTCTAAATCATCTTTTCACAAAAAGAGGTATTATTCAACAAAGTTCTTGAACTGATACGCTTGAAAGGAAAATTAAACACTTCTTAGAAGTTCATGCAATACTCTTTCAAAGAATGATTCCTAAATGCCTAATGCAAGAAACAATTTTGACATTAGACCATTTGATTAAATAAATGCCTAATAAGGTTTTAGATTTTCAAACTCCTCGACATACATTTTGTGGGTCTCAATTACGATGAAGGGTAATATATATAGTAGATGTCAAATACAAGAAGAAAATAATAAATAAAAAATACAATTATCGTGATTACACAAGTATATATATCATCAACACAATTACCCTATTTACACTATTTCCAACACCCCCACACCATTTCCATCAAGTTGGAGCATATTATCATATACACCTAACATGTTACACATGTAACTAATTTGGGAACTTATCAGGTGATTTAGTGAAGACATCTACAAGTTGATCAGTAGAAGTAACAAAGTCAGTAACAATGTGTTGGAAATAGGGGATTATTTAGGAGAAAAATATCCTGATATCCCATGATAATCAGAATAAGATATCCTTAGAATCTTCACATTCATTCTAGCATATTTCTTTTCCTTCTTAGAGAATGTAATTGTAATTAGCATGATTGAAATTAATATATTTCTTTATTGCCTTTCATTATTCAAGTCAATGTCTCCCACAAAGATCTTCTCCCCCTTATGAAATGACAATCTATCTCAATTTAGTTGGTCCTCGGAATGCTGGATTTGAGGTAAATGCAAAGCACCCTTATTTGGTCATTATCTATTAACCTCCCTAAACCTTAATTCTCTAACCAATTGTTTGAGCCAAATATATTCACTGGTGGTAGAAGCCATGGCTTGATATTTCACTAACCTAGCTACAAAGTTCAGTTTCTTTCTTTAACAGGAGATCAAACTATTACCATTTTATTCAAGGTAAGATTATTACTAGTTAAAATGCAATGCTCAAAAGCCAATCTCCTGTATGCATTTAAATATCAATAACTCCTGTGTGACCTTTATGTTCTTACGAAAGATAATTTCAGCACAAAAGTTGGCTCCCCATATCTAATCCAATCTGCAATTGAAGAATTAAATTGCTTTAGAAGTTGATACCCTTGAAGGCATATTGATGATTAATACATGGTGCTGGTTTTAACACGAATACATCCACATTTTGATCATATCCATGACCAAGTCTTGAAAGGCCAAGAGGTTCCTTCAATTGAGAACTTAGTTACTCGAGTGTTTTGAGCTCCTCCACCAAAATCTCATAGCATATCAGATGATCCAAATGAGACTTATTTCAGGATATCCATTCATGGAGGATGAGGCAGGAAGAGACCTGGTTGTCCTCAATGCAAATATTGAAAAATAACTGACACACCCAAGAAACTTGTTATTCTCTTTATGGATTCCTTGGAAAATCTGTAAATCCCAACAGAATTAAAATGTAATTCTCCAAATTAACCAATAAAGAGCATAAGCGGCCAACAGTCTCAAGGATCAACATATACTACTGCTCATGACTCAACTTGCATCTACCAATCTGGAAATAATTAAATTCCATTGGCAACTGATTTAGATGTCGCTGACCACATTATTGAAAATAGTTCTTTATTCTCTTTTATTGTTGTACTGAAGTTTCTTCGTTTCATTATTCTTGATTCTAGTTGATGATTCTAAGATTGAAGCCAAGGGATTTGCTACAGATGCTACGTCAGATGTCTCGGCAACCCCCCATCCCAGCTATCCCAAAGGACAGCTTCTTCACAGAATCTCCACAAGAGCTTTCAGAATTCAATATATTTGTTCCAAGTTTGGAGCATTTGACTTATACGCTCTACTAGAGAAAGACTATTGGAATTAGTAATTCAATGCAAAAATAAATTTTCTATAAAATTTTCAGATTCATCTGCATAGCTAGTTTTGTACCTAGAACATACAATACGTGTAACCAGAGTCATCACTAATCCAGTAAACACAATTGCAATCACTTCGAAAGTGTTTATAAATACTAGATCAGCTGAGCAACACAAGCTATTCTTAAAATTCACTCTTAGAAACCCTATATCTTAGATGATCTCTTTAGATATAATTTTGATTTGTTTCCTTATTTAATGTCAACACTTAAAGTATAGATTGCAAGGTAAATAAAAGTAATTGTTCTATCTCACAAGGAAACTTCAAAGAAACTTGTATGAGTGGTTTCACACCAATAAACACCTCTATTGACGCTAATCCAAAGCTTGGAAGAACAAGGAGCTTTGGACACTTCTAAATGCCAAAGATTAGTAGGAAGTGATTACTTGTCACATAAAGATATTCACGACCATTATCACATTACAAAGTTCGAATAGAAACACCAAATTGAGTTTTAATGTCATTATAAAAGGATTGAAATACATAAAATAACTCAAAATGATTTTTCATTAAAACAACTAAGTACATCTAAAATAATCATCAATAAAGGTAAAAAAATATTGAAAACCTAAATTAGACTCAACACGACTAGGTTCCCAAATGTCAAAGTGAACTAAGGCAAAAGGGGACGAAGCACGTTATGAGACACTACGAAGAAAGGAACTACAACTATGTTTCCCTAATTGACATGACTCAAACACCAAACTAGGTAACTTGGACAAGCTGGGAACAAGCTGCTGAAATTTGGCCAGGCTAGAATGACCTAACCGAGTATGAAAGAGAGATGGAGGCTCTATAACTGTGCAACATGGTACCAGAGTCATTAGTTATAGTTTATTCTAACGAAAATTGTTGTTTCTTTGGTCTATTGTTCCACCCGTTTCGGGTGTGGTCGCCAATCGAAACTGAAAACCCAGGCGGCGACAACAGCGGCTCGGTAGCAGTTGTTGTGGCAGGGCAACAAAAAATTTGCCAAAGAACCTGAGGCTCACCATATGAATATAATCAACAACTAGGTATAGGATTAATCTCCCTTATGTAGAAAATATGCATAGGGTACTGTATTTATAATAAATAAAATATGGGCTAAGCCCAAAATACAAATAATGATAGGCAAAGATAATAACAGAGAAATAGGAGATAACAGATAAAAGATAAGATATCTAACAATACTCTATACTGATGTGATTGTTGTCGCAATCTTTATAAGTGCAAAACTTTGAAGTAAAATTTGGAGAAATAACAAAGTGGTGAAGTTTGTGAGGTTCAATTTGTTTCCTTCAAAGTAAAAAAACAAAAATATCGTCGAGTTCTTCTATAATTTGGTGAGTGAAGGTTGTAAGGATGGAATAGGTGAAGGTTGGGGAGGAGAAGGTATTTCAGAAGCAATTGAAACAGATCAATATGCTCTAGATACCATATTGAAGCAAAAACATGAGATAAAAGAACTAGTAGTATATTTATATGTGTAAAATGACTAACCTGATTTAGGTTCTGTTTACAACGACAGATTTATACACAGAAGCACACCCAACAAACTAAAACAGTTATAACTAACTAAGTGATGGCTGTCAACAACTTCAGTACAGCTCATGACACGCCAACAGCAAAAGTAAAAATATAATGAGAAAATAAAACCCTAAATGAACTATACACTCACAAAATGAATGTGTGGCTGCACAAGAAAAGACAAAATACTAGAAGAGTTTGTTTTAGCACCAATCATGAAAAAGATGACAAATAATTGTTTAAGGTGGTTTGGACACATACAAAGAATGACAAGTGAAGGTAGATTGCAAGGAAATTTTAGTCTTGTGAAGAGGACGAGAAGGGAGACCAGAAGGACTGATGGAGGAAATTCTGAAGAGGGATCTCAGGGTAAATAACTTCTTTAACAATTTCAAACCATAAATCCAACTATGTATGACCAAATAACTAATAAGAGAATATACTTCTTTTTCTTTCTAAACCTGAACCAAGCATTGCAAGTAAGATGGAAATTTGAACCAATTCTTAGAATCTACAAGTTTAGCATGTCAATTTCAATGCAATGTCCATCCATCTACCAAATGATACGATCCTATCCTCCATCTATGTAATGCTTGCATGTAGAATGAACTACACATACTTCTGTAACAATTTATAATGGCAGACATTCATTCTTTTTGAACTGATACAAAGTTGAAGCTTTAAACTAGATTATGCAAAATAGAAATGCGTTGTAATCACACCTGGGTAAACTCATGAAGAATGTCTCTGTGCCTAGCCAACTTTTGAGTTACAGAAGTAGCCGGTCCGGCAGATGCAGCACATCTACTCATTGAATCATTAATGTCCAACAGTTTCTCCAGCAAAGACTGGATTTCCATTTCCATGGACTTCCAAGACCTACTGGACCCAAGAGGTGGTGAACCACCATCCACATGACCTAATAACAAGAGGTATATTCTCATAATTTATAAACATAGAGAACATACACTGCCAGACTTCATGAATTCAATTCAATTATAAAGTGCATCAAGACTATTAATCAGGAAACAACAACAATTTCTCCATCATCCCCAATTTTGAAACCCTAGCTTCCTGTCAATCATAAGCACTTTGGGGCAATAAAGACTCCAGCACACAAAGAAAAACAAATACCATAATCAAGGCTTTAAATTGTATTTGTGATTTTAAACAAACACGAAATGCAGCTGCAGAGACCTCCAAAACCGCCATACAGAGACACAAATGCAGCTGACCGTAAGTCGCATCCATGAAATTCATGCTAGAAGTAAATTTTAACACTAGCCATTACACCTGAATATCAACGAGTTAATTATCGGTAAACAACATTTATCATTTGGCTAGCATTTTGCTGTTAAAAAAAAATTGATGATCAAATAACCGTACTTAAATAATAATTAACCAATCTAAGACGTACGAGAACTTCATATGCACGAGAAACATTTCCATTTCAACCGCGCAATACCTACATAAAAAACTAAACAACGAACAGAAACTAACAATTACTTGCAACTACCAAATCAGAAATCAAAAGCATTGACACCAGAACTTCTCGATCCAATTACATCTTGTGTGAGACTATACATCAAGTATATTTACGATAATTCAAATTCAGAAACCGTAGAAACGCGAATGAGAATCTTGAATATGTGTTGATTCAGTTTAAGATATCAATGAATGATAGAAAGGTAAATGGAATGAACCTGTTTGCGTGAAGCGACCGCCTAGTTTGGCATAGGAAGAGAGTTTGACGTCGAGATCGCCCTCGATCTTGCGCGCTTCCTTACGTAGTTCCTCCCAACCCGATTCCTGCAACTCCAGATTCGGATCCCTCATTCGGATCTTTCTCGGGGAGCAGATTTTCGTTATTTCGGTTCAGAGATTCAGTTAATGGAGTTCGCAACCGTGAGAGAAGAAGAACAAAGGGGAGAAGAGAAGAACGAAGAAGAGAGCGGAGTAGGTAGGATCGTCTGCAGGTAGTGCACCGTAGGAACAACTGCAGCCGAGTCTAACATCATTTCTAATTTTGAAGGTATAATTAATTTCATAATTTTATATTTATGTTTTTTTGTGCGGCGTAAGTTTTAGAATCATATTGTTTTTCGATTTATTTGTATTTCCTTCTGTTTAATTTATTTAGTTTTTTCAATTTATTTTATTAAATATTTTTCATGCAAATTAATATATAAACTAAAACCATACAATCAAAATAATAAAAGAATTAAATTCATGAAAATAAAAATAAGAGTAACGAAATCAATCCTGATTGAAAGAAACATAATTAAAAAGTGTGTACTTTAATATATGAACTCAATTTTTTTATATAAACATTTATTTAATTTATGCATCAGTTATGTGCATCATTTAGGTCTATTTAGTTGTTGAAATTTTAAATGTACATTTATTTTATGATATGATAAATTAAATAATTTGGTTTGAGATTTTATCTTATCAAATTCTCTAGCATCTCAAACAAACATAATAGCATAGTATGAGTATGTTGTCTAGCTTTTAAGTTTGATACTTTTAAGGTTTATTGAATTTTATAGTTAAAGAGCATTCTTTTATCTTCTGATCAAGGTCTAAAAGAAGTATAATGATAAACTTTTTCAGAATCATTATTCATTCATTTTGTTACGTTATTTGATATTTGGGGGAATTTTTTCAGATGCATGTTACACATCCATTATTTTTGTTGTTGTTTTCTCATCACTTGGAAGCAACGGAGTGATGTGAATAAAGTATAGACTTTGAGTCCAGCATAACAAGCCTGAATAAAAATATGAAAAGACATGCACTTCCGGATGGATTAATCTAGTATGCATTACTAAACTTGGGAGTGTATATTAGATTACCCGAGTATATATGTAAATTTAGAAATCGAATCGGTCAATTTGGTATCCATTCCGATACGTGAATTTACATACCAAACTGGATAATCCGGTATATACTCCCAAATCCAGGAGTGTATTTCGGATTAACCAATCCAAAAATAGTTTTGTGAAGATGAAATTAGTATAGGTGAGAAAGATGATGGAGATAACAGCTTTTAAGATCAATCGGGACATCATGTAAAAAAGAGGGAAGAAATTTAGGATTTTTAATATATTTTTATTCATGGGTAAAATGGGGATAAAATATTTTATGGGGTGATGGAAGAAAAAAGGGGGTGCAGAAAGAAATGCATTTGGGGAAATATAAAGGTTTTAGTTTTCTGGCACCTCCATGTATTATGAGAAATGTCAAATAGCAGATTTGGTAAGAAGACTTCATATTGAATGATCCAATAAATTTTCAGGTTAAATAATTATAAATTTTCTAAGATAACAATATAGATTAGTTAATCTGGAAACTAAAAGTTTTGATGTTAAATTTCAAATTATATAATTTAAAATTATTTTATGCATTATGTAAACTACGAATATATTTTTAATTATACAATTTATAAATATATTTGAAATTATATAATCTGAATTATTAAACTTACAAAAATAATTCTAAATTATACAATATATATATATATATATGTTAAGGAAAGTTTGTTCTGCAAAATTTATATGTTCTGAAAAATTGTTTAAAACAAGCAATTCAGAAAATAACTTTTACAAAGAGTAAAGTGTTCTTTTAAAATTTTGGGGTGCAACTAGAAATTATGGATGTGCATAGAGAAAAAACGCAAAGCTTATTAATCAATGTTTTCTAAATCAAATTAGAGTATTCTCTTACCCCTCTCTTTTTGCATAAAAGTTTCTCGAAAACAAACATATTTAAGAGGGAGAAAATTATCTTAATTTAACTTGAGGTAGTTTGAAATTTTGTTGGATTAAGTTATTCAACTAATAATAAAAAATAGTTGTAGTTGAGTTACTTTCACTCGATACAATAATGTACAACAAGATTATATTGAATTTGCTATTAGGAATATTTTTTATGCACTAATAGGGTTTATTTAAATTCTTATATTTTAGTCATTTAATTGAAAGAAAATTGTTTTGGTGGGGAATGATTTTTTACTTGGTTAGTCGGTTGTGAAAATGTAGTTTAGTGTTGAACAACTTTTAATATTATCAAGCGTGATTATTGTAATCCTAATCCAGTTTAGTCAAAGCATGTTCTTTTAATATTGTATTATAAATGAAAAATGAAATGTCTTAAATAGAATTAAATCAAGTTTTGATTTTATGAAAATGAAAAAAAAAATACTCCTTCATACTCACATATATCATTTAAGCAAATTGTAATTCTCTATTTTATTATTAATATTTATTTTAAAACCTTAAATTTATTAATTATGATATCGTTGAGATCTAACAAGCCTAACCCTTTTATAAGACTTTTATTGTATTATTATTAGTTCATCTCATAACAAGGTAGGTTAGAATTATTAGATATATCAAACAAGTTCTCACATCAATGTTTTAATATCAAATTCATTAAAATAATATTCATAGATCAATTAAAGAAGAGAAAAATATATTTAAAATATCCTTCTCGATTTTTAAACAATGTGACAATATTGACTAAGAACAACTATGAAATATAAGTATATATTTTATGTTGTCTAATCCAAAAACTTTTAACAGGAACAATTATATTGGAATCCCAATTTGTCCTCTTAGAATACCTTATTTTAAGGTGGTGACTGCACTTACAAATAAAGGTAAGCGTCCCTAAACACATTCAAGATCTGCCCCTTTTATTCATTAGCAGAAGTCTTTGGTCAATTATTTATATTATCTAAACATAAGTCAGAAAACTTCTCTGGGTATCACTTTTTTAAGGAATTAGATTCTCTTCTGTTCAGTTTTCAACTGCACAAGTCTTCACCCTACAAAATATTATTTTTATGTATTAAATTATGCAATTAAAAAGTAAATTTACAAATTTTAAGCAGTGAGACATGCATGTTTCTTTACACTTTTAATAAGGCAACCCTTACTTTTCTTATTCTATTCAAAAAGAACATTTTTACCACAACTTAAATAAAAGAAATTATGACACTAAAATTGTTTATAAACAAAAGTAAATTATGTTAGAATTAATTGACAAATTAATTTTATATGATTCATTTAAAATATTATAATGGACCCGATTATGATTTAATAAAATTTAAAGACTTATTGGTTATTATTACGGGAGGTGATAATAAAATAAAATAAAAATAAAATAGAATAAAAACCAACTTGATGGATGTTGATTTATAAAAAAAGGGATTGGGGTTCTGTCTCTGGCCATAAATTATCATGAACATGTGAGAAGAGAAAAGAAAGGCAAAGAGGTAGATTGGGAAACGGTGGTTGAAAAGCACACAAAATTACAAATTGAAGAACACATATTCACATTCACAAGATCTATCATGGATCAAGGTTAGTGCTCTATAATGTTTTATTGTGTGAGAATCCTAAATTCTAAAGACCCTTAATTGTGTTACAAATTATTTAATTATAAAAATTATTTTTATTCTTCCTGTTATTGTCCAAACATTATGAAAATATCTCACTAAAAGAAAGCTCTTAAATAATATCAATTTTAGTGATCAAAAGTATGTTTATAGACCAATTTCCTAAGTAGAGACTAATTTTTAAGTAGTCAAAATCTTGATAGCTAATGTTATTGATCAATTTAGAGACAAATTAATAATATAAACTATTTTAGTTATCAATTTAGAGATCAATTATAATTTTTGAAATTATTTTAGTTACTAATCATTTTTAGTTTATAAATTAATATCTAAATTAGTTATCATAGTAATTAATTAATTTGTCACTGAAATTGGTCATCATTCAAAGATTTTCGTATGTAATGAAAAATTCATATTGAACCCTTATTGTGTTAAGTAGGTTGTGAAAAAACTTACTAAAAAAACTACTAGACTCCAAGTTAAGAATTGGCATCACCTTTATATAATTTATATGTTATATTAACTTCTAAAATTCTATTTTTGATATTTTTATTTAGAAATTTTTAAGAATGAAGTACTTAAATTAAATTTAAATCTAAAAAAATTAAAATTATTTAAGTATTTAAAATTTGATTTTATATATTTAAATATTTTATTCAGGTTTAAGAAATAAAGATGTTTTTAAAAAAGATTAACTTTACTTAACTTAAACTTTACTTTGTGTTATAATTCATTTGAACTACTTTTTTTTTATTAAAACTACTTAGCTCACCATCACAAAAGAACACTAGTAATTCTTGCAATCTAAATGCCTTATAAAAGATGGAGATGCAATTTGAAAAAAAAAATTAAATCAAATATATCCATGAAGTAAGATTTTGATGAGAAATTTGAATCTCTAACTCATTCTTAATAGTAAACTCAAGTAACAACTTATATGATACCCTGGATTCTTCGAGTCATAATAAATAGGAGTTATACTACATCATATCCTTCATTGGAGCATTCTTTCACTTATGTCTCAATAAGTTATATGTTAAAGAAAACCATTTGTGTCTAGTAACAATTGAACAAAAAGTTGAGTACAATTAATCATCTATGATATCCTTTTATATCCAAATTGGATGTTAGTTACAGTTCACGATGCTCATGTTTATGTTTTAGTGCCCAATAAGTATTGGTGTCCGATGCTGAGGTTTAAATAGTGGAATTGGCATTAAACATATTTGTTGGATGGTAAAGGCATTTTTTCAAGATAACTTTAATGCACAAATGTATTAAGTAGTGTTTAATTTTTGTTATTTAATCAAATGTAACAATGTTGTACTATTTATTATTTATAATGTTGTACATGTCACCACCATCATAAGTAGGTTGTACTTCTTAAGAAACAACTTATTATTGATGATGGTGGCATGACAAAAGTTAAAGATAATTTCATAACTCAACTTATGACCATATTATCAAGGTTGAGGCAAAAATCTTTGTTGGTACATTCGGTCAACAAAAATTTAGAATGCACAATTTTGTTGTTCCAAATTTCCTTACTAGATTAGAGATCGTTGGAAAACTTTCATGTTCAACATTGGCGTCATACAACTATGGACAAAGTAAGTCATGTTTTTATGTAATTATGTTTAATCTATTTATTTCATTCACTCAAGTACCTAGTACCTAGGCATATTGAGTATGGAGCAAAGGAAAGTTGATGTATATAGATTTGTTGAGTCTTAATCCATTATAAGTTTGGGATCATCAAGGTAGATACTTTAAAATGGTTACGGACATAAATAAATGATTCAAAAATACACATATGAGTTAGTTGTCCATGATTTGTTATTTTTTAATAATCATACTTATATCACTAATTTGTTTATCATATTCTAATGCATATATCTTATAACCAATTAATTGTTCCTATATCCAATGACTACATTATTTTTGTGGTTTTGTTCATTGCCAAAAATGAAAATAAAAACTTATTTATGATTTCTTAATAATTTAAAATTTTATTTATGTTTCTCATTTCGCTAAAAAAAGGTAAATAATTTATTTCTTTCTTAATTAATTTCCTACATATTGATACTTCATATGTTATAATTCATTTAACATGTATTTACTTATAAATGTAACACAAATAAAATTATTAATTCAACATAATAATACTCTTTAATTATTCATCACATTTTAATTTTAGAGAACATAAAATAAAAATTAATTTTAATTTGTTAAAAAAGTATAAATGATATTAAAATGTTATTATATAATGGCTTAGTTAGTAATTTGATCTCTATATTTAGACTTTTGATGTGTTTTGATCTTTATATTTATTTTTGACTCAATTGAGTTTTTATTTTTTAAAAAGTTTCAATGTGACCTTTCATGTTTAATTGACGTTAACATGGTTTGGACGGTCACATGTCAAAATTTATGTCTACCACATGTCAAAATTTTAGTCATCTTCTACCTCGGAACCCTTCTGATTTTGATATGTGACACTTTCAAAGAGAGTTAATGCTAATTTAATGAAATGAGCCACATTGAGTTTTTCTTACAAAAATAAGGACTTCATTGAGTTATTTTTTTTAACAAATAGAGACTCAATTGAGTAAAATTATATATATATATATATATATATATATATATATATATATATATATATATAAAAATAAAAATGAATCAAAAACCTAAAAATAAAGATCAAATTACTAATTAAGCCTTATATAATTATAAAAACAAAATATTGGACTCGCTTCTGATTTTGCACTTGGGTATTTACACTTGCCAATCATGCAGTTAAAGGTGAACATGGATTGGATATTTAGATATACAATCCAGATCCAATTTGAATCCAAATATATAGATCAAATTTTGATCCAGGTCCACTTTTTTGTGAAAAAAAATGGATATTTTAAAATTTAGATCCAAATATTAGGAGATATCCAGATCCAAATATTTGGATCAACTAAAAATATAGATCCATTTCTAAATCCATTTTTAATGAAACTTAACTTTTTATAAATTTAATTTTAATTTTAAATTTATATTTTAAAAATAAAATAATTATTTCATCTAATACATAAATATTTTTTAAACAAGTAAAATAATAAAAATATTATAATATTATAAATTTAATAGTATTAAAGCTTAAACATAGTGTATTATTTAAATTCTTAACATTAAAAAATAAAATCATATAAATCAATTAATCATTTGGTAATAAAAATGTTTATAAAGTCATTACATCCTCATACAGTATCAATAACATTAAAAATAACAAATCCAAAACACAGTAGAGTTCATGGCAATTTTAACAGTTTCTTCAAATAGAATGCACCAACACCCATTTGATTACAAAGTTCAAAATCTCTTCAGTAGCTCATTAACTCAAACTCATTAGCAACATCTTCACAACCATCTATATATGAAGCAACTAGAGTTGGCATTGTAAGATCCGCTAAATTTAATTAATTAAATAAATAAATAATTAATAAATGTGGGCAGTGAGAGTCTTTATGACATTTAATTCTGACAAGTATGATGTGGAAAAGTACTAGCTCAAATGGGTAGAGTACTTGATTATGTGAAAGGACTTGGGTTGAAGTCCTATGCATGCCATTTATATGCTATTTAATTTATAATTATTTTAATTATGTAATTGTTTTATATAATATGTTGGTTGTGGTATGTGATATTATATTCTTAAATGAGTAAGAATTATCACAAAACATGAATTGGTTGAATGGTTGTGCATTGATTTGACATTGGCATGGTTATGAGTTTGAACCTTGGTAAATCTAAATTAAATTTCCTTTTTGCTAAAATTAGTTTTGGCATGAAAGTGAAAGGGTAGAGAAAAACAGCCCATAATGACTAATTGAAAGACAATTATCATGAACATTAAGCCATTTTCGTTTTAGCACATTAAACTACCACTAAGGCACCATTAAAACTCAATTTTTGAGTGAGAAGGAAGGTATTTTGTGCTGCCATTGTTGCTTAGTGAAAGGAGTACGAAATTGGAGAGTGTTCTCTGATAATTGAGTGAGAAGGAAAGCTAACGTGGGAAAACAAGGGGCTTCCATTCTGATCAAAGAAGAAACCAAGAACCCCAAGTTTACGCAAAGGAATCCAGGTTATGTGAGCTTTACGCGTTAATTTTATGTTTAAGTCTGATTGGTATGCTAAATATAGTATGATTATGCTTGAATTATTTTATTCCGTTTAAGATAGTGTTTCTAGAAATTTCCAAAAACTATCTGGCCGGCGATGAACTGTCACCAGACGACTCCTTCTTTTTCTAGGCCATTCTGGGTTCCTGTAGAGGAACGTTAAATAGCCTATTTGACCAACATTGACCCGCCCTTGCCCAGAGTTGACTGATTGACCAGTTTTGACTTTTTGACAGTCCATTGAGAAGTTGTCACGTGTTAGAGTAGTCTCTCTCTCTCTCTCTCTCTCTCTCTCTACATTAGGGTTTGGCTGTTGTGAGTGGTTCAGGCGAGATTATGGTGGTTATCGTGGTGGTTGCATAGTTGACACGGAAGGTGTTGCTGGGTTCGCGGCTATTGCAGAGAAGTGGCGTAAGGACCGCGTTCTCAAGCGGGGATGGTGGTTGCGTGAGGGGCTCGCGACTACAGGTCACGGTGGTCCTGCCATTGAAGGATCGAGCGTGGCGACTTCGCGTTCGTGAATGCAGGTGCTACCATGAGCGCGTTTGTGACTTTGAGTTCATGACTTCGCGTTCGAGCATGGTGTTGCCATGAACGCTGCCACGATGGCCAAGGTGCAGACCGTGAGTGGTGGTTCCGGCAGCATGCTGAACGAAGACAAGGGTGGCGCGAAGACGACGCAACGGAGCTTCGCGAGCAGTCTTGGTGCAGTAGTGATGGGTCTTGACGTGTGTTCGAGGATGGTGTAGCCATGGTGATTCCGGCGTGATGCAAAGATTGGGGTTGCGATTTCGACGTCGTGTATGGCGGTTCATGCGAGAAGATGGTGGCTGGTGCGGAGGCGTTGTCGTAGGTTCACGTGCCAGAGATGTTGTGCAAGAAGATGGTGGCTGGTGTGGAGGAGGAAGGTCGATGGAGGTGCGGTGATAGCCGGCGTCAGGGGTGGCGGCTACGGCATGGAGATGGTGGGAGAGAAGGAATATTAAGGTTAGGGTTTCTGATTGTGTGAAGAAGAGAAGGTGATGAGGTTTCAAGTTGTAATTTGTTATTTTAGTGAGTGGAGGATTGATGACTTGACAAATTTTAAATGGTTATTTTAGTGAGTGGAGAATTAATGATGTGGCAATTTTTAAGTGGTTATTTTAGTGAGTGAAGGATTGCCACGTGGCGTAATCTGGTTGAGTGGAGAGTAAGTGGTATGAGGGGTGCTAATTAGTAAAAAGTAGGTGTGCAGAACAGAGTTCAATGACCCAATTGCAAGATGGGTGTAAAATAAAAACTGAAGGTGCATTTAGCCCCTAAAATCTTATTTTCCAGAATTAGGTGGTCCAATTGTAAAAGGGGTGTGTAAAAATGAAAATTGGGGGTGCATTTAGCTCCTAAATTATTCCTCTCCAAAATTCTAATTTTTGGACTTATTTTAAGACTTGAAATATTTCCAATTTACACTCTTAAGGACCTAAATTAAATTTCAGTTGCATTATTAAACTTAAGAATATCCAATAATATATTATGTAACTAAAATCAATTCTTAAGCGCAAAAAGGATATTAAATCCCCAAAATTTAAACACTTATGAGGGCAAAGGTTCGAACTCATCACACCCTCCAAGCGGTCTAGAAGTGGAAAGTGCTTGGCGCCTCGTGAGTAGCACCAGGCGATATTGTTGCAGCAGAATCATGTTTTGCTTGTGTGATTTGCATGGTCTACAAGGCTTCTAGGATATCTTAAAGGCCGACTAGCTGGTGTTCCTTGAGTGGTGGCTCGGAACATTTCCCTTGAGTTGTGGCTCGGGATAGGGGTTAAGCACGTGGTATTCCTTGGGTTGTGGCTCGGAATAGCATCTCTTGAGTTGTGGTTCGGGATGGCGGATGAACACGAGGAACTCTTGAGTTGTGACTCGGGTTGGCGAGTGTTGCTGGTGTGAGCGTGCACGTAGCGGTGTGTACGGATGGGTCCCGTTAGATTGCCCTCCTCAGTAATTAACTGACGAGTTTGGTAGTCTTGGAACGTTACAAATTTAATTTGTATTGGGAACTCCACCTGGCCTTACGATGTGTGATCCGTAGCATGGTTTCTCGCACGTGCTCTATTAGTTGTGGTTGATAGGTGTGGCAGCAAGACATCTTGAGGTACTCACTAGAATATGTAGAACACGATTGACATGGTAGTGGCGATGTGTGTGAAATCAAAGGATGAATTTCCTTTGGTGTGGTTGTGATATATGTATTTTTTGTATATATATGTTTATTCTGTTAGTTCACCCTATCTGCTTGTGTTTGGCGATGATCGTGTACGCGGTACACGGGAGGATCTCGTGAGGCATAGAGACGGAGCGGTGCTAATATTGGGAGAAGATTTTATCAGAGTTTTACTAATTATGTATTTTAAGGATTTTGTAAACATTTGGAGTATTTAAGCATTATTTTTTATAGGTTAAAATACTCCGTTGGTCCTCGTTTTGGTTCAGAAATCTCAAATTGGTCCTCGTATTTTAATTTGTCTCAATTTCGTCCTCGTTTTGGTTATTGAGTATCAAATCAAGGCAATCGTTAACAGTGTTAAATTTTTTTAACGTTAACTTGTTTTCATTTTGTGACGTGGCGTTATGAATTATTTTTCAGATTGGCACAGAATGCGTGGACTGAATTACAAATAACAAACATTGAAAAACCCTAAATGATGTAATTAGGGAATTAGGGATTGGATTGGGAAAATCAGAGGCGTGGATTGCGAACCCCGTGTGCGTGGATTGCGAAAGTGAAGTAGATCGTTGTCGGAGGTGAGAGCGAGTGCAATCGGAGGTCAGAGTGTTCGTTGTGGTCGTGGTTGAGCAGCAGTCTGAAGGAGGTAAGTACGAGTTGTTGTAGTTGAATATGTGTAGGGTTTTTTCGCGTCTTGGGGTTTTGGGTTTCTGTTGCGGTTTTGATGTTTTGTTGTGTGGGTATGAACTTGTATTGCTTTTATACTGTTGTTGGTCCCCCCATTGTCGACATCGAGTTCCTTTTTTATTTGGTGGTCCCCTATTGCAATGTATTTTTTAATCGGTCACCGCATATGCATTGCAGTATGTGTTTTTTAATGTTGTGGTCCCATATTTGAATGCTTGGTTATGTGTTGTCTGTGTTGGCATGATTTGTAATTTTTGAATTGGTTTGGGGCAATGTATACAGGTGTAGAAATAGAATGTCTGTTGACCGTTTTGAAGTGGTGGTCCACCATAGTGGCCACTTTATTAGT
>Ga0214543_1002042_pt1 | contig 39626 bp, 19 predicted proteins | sample CNSS2metaG_FD_160094 | JGI IMG/M metagenome (GOLD analysis project Ga0214543, IMG submission 160094) | Root nodule microbial communities from cowpea collected in UCLA plant growth center, Los Angeles, California, USA - CNSS2 | ecosystem: Host-associated > Plants > Roots > Nodule | place: USA...
TCGAGGCCAAAAAGGGTATCGAATTTAGAAAAAAAAAAGCCCATATGGCCTCGGGTGCACCCAAAACCGAGGCCAAAAGGGTATCGAATTTAAAAAAAAAAGGAAGCTCATATGGCCTCGGGTGGCACAGAAAACCGAGGCCAAAAGGGGGGCTCTATGGCCTCGGGTTCATCTGAACCGAGGCAGAAGGGCACTCTATGGCTTCGGTTTTTAACCGAGGCCAAAAGCTGTGCTCTTTTGGCCTCGCCCCAATATGCTTCGGTTCCCGAACCGGTGCAGAATATGATAAACAACCGCTGCCAAAGGCCCTTCCTGCACTGGTATATCAAAAATTAAAAAAAAGAAACTAAAATTTCAATATTTATACCATAATTATTTTTACTTTTGTTACTTTTATTATAATTCATACAATTTTATTTCCAAATATATATTAAAAAAATAATACTACACAAATTAACAAATAAACTTTAAAATAAATTTACTTTCATATTTCCAAATAATACCTAATATAATTTAATAGATAATACTAAATCTATTATTAAAATATTTTTTTCATATCTAATTTTTCCACTTTTAAAAAAATGAAAAAAAAAAGTTCAGAATTTAGTCCCCAGAAATCAAATTCAAACAGGGAAAAAAAAAAAAAAACAATCAGCCAAGATCAGAATTCAATCCCATAAAAATCAAATTCCACTTGAGAAAGAAAAAAAAAATCAACCAAGATCAGAATTCAGGTCTTTGGAAACCTAATTCTAACCTGTTTTACAAAACATGCTTTCTGTGTAAATATTATATGGTTATTATACACATGGTAATTAAAAAAGGGAATTGTGCTATCTGTGAAAAAAAATCCCTCCACTACACTTCTCCACCTTTGAAAGATTTTCTGCTTATCAATTTCTCTGTAGTTATTGGGGAAGTTGGAGAAGAGGAAAAGTGTTATGATGTTCCTTGTCTACGAACCTCATAGCCACCGACAGTGGCCATATGCACTATTTATTTATTTATTATTAATTTTTTTACATAGATGCTTGGTTTAGCCCCTATCGAACTTGTTACTTACTTTTAACCACACGTATTTACTTGGTTACTATGCATATGACACTTGGTGTCCACACATCAAGCTCTAGAAAGAAAAAAAACATATTTTTGATAACTATATGGTGATGCTCCCCGATGACATTTTATCATCTATATAACGATCAAGAGACCGTCTTCGTCACTTGTTATCTAATACGTTCTTAATAAAAATATAAAAAATTGATTATAATTTTTATTTTATATTATCTTTACAACTTTATTAACATGTGATAATAACAACTGTCTTAAAAAATTTAAGTTATACTAGCGAAAACACAGGCGCTGCCACGCATGTGTATTCGCTTTTTTTTTTTATGTATCTATATGTATAATATTATGAATAATCGATGACAATTTATGATGGATATATGTAGATTGGTTGAAAAAAAAAAGCAGTAAATTACTAATTTATAAGATTGTGTATCAATTAATATTTAATACATTTGATCAAGATTTGGGGTTAATGAGCTATATGTGATAAAGTCAATGGTAGTTGTCCATAAATATACCTGAAACTGACGTTTAGAAAGGGAATTTGTAACTTATTTCTATTATATTATTTTCTATTATACATAGATTGCTTGTTGTTAAGAATAATCGATGACAATTTAACTATTGATGAATAAAGTTGACTAACAATGTTCAATGTCAGTAATGTGCGTATTACTTGGTCATGCTTTATTGTCATTACGTCCTGGAAACCTTTGTGGGACAAAACCATAACCTAATATTTAAAAACTAAGATAAATTATATTTGAATCAAATATATACTGTACAGGAAAGGACTAAAAAGAATGTAAGCATACTCGGAAGGATTTTCTCGGCTAATGACATAGAGTAGTGATGAGGTGGGTTTAAACCTAAACAAAGAAGTTGTATTCTACTTTTTTGTATAGAGTTATATATAAGTTTTTGGTTTAAGCACAAGTAAATATAATTATTTATGAAGTATTTTTAAGATTGTTAGAATACATTATTGTTTATGTACGTTTTTTTATTGTTGTACATAATACAAAGGATATAGTGTACTGACCACAATCTATGTTACTGATAGGTGAAGTACTTGACAATGCTTTATATACATTATATTCTTCAAACCTTTGTGGTGCATGAGTAGAACCTGTTATGTGAAAGCATGGAGCATAATAAATAAAAATATGTAAATATTTCATAAAATGGTAAGTAAATAACATGGATTAAGTATTGATGAATAAAATTGACTGACCATGTTGAGTGTCAGTAATGTGTGTATTACTTGGTCCTGTTTTATTATCATTACGTTCTGCAAATCTTTGTGGGACCAAACCATAATCTAATATTTAAAAAATAAGTTAAATTTTATTTAAATCAAATATATAGTTTACAGGAAATAACAAAAAAGAATGTGAGGATACTCGAAAGGACATTCTCGATTAATGACATACAGTAATGATGAGGAAAAATGTGGTGTTACCTGCATAGTTACTGATCGAGCCCTTTGTCGAATAGATGTCATTCTCAATTGGGGAGCTCTGTTTGACATTTGGACAATGTTGGTTGTGTTTTCAGGATTATTTTTCCTTCTTTTAGATTGTTCAATAAGTCTTTTGTTGAGGGATCATTCTACATCTTCTATTTGCGGTATTTATTCTCCATCTTTGTCTTTGTTGTTCTGATGTTGATTTGTTAGAAGGAATATTTTCCATTTAGGTATGTTGTCTATTTAAACCAAAAACAATAAATAATAAATCCAAAATTAATATAAATTTAAAAATGTATTACTTGGAAGAAAGTAATGAATGAAAAGAAGGACAATGAAAGTAGTACATAATATGTACAACAAATAAAACTAAAAGAAGATAATAATATAGGAAGAAGTACCTAAATGTGTGAGTAGAAAGAGTACAAAATTTGATTTGATGTAACAATGAAGAATAACAAATACAGATGATGACAGGCTAGTTAGCAAGTGACTGAAGAAAAAAAAAAGATTTGTAATTAAAAAATAATAATTTGTCAATTTTAAAATAATATAGCATGTTAAAAAATTGCTAAGTTCTAAAGAAACATTGAATAAAAAATTGCTAAGCTCTAAAAACAACATTGAAATGTAATTGCTGGAACATATTTTATGGCAGTCTTTGTGGCTTTGTGGCTAGTTGCTTCCTAAGAGTCCTCCGGTGGATTTGCTTGCAGTTTGCTTTGTTCGTGCCATTGGTGAAATAAATATGTCGTAAACCAATATGCGAAAGATATTTAGAAACCATTACGCGAAAGATTACAAATTTGAACTTTGCGTATATATATAGATATTGAAGATTAAAATAATCAAATCGCAGAGACAGAAGAACACACTCTTTCTCTTTGAATTCTATTGCTTTTCGCGTACTGTGACTTTCCTTGCTACCGTCTACTGCGTCCAAACTGTGTGAACATTGTGCAAATTGCACATTAATCTTCAATATCCTAACAATAAGCAAACCCTAACAATAAAAAAACTCTCATCTCACAACAAAATTCTCCACCTCCTTAAACGAAATCTATCATAAAACAATGTAAAGAAGATGTGCACACAAAATTAATGGTGAGATTATAAAAGATTTAAATTTCATTTTTCATCGTTGACACGAAAAAAAAATTGAAACATAAGAAACAATACAAAAATATGAAAAGCGACTAATCATAGATTGGATAATTGGACATTATTCAATAGTAAGCATACACACCGGATAATCATAAATAAAAAGGAACAATAAAAAATACATTTTTGTTTAATCCAATAAAGATAAATAGCATCAACAAGCAAGGCATGACAACTTCACGAAAGGAATAATAATAAAATGATGTTGTTGCAGAGAAAAAACAAACGGTAAAATAACGGTTATATGTTAAATTATTTTTAAAATAATAAATAATTTATTATATTAAAAAGGATAGAATAGGAATTAAAAAATGTGGACACAAATGAGGAAATCCCCTTTATTATTGTTATAGATGAATTCAGTTAAACAATATAAAGATTTTGGTACGCAATATATTAAATTCTTTTAATAGAAACTCAATTATATAAGATATTTAAAATTTGATTAGCCTAATTTTTACCTTTTAAAAGTAATTAAATCCCTTTTAAAAATTTTTTATATATTTTTTAAAACTTGTATATGTTTTTTTATTCAAATTAATCCTTTTATCTAAACTAGTTAATTTAATGAGTATTTAATAAAATTTAATTTTTACTTATCTTTATAAATTATTTTTTAGTTATCAATTTAAAAAATTTTATATTAATTCTTTTATATAAATTTTATTAATATATGAAATATTGTACTATAATAAAACTTTTAAATAATAATTAATTTCAATAATAAAAAATTGTTAGTTCCAATAAAAAAATTGTTATTTATTATAATAACTATTTTCGATATAATTTGTGAAATAAAAAATTATTAATTACTATATATTATGAATAAAAAATAATAATTGACACTTAAATTGATTATTAATTAATTAAATACTAATTTAAAAATTAATTGTTTTGATAATCAATAATTAATATTTAGTAACTAATTTATAAATTAATCATTTTGATAGAATTAACTTTTAGAGACAGACTAATTATAATTAAAATTAATTGTTAGTGGAGAATTTATTGGTTACTTCAATTTATATACTTAAATTTTTAATAAATAAATAATTAAAGTAACATGTAACTCAAAAAAAATAAAATAAAAGAAAACTTAATAAATAAATAATTAAAGGAACTTGTAACTCATAAATTAAAACTTTTAAAGTAAATTAATTGTAGCATTAAATGATTAAATAAAGTTTAAATTAAATTGAATGAATAGTGTGACCGGTTTCTCCTCCTGTAAAAGTGCATCTCTTCCGCCCAGTTTCAGAAGAAAATAATTGTCGCTTTCTTATACTCTGAATTCCTAGAAATAAGATCATTCTAACCTTTGCTTTTCTCTGTAACAATGGCGGAAAAAGCGGAATCATCGAAGACGGCAGCGGTGAAGCCCGCTGAGGAATTGAAAACTCAGGAAAGGGCGAAAGGAGAAACGAGTGAGGTTCCCATTGAAGAAGTGAAGAAGCTTACAATCAAAGAAGAAGAAGAAGAAGAACCGACGATTAAGCTGAAAACTTCGGACGGCATCATCTTCGAGGTGGAAGCTTCGGTCGTGAAGCTGATGGAAACGGTGCAGGCTGTGATCGACGACGTAGGAGTGGCCCCCGACGCCGCCATTCCTCTGCAGAACCTAACATGCTCTGAACTGGGGAGGATCCTGGAGTTCCGAGCGAAGCGAAGCCGTGTTGGCAGTGACCCGCAGACATTGAGAAAATTCGACGCGAAGTTCATGTCGATGCTGACCCCTGACCAGATGAAGGAACTGTTACTCACTGCTAACTATCTCAACATGAGTGATTTAATGGATGTGATCTCCAGGGCAATTGCAGACTTCCTCAAGGACAAGACCGCTGAGTTTGCGCGGGATTTCTTCGGCATCGTCAGCGATTACACGCCGGAGGAGGAGGCGGCGTATCGTGAAGCCCACGCATGGGCATTCCAAAACTTGGACAAAGAGTCAGGTAAATTACACTTTCCCTTCTCAAAATTACTTACCTTAAATTTAAATTCAAGTTTGTGTTCTTTCTACAATGCACCGTCCAAGTAAAATGTTGAGTTGGTCGTAATGTCTTAATTTGTCAAAAGAGATCATGCATGTCATATTCTTCCCCTGTAACGTGATTGTAGTTTACTGTATCTTGATTTAATAGTGTATGTAGTGTTCCTCATTCCTTCACACTCATTCATCATCTTCTTCCCTGTTTAGGGTTTTTCCTGAACATGGCTACCTGAGTTCTTTCCCATTCAGCCTGATCTCTCCTCCACTCTAAACCACCTAAGCATCTATTATTATCGTCTTAAGATTAGAAATTGCATATAATCTCAAGAATCCTATCCACTTATATTTCCAAAATTTTATTCTTGCGTCAGATTCTAATTCGCAAAACCATTTCGTCATACCATATTGGGCTCACCATCCCCACATACCCCTCTCCACCTCAATGAATAATATATAATGGTAAGGTAATTGGATAGTGTTTCTAATATTTACTAAGCATTCAATAGAGTTTATTAATTGTGGTTTAAATAGTGATTATATTTAATGAATGTAATTGAAGGACCATGTCTAAATGTCTATAAATTGACCTTGTACTATTTATTGTAAAATTATAGCAAGTCTTATATAGAGTATTTATCCGAAAGACTTGTTTGTCAACAAATTGGTATCAGAGCTAGAGAGACTGAGTGTCTGAGCGTGTTAGAGAAAGTGTTTGAGAGTTAGAGAGTTATATCAAGATGACTAACTTAGCTAACAACATGCCCCTGTTGAAGTTATCGAAAGACATCAGTTATGATAAATGGAGTCTGTAGATGAAGGCTCTTCTTGGTTCCCAAGAAGTATGGGATGTGGTCGAAAATGGGCACCAAGAACTAGAGGATATCGAAGAACAGACGATTGCCCAACTTGCTACATTAGAGCAACTCGGGTAAAGGACAAAACGACTTTGTACGTGTTGTATCGAGCTACTAATGAGTTCAACTTTGAGAAGATAGCAAATGCTAAATATTCAAAAGAAGCATGAAATATACTAGAGAAGATATACAAATGGGATAATCGTGTGAAGCAAGTCAGACTTCAAACTTTCAGATGTGAGCTTGAAAGCATGAGGGTGAAAGAGGCCGAATGAGTTGTTGAGTACATCTCTCGTGTGGTGAATAAGCTCGGAAGAAATGAAGAGACGTTATCCATTTGCCAAGTAGTGGAGAAAATCTTAAGATCGTTAACTGACAACTTTGAGAATATTGTATGCGCAAGGACTTGTCAATGCTCTTGGTGGAAGAGCTTGCCCTGTCACTTGAAGCGCATGAGCAACGGAGAAGGAAGAAGGATGAGGAGTTTCTCGATCAAGCACTTCAAGCTAAGACAATCATAAAGGAAAAGAAGGTATCTTATACTCAGAACATTCGAGGCCAATGAGATCCTGATGGTAGAAGTCGTGGATAGGAAGAGGAAAAAGAGCAGTCCAACCAACAAAATTGGTGCGAAAGAGGTCCAGGTTCGTGGAGAGGAGGCTAGTCAAGCAACTCAGGAGTTAAGTGCTTCAAGTGTGGCAAGTATGGCCATTTTGCAAAGGAATGCAAATCAGTTAAATGTTATAGTTGTGGGAAGGTCGGGCATTTCGCAAAAGATTGTCGGTCTGAAAATGAAAGAGAAGACGCAACCAATCTTGCCAAAAAAGTTGAAGAAGAAGTAGTGTTGTTGATGATAGGATGTAGTTTAGGAGTCGACCACAAGCAATTGGAGAATTCGGCAAGAAGGCCGAGCATTATAAGTCAGTCGAGTAGCATGGAGAGGTCGTCAAGATGTGTAGGTAGCTTAGAAAGCTTGGCAGAGAGTGTGGTGGAGCATGAGGCTAGCTCAGTTAGCTCGGTGGGAAGTTCAAATAGCTTGATTAAGTTGATGGAGCAAATGGAGTGCCTAGATTGTTTGGGGGGGAGTAAGTGAACATCTCAGAAAGCTTAGTAGGGAGCCTAGAAAGCTCAGTAGAGCGTCTATATAGCTCGAATAGCTCAGCGTGGAGTGTGGATAGCTCGAATCTTGAAGAAGACGAGTTTGTCCTTCAAAGGTTAGTGCTTGCAAAAGGCATTTTGCAACAAAAAATTGAAAAAGAAGATAGAGGTAATGCAAAATTACAAGTAAGCTTAGAGAATAAAATTGGTTTTGCATAAGCGGCGTCTGAAACATGAACAAGAAGTGTTAAGTTTGCAAGAGCAGTTGCTTGCCGAGAAGGATTTTAGAGTTGCACTGGAGGTGCAAGATGAGAAGTTACGACTTGAAATGGATGATGAGTTTGGTGTGAAGAAGGCATGGGAATTGTTAGATATCTTGAAAAAAGCTTGACCTATTAGGAGGAACCCATTTACTGTCAAGTCGGCCATGGAGACAATATAGAACCTAACAAAGGACAAGTCAGATAAGGTTAGGAAGAAGTCAACCAAAGCAAAGAGCAATTCGGTGAAAGAGAAAAGCAAGTCAACTATGAAGTCAGTGAAAAACCCAACTATTAATGAAAAGGACAAGCACAGTGTGGGTTGCACATGGCGAAGTCGAGATGAAGAGAAAAAGGATGAAAGATAGAAGAAACATTTAAGTTTATAGGGGGATTTTATTGGGTAAACTTAAATGTAGGTAGTTGAAAATGGTTATATTAATTGTCTAAGAGATTGCAAAAGGTTAAGAGTGTTTCTAGTATTGATTAAGCATGCAATATAGTTCATTAATTGTGGTTTAGATAGTGATTTTATTTAATGGATGTAGTTGAAGGGCCATGTCTAAAGGCCTATAAATTGACCTTGTACTCCTCATTGTAAAATTACAACAAATCTTAATATATAGAATGTTTATATGAAAGACTTGTTTGTCAATCGTAAGGATGACAATGCAGGTAGATCATGTGGTCGACTTGCAAATTTTACAAAAATAAATACAAGACAAATCACTAAATTGAATGTTTCGATTCATTAACGTTTTTAGGTCCATCTGTATAATCCACAATCTCTATACGTAAACAATAGAGTGGGATGGATGACCCATACAACCCACGTAATGTGGATTTGTTTCAAAAATGTGTCTATATAACTTATATTGTCTCCACTAATGAGTATTGTGTCTACTAAATTAAGTTTATTTTTTGATGAAAGGTCTTTCGTCATTTCTTTCTAATAACTTTAGATAAAATTTAGTTCCGTATATATATTTTCATATAGTATATACCTATTTCACATATATGTTCCATATAGTATATCCTTCCACAATCATAGTCTTTTCCTTCCCAGCCTCCCTTTTCACTGGGTTATAGTAGAAAATATTAAATAACTTCAAAATATCTCTGACCCCTAACCCATCCTAACTTTTTGGTTGCACATGTTTTTCCATTGATCAATTTTATCTTTCTACCATTTCCCATTTCCAGAGAAATTCTTTTTTGTATTTTTTTTTCTTTTTTACATGAGACGACAATTTGAAGAAGATAGGTAAATCAGGAGCAAAATTGTGATTACAAATCTTATTATAATATATTAATATTCCCAATAGGAATGAATACTCTATTTTCCATCTAGCCTTCTTGATCTTTATTATCACATTTTGCCAAAAGTTATACTTTCTTGGATTTTCCCCTCCCAAAATCCCAAATAAAGTGTTGTTAACATTTTTTTTAATCAAGAGAAAACGTATCCATATTTCATTTAAACAATAATATTATTTCAGATATTATTTTAATTAAGATAATTTATAATAAAATTTTCTAAAACATTGTAATCCTCGGAATGTTTATCACATTATATTATCACCCTCCTAATGTCACAGTATATTATTACTCGGATATATTTTGACTTACATGTGATATTTGTTACCTTGTTGCATAATATTACAAGTTTTGTCTTTTTATTAACTTATCATGTGTTATGAACATTTTAGCTAATACATTTGCAATTACGGACTATTGTAATAATCACACTATTTACATTATAATAAGGTCTAATACATTTACAATAAGGAAAAATATATTTGGTTACAATTTAAGTGATCACTATTCTTATACAATAGTATGATAATTATTATCATGTTATATATTATTATGAACTTTGACATCTTGACTTACATCTCATCCATCTACCATTTGTCATTACATAAAATTTTACTAAAATAAAAAATAAAAGAATAAAAAACACGAGGGACCACTCTAAACTCATAATAAAATAACACTTCACAAAATATAAGCAAAGTTATACTTATTTTGAAAAAAATATAAAGAAATATATTTATAAAACATTAATCAACTTATTATTTTAAAATATATATATATATATATATATATATATATATATATATATATATATATATATATATATAACACCCCATTTAAATATTAACATAATCAAATGTAATATTACACAAGATAACATAAAGGGCCAATTTCATAGTCCAAGATGCTCATGTCAACCAATCATGTTATGACTTGCACACAAAACACTAGGGCTCAGAAACGACTCATCTAGATATATATAATTAGTCGGATTCAGCGGATGCTTACACTTGTGGTGGATTACCCTGCTCTACTGAGCTGCTCTCCCCCGAGCTAAGTGTTACAATGTCTCAACCCCCACACACAAGGTTAGCCCTTAATGGGTTTCAAGCCTCCTGCTACTCTCACCACAAGAGTCAGTCCGTTCTATGTGAGACTAACTGACTCCTTAGAGTGTCGGGATGCAACCTTACCTTGAATCCTTACAAAATTATATAGATGTGGCACTACCATGAACTGCCACTAACAGGGGTCATGAAATTACTTCTCGACCAACTAAGGCACCACCATGAGATCTCACCTAGAGGCTCATGGAATTATGTCCTAACCAATGAGGCACCACCATGAAACTATCATAGAATTACGTCCTAACCCAACCAACACCATGATTCCAACCATCAATGTAACATTACTGCTCATACCAAATTCATGACCACATATATAACCAACCATTCATTTATATTCTATATCAAGATTATGCCAAACTCATCATTCACCACCCATAAACCATCTTTACTCATGCATATTCACTCATCTCATGCTTTAACATAGCAATCCAACTTAACGTCACATTATGCAAATGATTTTGGGATTTTAGAAATAAAACTGCAACTTATGTGAAGCTCAGAAAATTTTTGTATTTATATTCAAATTAAATATGATTGAATCAAGAACTAAATGAAACAAGAACCAACTTAATTGAATAACTATAAAGAAAGTTGTACACTAAATAAGCAACAAAGGTCAATGTTGTCAACAACCAAACTACAGTAATCTTGCGATAAAAACTGCTCTCACTACTGTGCTCTGATTCAAGATCGAACCGGTCAAAGTCAAAAAATGTGTTAAGGAATAGCTGTTAAAATATCAGCTCGATCCAACGGTTAACAAAGTAGTAACTTTCATTTTACGAAAAGTGTGCAGTGTTGTCAACAACAAACTACAGTGACCTTGTGATAAAAAATTCTCTCAGTATAGAGCTCCGATTAAGGAGCCGACCGGTCAAAGTCAAGATTTTGTGTTAAGGATCAGCGGTTAGGAATCTTCATTTTACGAAGAGTGTGCAATGTAGAAAAAGAGTAGCGCCACATCAATCAAACATACTCGCACACCATACATTTTTATTTGACCAACAACCTCATTCAAGCATCACAGCCATACAAACAGACCAAAAATCAGTAAAATAACTTTAAATATATAAACCCTAGCTTCCCTTACTTGGAAAAAGCTAGCAGAATATTCCGACACCCAAGCAAGTGAGTACTACCGACCACGGAGCAGATTCACGATTTGTAAAACAGTGGAATAGATTTAAAATGGGTTACCATGGTGAACCATAGTTAGAATCATGATGACAGAGCTGGGAATGAAAAAGGTACAGTGGAAAATCAACTTACATGGATTGTAGAATGTGGTTGAGTTAACGCAAAGAAGGGTAAGACCCAAACCCTAGCAAAACTTCTATGGAGAGAAAAGGGAAGAGCGAGAGCACTGATTTTGGCAAGTGAGTGCAAAATGAGGGATCTTGGCTGCTTTAGGGGCCTTCTCACCCTATGGGCCAACCTTTAGACCCAACTGATTAGGGGCAACCCTTAAAAATAAGAGCAAAAAATAATTGAGCCTTACATTCTCCCCAACAAAAAAATTTCCGTCCTCGAAAATTTACTGATGGAATAAGAAGAAAACTATGTTTTCCTCATTTTTTCCAACAACCGCCACTTAGACAGGACTGATAAAATGACTCCAACACCTATATATAGTCACTGGAAACTTTGCCTTTATGCTAAGCGATATGTGTTCAGTTGTGTAGATTGGCTTAATCACTACACTCGAAGTAACTTCCAACTTGCAATCTTAAAATTGGAATGCTCCTTCATACCTGCCTAACTAACTTATATCTGATATACTGACTCACCTACCATATGCTCTCCACTACCTCTTGTAGGTTTTTATCAAAGTCTCAAATGATCTTAAGTCTCCAACTAAAGCATGTTCGTTATCACTTCACATCACCTTGTTCACTCCTTTATGCATCATTCCACTGACTTGATCACTCTTGAGTGCTGGCCTACTGCCACACCATCAACACTTTTGACCACTTTTATGTATAACGAGACTCTTACATCTTGCTTCCTTTGTTGGCTTCAACCAAGGCAACAAAGTTCACTACCGAGTTGTTCCATTTCCCATTTAAACCTTCAACTGCTTCTTTCACCATATCGTCTTGGCATCCCATCTTCATCTTTAATCCCCTAACTTATAGGCAACATTCCTCAAAACCTCAGAACCATAACTTCCATTGACTTCAAATTTCTAGTCTCGTTCGTACCACGCAGCTCCACGATACACCTCAAACTAAGATTTTTTGATTTGCCTTTTCTCAACCTTGTTAAGAGACTCACTAGTGCTAGTCAGATGACTAGACTAATGAAATCTCCTCACACATTCTCTTCCCAAACCTAACACTTATGTTTCTCAACCAACTCTCACTCTTACCTCATCAAATCAAGGATCTTAAATTCCCTTCTCTGGATAAACATCTACTCTCACTTTCTCACTTCCAAGTTGGCACCCTAACTTGAAATCATAACTCAAACCATCTCTTACTTCTCTTGTACAACTTTTTTTGAACAACTCCATAATTCTAACTCTAACTGGTCACTGAATATCCTTAACTGATACTCATAGAACGACATATTTGTTGTTTATAAAGAACTGATTGTCGTAGTAACCACTAGGTCATAAGTAAGATAGTTCTTTTCACGCACCTTTACCTTTCATAAGTATCACTTGCCATCATCCCGCTACGCTACTCTGATCACCACACAAGGTCACTTATTTGTTTACTCAAAATGATGCTCCTTTCATGTCTGCCGTGACAAGGAAACAATCATCGCTGAGAAATATTTCTCCAAAACTTCTATGGAACTTGCAAAACCGTTTGGACTCCCCTTTTTGTAGTCTTAACATCTTATTTTCTCAACATTGTATCCACCCTTTTTAAACCATATGTCCTATTAGTCACTCCAACCTTTGTCAATACTCATCTTAAACATTCTAAAGACTCTCTTCACACTTGGAAAACTCGCTGCTAAACCTTGATGATACAGCTAACTTGTTTCAAATTCCTTACCGTCATCATGTTTCCACCCTTTAAAATCATAGACCCAAAAATTCTATCCTCCCTTATCCAACGTTTACCTTTGAACATTATATCCTCCCACTACCTCTCCTTTAAGATTCACCAAACTTGCAGTCATCCTTGTGGTTATACTTAGTATAAGCCATTACTTCTCCAACATCTCCCCCACTTCCGTATTTACTTCAAATTCTCGGTAGGAACCATCCAATTAGGAACTATTGGCACAAGTCCTCCTTGAGACACCAATGCAAAAGTGAACTCCACCACACCAAAGGTTAAAATTCTAGTACTTGCTTCAGAACACGTCTACAAACTCTTCGACTACTGATATCCTTTGCGTCTATTATTCACTTTCCTTTGTTAGGTGACTCTAATTCACGTGACACTCTACCCCCACTATTTAGCTTGATCCGTACTTCATACGCAATCATTGACTTATCCCTTTTTAATCAAGGTACACCACCTCGTTGGTTGTCCCAACTCATCAGAATACGATTGAGAAAACAACCAATTCACCCTTGAGACTATGTCCCAAACTTGCAAAGGAAACAATTCAAATCGGGTTTGAATTTAAATACTTTGTTCACCACGAAGTCACCACACACCCGAGTGAATCTTCACTTGGTCGCTACTATAGCAAAAACCACAATCTCAAACTCAACTCCTTCTTGCAGACAACCATGACTCCTTTACCATACTGGCGACATCAAAGAGTGCACGACCCTAAAGGAAGCCAAAACCCATAATTCAATCACCACCTTTGTAACATATATCTTTTAAATTAGATCACCTGTGCTGACCACTTTAGTACCAATCATCGCAAATACTCTCATAGCTACTCAAAACTTTTGTTTTCCTTTCCTCTTTCCATGTGTTGTGACATTACTAATTGTCCTTCCCTATAAGAACGAACTTAACTATGTGCTTCTCCTTCTGATACTTGAAATCTTCCATCTCATATCCAATGTTAAACCTTCCTCTTTTATGGGCCATTTTACTTAGAACATCCCTTATACTCTTAACTTGGGTAACTACTATTGCTGAGAAGACCCAACTACTGAATTGATGTGGTATGTAATTCTAAATATACTTCCTTCTCCTATAACATCATCATACTTGGCTGATCTTCAAAGCTCTACCTCCCATAAGCTTCCAACTACACATCTGCTTTCCTATACACTTCATGGCCTCCACCCTTAACCTCAAACCTTCCACACTGTTCCACTTCAAACCTCAGACATTGTCACGACGTAAAGCCATGTTGATTCCTCAAACCTTGCTTCACGAGCACACACCGATATCTTTTTATACTAATCTCTGAACTCAACTCTTCATTTAAAACTTGTGGTATACGATCTTAGAACTCGATCTTGTTGCTCCCTCGGCCCAAAGCGTTGCTTCTTAACTTCCAACATCATTTCTCAACCTTATAAACCAAGACTCAACTTTCATCATCCATTGATATACAACCCTCTATATCTTCACATCTTGGAGACTAGAGATTGTCTCATAGGCCCTACCAGTCCTTGTAAGGGTGAGTAGGTCAAGTTGAGCTTGAATCTGAATTCCCTCATCGGTACAAACACAAAACATAAAACACTTAGGCATAACAGGACAGCCTAGAACATACAAGGCAAAACTCCATCATCTACAGACAACTAAACCTTTTGTCTGTCTCCCTTCCTTCCCTAAACCATTAGAATTAAGAAAGGAAAAACAACCTTTGATCTAGTCATGAATGTTCACCCTCATCACTTTATCAAGACGTTTTTTGTTCTTAAAACTTTTGGTTTCACTAACAAACTCGACTAGACTTGACAACTTACGCCTGCGAGGCATGACAAACCCACAACCTCAAGTCATCCTAAGGACGAACTGCTCTGATACCATAAATGTAACACCCCATTTAAATATTAACATGATCAAATGGAATATTACACAGGATAACATAGAGGGCCAATTTGCGAAGTATTAAGTCACTCCTTACAAATATCCAAGGTACTTAAAAATGAAATACTAGGACACACCACGATGCATATAACTAGACAAAGAAAATAGTTCGACAGTGTTTAAAATAAATACTTAGAGAGCAGATAATACATGGGCCATAGCCCTAAAGTAAACTCTGAAAAGCGAGATATGTCCCAACACGGACTAAGCAGCAGAACCTCCATCACCCTAATGACCATGGGGAGTTCTCGCATCTGCTCACATCAATAAATTGATGATCATCACAAAAAGAGAAAACCACACACATAACAATCAAACAAACAAAGGGTAAGCTAGAGCAGAAAATGATTTAAGATACAATTACATATAATTTCATAGTCCAAGATGCTCAGGTCAACCAATCATGATATGATTTGCACACAACACACTAGGGCTCAGACATGACTCATCCGAATATATATAATTAGTCGGATTCAGCAGATGCTTACACTTGTGGTGGATTACCCTACTCTACTGAGCTACTCTCCCCCGAGCTAAGTGTTACAATGTCTCAACCCCCACACACAAGGTTAGCCCTTAATGGGTTTCAGGCCTCCTGCTACTCTCACCATAAGAGTTAGTCCGCTCTGTGTGAGAATAACTGACTCCTTAGAGTGTCAGGATGCAACCTTACCTTGAATCCTTACTAAATTATATAGATGGGGCACCACCATGAACTCCCACTAACAGGGGTCATGAAATTACGTCTTGACCAACTGAGGCACCACCATGAGGTCTCACCTAGAGGCTCATGAAATTACGTCCTAACCAATGAGGCACCACCACGAAACTATCATGGAATTATGTCCTAACCCAACCAAAACCATGATTCCAACCATCAATGAAACATTATTGCTCATACCAAATTCATGACAACATATATAACCAACTATTCATGTATATTCCATACCAAGATCATGCCAAACTCATCATTCACCACCATAAACCATATTTACTCATGCATATTCACTCATCACATTATTCACTCATCTTGCGATAAAAACTGCTCTCACTACAGAACTTTGATTCAAGATCGGACCAGTAAAAGTCATAAACTATGTGTTAAGGGTCATCTGTTAAAATATCAGCTCGATCCAACGGTTAACGAAGTAGTAACTTTCATTTTACAAAAAGTGTGCAGTGTTGTCAACAACCAAACTACAGTGACCTTGTGATAATAACTGCTCTCACTACATATCTCCGATTAAAGATCCCACCGGTCAAAGTCAATAATTTTGTGTTAAGGATCAGCGGTTAAAATTGCAGCTCGATCCAACGGTTAACGCAGTAGGAATCTTCATTTTACGAAAATTGTGCAATGCAGAAAAAGAGTAGCGTCACATCAATCAAACATACTCGCACATCATACATTTTTATTCGACCAACAGCCTCATTCAAGCATCAGAACCATACAAACAGACCAAAAATCGGTAAAATAACTTTAAATTCATAAATCCTAGCTTTCCTTACCTGAAAAATGCTAGCAGAATATCCCGACACCCAAGCAAGTGAGTACTACCGACCACGGAGCTGATTCATGATCTGTAAAACAGTGAAATAGATTCAAAATGGGTTACCATGGTGAACCCTAGTTAGAATCATGATGACAAAGCTGGGAATGAAGAAGGTACGATGGAGAATCAACTTACATGGATTGAAGAATGGGGTTGAGTTAACACAAGGAAGGGTAAGACCCAAACCTTAGCAAAGCTTCTGTGGAAAGAAAAGAGAAAAGCGAGAGCACTGATTTTGACAAGTGAGTACAGAATGAGGGACCTTAACTGCTTTAGGGGCCTTGTCACCCTATGGGTCAGCCTTTAGACCTAACTGATTAGGGATAACCCTTAAAAATAAGAGCAGAAAATAATTGAGACTTACAATATATATATATATATATATATATATATATATATATATATATATATATACATATATATGAATAAAATTAAAATTAGCTTACTTATCAGCATAATGATTTTTTTCATGAAAAACATGATAAACTTTGAATTGCATATGTTTTCAAAAATACAAGTATCAATGTCATCTTCTCTAATTTATCAACACAATAATTTTTCTCATGAAAAACATGATAAATTTTGAACTACATATGATTCAAAAAATGCAAGTATCAATGCCATCTTTTTCTAAGATTGTAAAGAACCACACCTTAATCCAAAAAATCCTAACAATCAAAGTAGAATCACTTTTCAACTAAAGGCTTTGAAAGTCTTCCCTTTAAATATGCTCAAAAGCATAAATGACATTCATAAATTCAGTATAAATAGATGTTTACACGTAAAAAAAAGCTAAAAACTATCACATTTTCACTTTGACTTTGTCTAAAATACCAAAACATGCAGCTAAATCCCGAATGCACCGATTAGCACGTGAAGTTTGCCATATAACTTCATATGATAATTATTATCACAGATGGTGATAATTATCGTTATATAAAACGAATATATAATGTGTATATTTTAATTATGAGACTTGGTAACATATTATAGTGCACGTTTCATAGCTAATTATACAATTGTAACCATATATTTGTTTCTATTGATGCAGTGTAGCATGCGGGGAAAAGGTTTGTTAGGATATTCTTCATTAAAGTGGCTCAGGAATAAATCATGACAGTTGTTTTGACACAACACTACCCTTCAGCATATTATATTTCATATATAGGGAGTAATGATAATGAATGTTCTGAATGATTTTGCAACAATGTTTTATGGCCTAGAATTATTAGAATTTACCCTTCCGCATAATGCAAGCATATGCCTAGTATTTTATGGTTTGCAATTACAGATACAAAATTAAAGGGAGCCTAAAGTTATAATTAATTTATTGAAACAAATAAGTCAAAATATAAGGAACTTAGATTTAGAAAAAGAGAAAAGAAAATTAATATTGATTTGAAAATATAGGTAGTTGAATTTTTTTTATGTAAATAGAAAAATTAAAACTTATATTTCTAGAAATAAATTCAAGATAAATGATTAATAATTGATAGTATTTTAATAAAAAATTACATAATGATAAAATCGTATTATAAGTATAGATAAATTAAAGTTATGAATATGATAACCTTGTTAAAAAATTAAAGAATATATCTTTCTTTAACAATTCTTATTATAAAATAATTATCAATTTTTGTAAAACAATTTTTTAGTAATTTTATTACAAAAAGAAAAATGCTAAAATCAATCAAAGTCTAAGAGAAAACATTGATTTAATTTAGTTCAAATTTTATCTTAAATTAAAATCAAACTAAATCAATCTATAATTGATACATAACCTTTTAGTAAAATATATAGAATCAAACATGTTGGTGACCACTCTTATGTAACTCTGGTTGTTAGGTAATTACTCATAAAAGCTTCATAATTGCATCCACATTGTTCTGATTCTAAGTCTATATAGAGTGACATTGTTAGGGTCAATAACTAAATTTGAGATATTGTCTGCTTTGGAGTCTAGTACTTCATCGTTCTATCCTTAAAAATTTAGAGAGTGGAAGAAGGAAAGTGTATTTAAACTACTTTTGGCTTCGACGGGTAAGCGATGTGAGACTATTGAATGTATCGGAACAAGTCTCACAATCAAGGGCTTGGGGAGTTTTCATCCCCACAAACGACACCAATGTTCCAATCCCAAGTTCGTATAGTAACATCGTTAGGTTCAATCACCACATCTGAGGTATTGTTTGCTCTAAAGTTTAGGACTCCGTCACAATTTTGTCCTTTAAAAACGTCTTACAGAGTGGAAGGAAGGTGTATTTAAATTGTCCTTGGTCTCGACTCTTAAGAGATATGAGACTATTAGGTGTACCAGAAACAAACACAATTTTTTCCATTCTTCTAATGTAATTTTCAACATAAAATTTTGTATTCACTTTTTTGCTTATTTAATGAACACTTTTTACACATTACGATTATGTTGTTATGCCATGGTATTGCTTATCAATTGACAATGTAACATTCCAAAAATACAGAGAAATTCTATTTATGACGATGATATTTGAGCAAAACTTTGATCATATAAAAACATGGCTAATATTACACATTTTTTGTCATGCTATTCAACAAAATATAAATAAAAAACTGCACATTTTTATCATACTAATTTAGAAAATTTTGTTTATAAGACGGTTGTTTGGATAATTTACATAAAGATTATAGTTAAAGATTAAAGTATCAACGTCGTATATAACTTGACAATCAAATTAATTAAACATTCAAACTATTCAAAAATTATTGAGCAACATTCTAGCATTTAAAAAAATGAAATTGTGAACATATGTAATTTAGGAGTAGTAAATAATTATTACAACAAAATGTAAAAAAAAATGTTGGTGGGTTAAGTGGGCCAACCCATCTTCAACCCGGCTCGAACCTGTTTAACCCGTGGATTAAATGAGCTGGGTTGAGTTCAACCCACTTCTAAAAAAACTGAATTTTTCTCAACCCAACCCGTCTCGAACCCGTGGTGAGCTGGATTGGCTCACGAGTTGAAACTCATTTTGACATCTCTAATTGCAACCTTTACCAATCCCAAACCAAATATAGGAGGACATAGCTATGGATTTTATCATGGGGTTAGCACCATCCTTTGGCTTTACAGTAATATATGTGGTTATATATATATATATATATATATATTAAAAATATGCTCATTTTGTAGCATTAAAGGAAAGCTATTCCAGTGTGAAAGTTGCAGATGCTTTCATGAAAAATGTGGCTAAATTATATGGTTTTCCTCGAACCATAGTTTTTGACAAAGATAAAGTATTTATTAGTCAGCTTTGGAAGTAGTTTTTCAAGTTGAGTGGCACCACACTAGCTATGAGCATGACCTATCACCCGTAAACGTAAACAGATGGTCAATTGGAACCTGTAAACCGTTGTTTAGAGATTTATCTGCGTTGCTTTACATAAAATAATCCAAAAGCTTAGTCAAAGTTTTAAGCATGGGTTGAATTTTGGTACAATACATCGTATCATCTCAACACATGATTGACTCCTTTTCAAGTTGTGTATGGGAGAGAAGCACCTCAAGTGGATAAATATGTTTTCGACAACAAGGATCCTTTGGAACTTAAGGAGATGTTGCAACCAAGAGATTTGGTTCTGCCTCAATTGAAAAACAATTTAATGAAAGCTCAACAACAAATGAAGAAGAATGCTGATAGAAAGAGAATGGATATTGAGTTCAACAAAGGGGATATGGTGTTAGTCAAGCTTCAGCCTTATAGACAGAACTCAGTGGCATTAAGAAGAAACCAGAAGCTGAGAATGAGGTACTTTGGACCATTCCCAATCATAAAAAAGGTGGGCCCTATTGCTTATAAGTTGTTGCCGCCTTATCATGTAAAAACTCATCATGTATTTCACTATTCTTAGTTGAAGCCATGCTCTGGTGAACATATCAATCCATATATTCCTTTGACCATGATCACTAATGAAATTCGTCCAGTCCTACAACCTACAAAATAGTATTAAAGGAGGAAAAGAAGTGCAACATGTGTTAATTAAGTGGGAAGGTTTGGAAGAGATGCATGCTACTTGAGAAGATTGGCTATCAGTTAAAGAAGTGTATTAGGATATTAACCTTGAGGACAAGGTTATTTTTTAATGGGGGCACCAATGTTATATCAAATAATGAGACAAGGGCAAAATTGGAAAAAATGACGTCTAAAGAGTTTGTTGAGAAAGTGGGACAACAACCGTAAGGAGGGTAGAGGACCCGTAAGAGTGAGAGAATAACGAATTCACGTTTGCAAGATTTCGTGTGGAGCCTCAAGTAAATAGGGTCATAATGGCCAAAAAAAGGGTAGAGGGTTTTTGTTCTGCATTTCTTCTTTGTAATTTCTTATAGCAACTTCTTCTCTTTTATAAAAAAAATTCCACATTACGTAAATAATACAAAGAGAACTAATTCAATCATTTGATTATATTTTTTTTTGTTCTGTTGTTGTTCGACCCCATTACATCTTCCCTGATATCTTGCTGTTCCAAAATTTGAAAATGAAAGAAGAAAGGAAGAGAAAAGAAAGGGGGTACGAGTTTCACAAACAATGTCAAACAAATTATGATGGAGGTATAATTTGATCAAATATGGAATATTGTAAGAATTATTTTTGGCATTTAATAATTTAATTCTCATGTTTTACTCCAAATTAAAATTAAATGTTTTACTTTTAGTTTATATAAATAGTAATTTTTACACAAAAGATATTATAATTTTCTTTGATAGTAAATATTTTTTTATATTGTTAAAAAATATGATGTGCTTTATAGTTATCTTTTTAAATTATTCTCGCTCCTTGTTTTTTTTATCAGTAATAAATAATATATTATTAATTATAAGAAGTATTTAAAATATTCTAACCTTTTTTTACAAACCTAAAATTATACATTTATTAAAAAGATATATATGTAGTATTTATTACAAAAGTACAAATAACTTTGATAATAACATATAGTATATTTTTCTTGGATTTTGTCTTACTTTAATGTAATTTTTTAGCTGTAATATTTATTATTTTTCAAGACTAGAACAATGCGCCGAAATTTATTCTTTTTGGTTACACGAACTATATATTTTGATGTACAATCATTAAGTGCAAGTGAAAAACTTTCAAATACTTTGCATGAAACCCAAAAATTTGAAAGTCAGCTGTTTTTGGTGTATATATTAAGGGCTTTTGTTCTATGAATGATTCTACATTGAAAAACTCATCGTAAAAGATAATTCATATCGCTTTGCTCATTGATTTTTTTCACAATTATTCTATTTGCTGATTATGTAAGATTTGGGAAGTCCAAAGAGGATTACAAAATTAAGGATGAAATTGCTCTTGCTTTCTTTCTGTGTGGTTCTTGGATGTTATACAAAATGGATAAATATAATCTTTTGCAAACTCTTGTAAATCTTTATCTTTCTTTAATTTCATTGAACTATTTCTTATTTTATAATTCTTTAAGATTACATTATTGATATTTTGCAATTTTGATTGTTGATTTTCAATTAAAGCAGAAAATCTGTGAACAATCTAGTGTCCCATTCCTTTGAAACACTAGTTTTGAGTTAGCTAAAAATTTAAACGTCCTACCTATTAATTGAGTTCATTATACCGTAACTAATATCATTGGAAGTCTATAAATACGTAAACACGCTAATTGAAAGACTGCAAGCACATGCAACTTTATAGTATTTTTTTTGTGTTAAATATGTATTTGTCCTAAGTAAATATTAGAATTAGTTTTTTCTCAAAACTTTCATCGAATTTAGACATTTACTTTATAAATGTTTGAATTTAGTCATTTTAACCAAATTTTGTTAAGTTTATCAGACGTTTCAAATGTATTTCATGATAGCATTTGATATTTTTATATAATTTTATCCAGTTTTGTCTTAATGTTAGCTAAAAATATATCTGAAACGTTAAATAAACTTATTAAAATTTGGTTAAAATGACTAAATTAATGATTAAAATGATTAAATTCATACAATTCTAAAATGTGAAAGACTAAATTAGACCAAAATTTTAAATATGAACCAATTTCAATTTTTACTAAATAATTAAAGAACAAAAATATATTTAATCCTATTTTTTTTATTACCGTAACTAATATTATTGGAAGTCTACACATATAGACAATAATTGAAAGACTGCATAGTTTTTGTTAGTGAAAATTAAATATATAACCTTTCTTATTCTTTTTTCTAAATCCACCAAACTACTTTTATTTTTTCAAATTATTAGCAAAGAATTATCATATCTTCTGAACCTACCGAAATAATCTTATTTTTTCAAATTCTAATATAAATGATCGAATACACGACTCTCCTCTCTTTCCTGTAACCTCTATAACCTGATAAAGAAGTACCTGATAACCTGTAACAGCCACTTTTGTATTTATGTACTAATTAATGAAGCATTGTACAAAATGCGTCAATGACTCAAACTATTGTCTGTGGCTGGCCATGTGATTCACTAGTTTACTGAATGGATTCAACGTCATACAATTTAATTACATATCAAAACAGCCAAATGAATGCACTTTGTATTCACATGCAAAGTTTTCAACATAAATTACATTATTTTCACTGTTAATTAAACTATATTTTAAAGACATAATTATTTATTATGTATCAGCAATTCAAATTCTATAGGAAAATATAAACTATGCTTCTCTCTACGACTTGAATAGTATTTTGACTTGTATTTTACTTAAACTGCATCAATACAAACAACATACTCCGTATTCAGCAATAAATACAGCTATAAAGTACAGATACTTTTTTAAAACTAAAGAATATTTAAAATCTTGTTGCGAAAATATTACGCACTACTCAATATTTATTGATATATATGTACGTGTGAATGTATTAATATCGAAGTTATTTTTATAGCATGAATCCAAGTAAAACATTTGACTTTTGACACTACATGACTTCAGTAACTAATGTTGGTATTTTTGCTCTATTAACGCACGTTTCTATTTAAGTATAGTTTTTAAAATAATTGATATAAAATTAAAAAAAATTGTGGATAGCAATTTGTAGAAAAAAAAAAGGACTCTGTTCTCAAAAATAAAAATGTTATATAAAGAAACAGAAATGAAATGAAGAAAAATAACGAGTGGGAAATAACGTTGAATGTAACTGAAACAACACAAGACTTTTTTACGACATTGGAAAACGGAAAATATCTTTTTACTACACAGATTCCATATGAGTCTCTTTGGTTACACTTGAAGAAGGTACCTTTTTCTTGTAAAAAAAAAAAAAAAAAAACTTTAATATATTGAAGGTGCATATAACAGTGCATCAGGCTCTTACACTGGAATCCTTTCCTCATTTTCATTGTCCCCTGGTACATTAATAACCATTAACACGCATAACATCATGCACGTACCGCTTATAAAAGTTTCTTAATCAGTAATTACCTGATGAATGTTGAAGGTGAAGGGAATGAGCGGCATGGTCATGAATTCCGGCGTTGAATTCGATTCCAAGAGGCACGTTGACGGAGGCGGAAGCGTGCAATGTAGGTGGTGCAAAATGGCAATCGGAGGCAGAAGCAGTGGCATTAACGCAATCAACCTGTGGTGTTGATTGAAGGAACCTGATTTGTCGCTTCAAGAACTTGACATAGCGAATGGCTTCGTCAAGCATGGAAGCAGTGTCCATTTTGGTTCCACCAGGGACAAGTCGTTGAAGGATGCGGATTTTCTCACTGATCTTCTCTCTTCTGTGGCGTGCAGCGACACTCTGAGGGTCATCACTGATGCGGACGTTTCGCCGCTTTGGTTTTCTGACGGTGGCGGGGTCTATGTCGACCGGTTGCATCGCCGCCATCTGGTACATCATCTCCTTCATGGCTCCGAGCTCTTCCTCTTCATCTTCTTCAAACTGGATTCCCAAGACGTCGGTTAGGAAATTAGTTGAAGAGGAGGAAGAGGGTTGTGTGTGAAAAGGGTGGTGGTGGTGGTGGTGATTGGACCAAATTCCAACACCCATTGGAATTTGTTGATGATGATGATGATGATGATGATGATGATCGTGGAGGATGATGTTGTTTTGATCTGTGGTCATGGTCTCGTGATTGTAAGTGGTGTTAACGTTTGTGAATGTAGTGTTGAGGTTGGTATCCATGTGGGCATGCACAATGTGTTGTGTTGGTGTTTTTAAGGTTAAGAGGAGTAAAAGTCTAAAAGGGTTTAAAAAAGAATGAGAAAATGGGTAGAAAAGTACAGTAGTTATAAATAAGCTAACGATATCTCGCCGCATAAAAGGGTGCTAGCTGTTTGTAACAATCAAGCTTTGTAGTTAATGACTTAACTTGGTAGCTTCTTCTTTTCTCCTCCCGCACTCATAACATACAATAGTATTGCAAAAACAAGAGGATAGACGAGTAATAATAACAACAATAACAATTAATAATACACTTAATTACTTACTTGTTTCTTCCTTAATTTCGTTCAACAGTTACTTACTTTTCGTTTTGTTTTTTCCTTCAATTGAAAAAATATTAAGGATAAGTTAACGTGTGTCAATTTGTGATTTTTTTTATTTTTTTTTTGCAAAATTTATTGAGGTCAAAGTTATGTGGTGTGATACGTAACACGGTCAATGTCACATGACAACACTGTCATGTGACAAGACAGTGTTACATGTCAATGTTATGTGGTAAGATAGTGTCACGTGTCGACGTCAGTGTAAGTGTCACGGTCTTTTACTCAATTTAATCTCTATAAATTTCTCTTTGATTCAGTTTAGTCTTATTTTTATTTAAAATGGAACAATGTTGTCGCACTTTTAATTAGGATTAAATTTATCATTTGTATAAATGAGTTTTAATCTTACAAAACAAAGATTAGCAATATATTAGTTTTAAATACTTACTCTTTTTGTAAAAACATTTATTCTTAATTAGTTTTAATCTTATAAAAAAATATGGATTAATAATGTACAATAATGTAGTATGTTAAAAATTTATTTTTAATAAAAATATGAGTATAATATTTATACAAATAATAATTTTTTTCTCGATTTAAAGAGGAACAATATTGCTCCATTTTGAAAAAGATTGGAACATAATGGAATCAAAGAGATATATATTGGAACTAAATTGGAAACAAGATAATAATACTTGACACTAATACTAATACATGACATTGTCTTGTCCTGTGACACTAACAATGTCATGCATCACATCACATGATCACGTGGATAACAAATATTTTTGCAAAAATACAAAATTAAAAAAAAACACAAATTGACACGTGACATGTCATTAACATCATTAGTGTTTTTTAAAAAAAAGACTTAATTGAATCAATTTTTCAAAAACTAGGAAACAATTTAAACAAAAACGTAAATGGAGAAAAACTTGAAATTTTTCAACCAAAGTAGGAACTAAACGAATAATTAAGCTATAAAATAATAATAATAATAATAATTTATACCTATATATAAAGAGGATTTATCTTGTCTACATATTTTATTTTCAATTTTATCTTTTAACAAACAGTTATTTTAAGTTAAAATAATTACATTTTTATTTTTACCTTTTATATAACCATTAATTTAAATTTAATTTTTCAAAATTAAAATAATTATTTTACCATCCCTACATCTTTCTCTTTCTAATTTGTTCTTATGTGCACTAATCCTTGCTACTGAAACAAGGGTTTGCTTAAAATTTGCAAATATATTAAATTTATTTTCTCTTATTATTTTTATTTTATGTATTTAAAAGAACAATAAATAAACTAAGAAATCGGAACAAAATTAAGTACAAGATAATAATACTTGACACTAACACTAACTCATGACTTTGTTTTTTGTTTTGTCATGTGATACTAACAATATCATGTGTCAAATCACATGATCTGACACGTGAATAACAAATATTTTGCAAAAAAAATAATTAAAAAAACTAACCACAATTTCACATGAGGCATGTCATTAACATCATTAGTAATTTTTATTAAAAAAAGCCCTAATTGAATCTGTTTTTTCAGAAACTAGGAAGCAATTGAAACAAAAATGTAAATGGGAAACAACTTTAAACTTTTCAACCAAGAACCAAACGAATAATTAAGCTATATAATAATAATAATAATAATAATAATAATAATTTATATCTATATATAAAGGGGATTTATCTTGTCTACATATTTTCTTTTCAATTTTATCTTTTAAGTAAGTGTTATTTTAAGTTAAAATAAATTCATTTTCATTTTTACGTTTCATATGACCTTTAATTTAAATTTAATTTTTTCAAAATTAATATAATTATTTTAACACCCCTACATCTTTCTCTTTCTAATTTGTTCTTATGTACACTAATCCTTGCTACCGAAACAAGGGTTTGCTTAATATTTGACCATTTATCAAAATTATTTCTTCTTATTATTTTTATTTTATGTATTTAAAAGAACAATAAATAAACTAAGAAATCGAAACTAAATTGAGTACAAGATAATAATATTTGACACTAACACTAACTTATGACTTTGTTTTTTGTTTTGTTATGTGATACTAACAATGTCATGTGTCAAATCACATGATCTGACACGTGAATAACAAATATTTTGCAAAAAAATAATTAAAAAAACTAATCACAATTTCACATGTGGTATGTCATTAACATCATTAGTAATTTTTATTAAAAAAGCCCTAATTGAATCTGTTTTTTCAGAAACTAGGAAGCAATTGAAACAAAAATGTAAATGGGAAACAACTTTAAACTTTTCAACCAAGAACCAAACGAATAATTAAGCTATATAATAATAATAATAATAATAATAATAATAATAATAATAATTTATATCTATATATAAAGGGGATTTATCTTGTCTATATATTTTCTTTTCAATTTTATCTTTTAAGTAAGTGTTATTTTAAATTAAAATAATTTCATTTTCATTTTTACCTTTTATATGACCTTTAATTTAAATTTAATTTTTTCAAAATTAAAATAATTATTTTACCAGCCTACATCTTTCTCTTTCTAATTTATTCTTATATGTACTACTCCTTGCTACCCAAACACGGGTTTTCTTAACATTTGCCCATATTTCAAAATTATTTACTCTTATTATTTTTTATTTTATGTATTAAAAAAAACAAAAAATAAACTAAGAAATTGAATGTAGGTAGTTTAAATAAGATATTTATATAAATATATAAAGATATTCTTCTAATACACTAATATTAATATGAACACATTATATGATCTTCATCCTTTGACTTAATAATAAATTTGAAGATGATTGGTCTTTTTATCACATGATCATTACCGAAAAGAAATAATCACTTTGATATTTATTTTTGTTAATAATATTTATTTTTTATTAATAATATTTAGTAAATGAGATTCTTTTACTAACATATATTTTTTGAAATGGTACTAAGTATAACGATTTTTTAAATGTTTATATTTAGCTTTCATTTGTTATGTTTATTTCTATTTTATTCTTATCTTATTCATGATAGGAAGAACAATATTACCATAATAATCAAAAATTAAAAAATATGTAGAGGACATAATTTTTTCAAACTTGCAAGAATGTGTGAGGATTAATAATTACAGAAGAGAACATCAATATTTTTAATGTGAGGAAACTCTCTCAGTATGAGATGTAAAAGCCCACAAACACAAGTAAGTCAATTAAGTTCTACCAAGATTAAATATGGGTACAAGAGAGTTGTATTAAAAGCATAAGCAAGTGCCTACAACCAACCAATAATATATCAAATTAATAATCTTAAATATGAGAACAAAGAACGAGAAACATAAAATAGAGCAACAATGTAAACATTATTTCTCTAACCACATACTTTCAATTGACAATCCTAATAATCAAATCGAAGAACCATGTAACACAAACCTATTGTCAATTTTAACCCAATCCAATAGTGAACAAAGAAGGAATAAGAATTTTTCTTTTGCATCTTGGTGAATATGCCAACCAATTTTCTCTCTGATCTCTTGAGCTAGAAGACCCATTTACACTTATGTTAAGTGAAAAAAAAATGTGCTTAAATAGTTTAAACCTTTTAGAAACATAGTTGGGAGACCAACCCAACGTATCTCCCTCCTCATTTGAAGGCAACCACTCTTGCAATTTCATAATTTTTAAGCTTTTCCTTGATAGTGCCTTAGTCATCATATAAACAACATTGTTATCAGTATGAACTTTATCCAACTCCAACAACTTAGCATCAAAAGCATCAACATCCAATGATATCTCATATCAATATGTTTGAACCTAGAATAGAAAGTTGAGTTCTTACCAACACTTTAATTGTCCAAAAGTAATTAATATTTGTTCTACACAAAACTAAGCTTGTGCCATGAACTCCTTATATGCATAATGAATATTTATTCAACCATAGAAACTCCTTGTATGCTTTTGTAATGGCAATGAACTTTGCCTTTGTAGTAGACAATGTTACGCACCTCCACAGTCTTTATTGTCAAATCATAGCTTCCCCTGCATACTTTATCAAATAGCTCAAAGTGGTCTTCTAGAATCAATGTCTCTAGTCACATCTGAGTCTGTGTAACCCATCAAAGGTAGGTTTATCACCTTTAAAAAAAAAAAGCCTCAAATCACTAGTACCTTGAAGATACCTCAAATTCATATCACATTGTTCTAGTGCTTTCTATCTATATTTGACAAAAACCAACTAATTACACCACCAACTTGTACAATATCTAGTCTAGCACAATATCATTACATACATCAAACTACCTATTGCATATGCATAAGGAAGTTTACTCATATATGTCTTCTTAGCTTCATTTGCATAACTCTATTTAACACTCAACTTAAAATGAGTAGCAACAGACATTTTCACGACTTTAGCATTTTCCAATTGGAATCTCAATAACACCTTCTTAATGTAGTGCTCATGCGATAGCCAAATTTTCATTTGTGTTCTATCACATGAGATACTTATGGCAAAAATATTTTATCAACTCCTATGTCTTTAATGGCAAATGACTCGCCTAATGTCTTTTTTCACCTATTAATTATGGAAATATCTTTTCTTTATCATAGTAAGTATGTCATCAACATATAACAACATGATGATAAAGTCATCATAAAATTTTTTTCTAACAAACACAGAATGGTCAAAAGTAGCCATTTTGTAATCTTAATCATGGATAAGATACTTAAAATTCTTGTAACATTGTCTTGGAACTTGCTTCAAACTATATAGACTCTTTGTGAGTCTACACATATAATCTTGCCTTTAATAAGAAAACCTTCAAGTTGCTTCACGTAAATATTTTTCTCCAAATATCATAAGAAGGAAAGTTATCTTCACACTCACCTGCTCAACCTCCAAATCAATGATAACAATTAAACAACATATTTCGGAAGGATTATATTTTCACCATTGCGAGAAAATCTCATTGAAATTAACATCTTTCACCACTAATATGGATTTGTACCTTGGAGATTTAGAATTAACCTCTTGCTTCACACTAAAAATCCACCTGTTCTTTAACGCATTTTTGCCCTTAGGCAAGTTACTAAGTCGTAAGTGTGGTTATCATGAAAATATTTCATCTCATTATGCATTGCATCCAACCATTGTTGTTTTTCTTCACTTTCCAAGACTTATTCAAAACACATAATTTCTCCAACATCAATCAAAGTTACTTACTCATAAGAAGAATTCATGAAAAATGGCTTATCAACCTATGGGACCTCTTTGTAGGGACTTTTGTTAATTCAGATGTATCACCAAGATCATCACTAAGTAACATATCATGCTCCTATTGAGCATCATCAACTGGAACTTATACTCCATCTCCAACTAATGATTACCTCTCAACAAAAGCATGAAATTCTTTGAACTTTTCAATTACTTTATCCTTTCTCTAAAGTTCATAGACTCATAACTTATTAGAAAAATAATCAATAAAAGTAACAGAGTAAAGTGCATAATTGATGAATGCATTTTTACGCACTTTTAGAAAACCTAATCTTAGCTTTCTTGAACTTTATTTGTCCTAATCCATTGTTTTTATAGGTATTTTTTCAAATGCGATAAAATGACTATTTTTAGTTGTACTAGGCAAACAATATGTGCTAGACGTTCTAATTAGAAAAGTCTAGTAAGAGAGACTAGCATGTTTAATCCATTAGATAACTTGATAAATAATCTATGAGTTGAGTTTTGATGATGTTATATAATTACACATATGTTGGTGGGACGTTTTGACGTGTGTTTTTATGTAGTTGAAGTGAAATCAAGCTCATAAATTGTCTATAAATGGTACAAGGATGATTCATCTAATGATGAATGACCCAATAGATGATGCAACTTTGGAGAATTTCCAGTGGCCAAGGAAAAGCTATGGTTACAAGATCAATGAAGAAAATAAAGTGCTATTAAAAATGTAAAAGAGAAGATGATATAGGATAACTCCTTTAGGCAATGTATTGCTTAAGTTGTCTAGTCTAGGTATCATATGATTCGTCCATTAGTGAAACCGTTTACCTTAGGAATGGCAATAAAATTCATATATGCAAATATCCATGGGTAAAATTTATGACGAATACTAAATTGATATCATTAATGGATACCCTCAAATAATGGGTACGATTATTTAATTGCCACTTGTTGGGGGTATATACGAATATCATGGTATCCGACCTGTGGGTACTCACTCTATGCTAAAAATTCTTTTACTATTTTTTTTAAAACTCAAGTGGTCAAAATAAAATTATTAGTGAAAGAAATATTAATCATGTAAGAATTATTTAAAATTTGACTTCATATATTTCTTTTTTTTTATATTAACCTATGAAATTGAAATTATTTTATAAAAGATTAATTTTTTAAAATTTATCTTTTGGTGCAACTCATTTAAACTTGCTTTTTAGAAAGACCAAATTATTTGATTAATATTTTTATTGATTAATTTTATTTGAATTGCACTTAAAAATTATTTTTTTATACCTAAATTTATATTTTAAAGATTTATTTTTAAATAATTTTATCATGGATACGCGCGGGAACTTAAAAAAAAATACACGCAAGTATTCTTTAACGGATACTCGATATGTAACATTGTGAGTAGTGGATAGGCATTATCAATACTCAACCTAATGTCATCCTAGTCTAGCCACTACATCTTTGGATTCGTCTAACATGCTTCGCCAGACTCATCTACTTAGTGTTTCACCAGACTCGTTTGATGATATCGACTAATGGGTGATGAGAACTACCGATATCATCTAATAAACTCGTCTAGGTGACTCCTATATGATATGATATGATGAACTCGCCTGATGATTTCATTTGACGGTTTCATTTGGAGAACCGTGTCTCCAACTATGATATGAGGTGTAGAGGAATCATTGGACTAGTTGTTGATTTGTATTTTTTACAAAGATAAAGTTGTTGATTAAGGTTTATTTTGTGTGAGATTCAAGGGACATTCTCCCTTGAAGATAACCTTGAAGATAATCTCAAACATAACCTTGGAGATAAACCTAGGATTTTATGAACTAAAGCCTATAAGTTTCTACATCAGATATGCATGAAAATCTAGGTCATATATGATAATGTATAAACGAGAAACATGTGATGAGAACTTAAAACCTTTTCCAATCAAATATGGTTACTGTACAACCACCAACAAAAGTATGGGCAAGTGTGAATCACAACAACAATTAATGTTATATAGAAACTATTATAAAAAGAAGATAACACTGAGAACTTCCATCATCACTTCCACCTTCAATCATCTCATCACCATTTCATTTTCTTTTACATTATGACTTGTATGGTTTTCCCTATGGGAAGACTGTGTTTTTTGGGTTGATTCTTCTATAATCTAATAATGGATTCAAAGGCTATATGCAATAAATGTATTATTCTTTAAATTCTTGTAAGAAATTATTATTTTTTTCATTCTAATTTATGTTCTTAAGATTGTTTTAGAATGATTGTTTATTATTCAATCTTATATCTTTTATTGGATTTCTTATTATATTTTTTATAATCTCTTGTTTAGGTGAAAAAGTAAGTACTACACAGGTATATGATGGAAACATGTGAAATCTAAATTGCACTTTATTCATATACGATGAGATATGAGTGAAGGGCAAATAATGTCTTATTTGTATACGATGGAACAAGAAGGAGATTAAGTGAAGTAACTAATTTCTTAACTCAAACTTGTATGCTTGTTTATTTGATAAAAGAGATAAAAGAATCGATATACTACACATGTATACGATGGAATATGTGAAGTCTAAAAAGGGTTTAGTTGTATACAACATAATACATAGGAAACTTGACTAATTATTTAAATGTTTATTTAGTTAATTTAAGGTCTATTTGGAAATTAATTAAATGATAATTTCATAATAACCTAAAGGTGCGATTGGACTCAAGAAGGAAGGTTAATAAAGCCTATAGAAATTTTTATACGCTTTGCATAAATATAGAGAATGAAACAAAACAAAAATGTAAAGAGAATATACACACAAAGAATTTATACTAGTTCATCCTAAACATTATGGCTATGCTTAGTCTCTTAAGCACTACGCTTAAGACGTTTCATTTATCAAATCTACCAATTTGATTACATTGAGTACACAAACCTCTTCAGGTCACGAGTATCAACCTCTCCAGTATCACGAGTTCAATCTCTCCAAACACAACAAATATAACCTATCTAGCTATCACTACTTACTCTTCCTTTGAGATCAAGAACACTCAAAGATATGATGAGAAATACTCTCAAACATAAAGAGTACAATCAAAGTTCACACGATATACTTCAGATAATAAAGAATTTTATAGTAGATATGCTCGCAATTAAGAGATGTTGGAATGTTTGTTTTAAGTTCCTTGGATCTTTTAATATTTTGATAGTTTGCAATATTGACTAATGGAACTTGATCATAATGAACATTCAACTTTATTTGTTCATTATTCTCTTGATATAATCTTTAGAGCTTTGTGTTAATTTCTCCCTTGATAGACTTTTTCTTTCTTGTTATAGATTTCCATTCTTCTTTCTTTCTTTTAGTCATAAATTTTGAGGTCCATTGTAGCACTTTGATCTTGTATTTTGATAAGTGGTCTTCTTCATAAATAATGACTTTCTTCATCTGTTAAGGCATATAACCGTTGAATGATTTATGTATGACAACATCTTTATCCTTGGCTTTCAACATCCATTCGGATATAATCTTGAAAAATATTTGAGTTATTCATCCTTGAAATATGTTGACAAAGAGATATATTCTCTTTATTGTTTTATTCTTATGTTCATCCCAAAATTGCTTGATGTAGAAAAAGTTGATGTTGTCTTTTCTTCAGTATTTAGAAATTCTACGGAAACTTTTCAAAATAGATTATGAGTAATAAATTTAGATATGGAATCATATCAAATCAAATAATACCAGTCATATAGCAGAGTAAATAGATTATTCATAGATAAAATGATCATTTGACATTTAAAGCAATGTCAATTTAAAGATATAACTTCTATCATGAAATATTTTAAATTAGATGTAATTATATATATATATATATATATATATACTTTAATTTAGATGTAATTATCTAAATACTTTAATTTATATGAACACGTTTTAGCACATATCATCAATTTCATATTTAGTGAATTTATCAAAAGAAACTAATATTCCATCTTTATAACATTCCAACTTGTAATCGTCTAGTCTTTTGTAAATGTAGGATAAACATCAAATTAACATGTTATTCTTTTCTTAGAAAGATTAACCACATTATATGAATAACCACATATATCCTTTTTTTTATTGAGTTTATTGTCATTAACCAAAGATTTTTTTATATATATAGTGTTTTGCTATTATCAAAATCGCTTAGGGCTTTTGTCTAATAAGTGTTTTGTATCATCTGGAGTTAACATAACTAATGAAGAATCCAACCATGGGAAAGCTGGAGAATCAACATGTCTTTTATATTTTTTTTATCATATATTGTTTTAAAACTCATTTTATTTCGTTTTTTTTATGTTCTAACAATTTCTACAAATTCAAATAAATATTATTCTAAGTGATGAAGTTCTTAATTAGATTTGGGAAAGAACTTGGGGTAGCTTAACCATTTCTAAAATTAATTTTTGTTCATTGTCAATGTAGTAGATGATTGTATTAGATGATTACTATGATGCATTAGACACATGACATCTATTTGATTGCAATAACGACAACAATCAAATTTGACCATTAAATGATTTTACCTTCAATGGGCCATAAACATCATAACACACCAATTCAAGCAACTTTGACTTCCTTGAGAAAGGATGTTTCTTAAAGAATACTCTAGTTTGTTTAGCAACCATGCAGTAAGAACATTTCTCCAACTTTGCCCTATTCAATACTAAAGGCACATCATTTTTTAGTTAACCAATTATTCCATTTGTCACTTATATATGACCAAGCCTTCAGTACTACAAAGATGTCTTCATATACAAAACATGACTTTTCAACCAATGATTTAGTCCAATAAAATTTAGAATTTTCTCACCTCTAGTCTTAACCAAGTTATCTTTAGTAAGCTTTCATTTATTGGAATCAAATTGATTATCACAAACCCTATAATCAAGCAAATACACAGAGATTAGGTTAAAATGAACATTTAGAGCATGTTGGACTCCTCTAAGTAATAATTGAACTCCCATGTTCGTTTTCTAGCAAACACCACTAAAGCCCTTTGACACACTATAATTACCTATATTCAACACTCTAAAATCACTATAAGTGTAAGTTGTGAAGAACTTCTTCCTAGGTGTAACGTGTAATGCAATACCATTATCAATTGTTCACATGCTCTCATATGATACAAGATTAACATATTCATAATCACAAAGAAGAATAAGACCATCACAAATAGTAGTAGAAACACATCATCATCATGATCATTCTCTTTCAGTTGTGCCCTCTTTCCTTTGTTCTCCTTTATCCACTTAAAATAGTATATTTTGATGTCCCCAAGTTTATTACAATAATGGCACTCCATACTCTTGTATCTTAACTTGTATTTTCTCTTGTTATTCTTCCTACCACCCTTCAGCTTCTTTTTCTAATTTCTCCCCCTATTTTTTATCACAAACACCTCAAACTGAGATGAAAACCATGTGCCTTCCTTCTCACCTTTTAATTAAGAGCACCACTATTTGCCATTTAGAAATAAACAATACCATTATGATATGAGTTTGTAATTGAAACCTAAAATATCTCATAGGACACTACTAGAATATTTATCATCCATAGTACCAAAATTTCATCATCAAAGTTGATACACATTTTCCACAATTAAAATGGAAGAACTCTCCTTGTACCTCATATTCATCATGTGATTCAACAAATACAATTTATTATTTTCTGAGTTAAAAGCATACAAGGACTCAATATTCTCCCACAAGATGAAAACCATTTGTCTTCCTTCTCACCTTTTAATTAAGAGCACCAATCTTTGCCATTTAGAAATAAATAATACCGTTATGATATGAGTTTGTAATTGAAACCCAAAATATCTCACAAGGCACTAGTAGAATATTTAGTATCCATAGTACCAAAATTTCATCATCAAAGTGGATACACATTTTCCACAATTGAAATGGAAGAACTCTCCTTGTACCTCATATTCATCACGTGATTCAACAAATACAATTTATTATTTCCTGAGTTAAAAGCTTACAAGGACTCAATATTCTCCCACAAAATTATAACATTGTCTCATTAACAATGTGATTATAAACATTATTTTCTACATATTACTGAATAATATCACACAATTGTTTGTGCTCAAAGCCTCATTCTACATTAAACATAGAATTCAATTTCTGCATTGCAAAGATGGGAAAATGCAACTTCTTCACAAACAACAAGTCTTTCATCTTGTCCTTCCACAAATTAAAAAATATTGTACCATTTAAAGCAACCATCTTTTTATTTGCCTCTATAATCCAAGCAAGTAAACAGTCTCAAATTGAAGAGCTATGATACCACTTGATGGAGGAAACAACAAAACAACCAAAAATACCTAAATATGTAGTAGAAAAAATTATCTCAAACTTGGAAGAATCTGTGAGGAGCAACAACCACAGAAAATGATAGATATATCACAAAAAGAGAACACCAATATTTTTAACATTGACAAACCTTCGAAATGTGAGAAGTAAAAACTCATTGACACAAATAAGTCAATCAAGTTCTACTAAGAACATATATATGTACAAGAGATTTATATTAAAAGCACAAACAAGGACCTACAACTAGCCAATACATCAAAATAATAATGTTGTAAAATATAAAGAACAAAGAAAGAGAAACCTAAAACAGAGCAACATTGTGAAATTGATTTATTTAACCACATACCTCCAATTTACAATCCCATTGGTCAAAATGATAAAACCATATGGTGCAAACTTGTTATCAAAATTTTAATCCAATCCAATTGTGAACGAAGTAAAAACCATAATTATAATGATGTGATTTGCTACCATAATTATAATGATGTGATTTGTTGAATATACCAACAAGTTTTCTCTTTTTTTTTTTTCTTTTCAAAGACAACAAAAATTAACACTCTTGATCTAGAATATCCATTTTCACTTAGATTAAATGAGACAAAATTAGGGACGTGAACGGGACAGGTAGGCTACAGGTAGTAGATCCCATGTATCCTACCCATTGAATAAATATTTGTCACGTACCAGTACCTATATCCATTGGGTATCCGCATAATTTTTTAATATTTACGGATATCTACGGAAACCCGCGGGTATTTACAAAAAATAAAAATAAATATTTAACAACATATTTTAATCGTAAATTCAAATAGAAAATAATATATAACATTTATAAATTTTAAACAAAGTCCAAATAACCCATTTAAATAGTGTTGAATGATAGTTTACAAATAATTTTTTTTAAACTAATTGATAAAAAATAACTCATTCAAAATCAATATGTTAATATTTTAATCATGTTTTTTTATTTTTTTAAAATTTAAATTATAGTATAGCGAGTACGGGTATCCTTGGGTATGGATACTATGATACCCGTACACGCCCGTTAACATGCGGGTATTAAAAATACTCGTCCGTTAACATATGGGTATTAAAAATATCCGGATCCGTTACCTGCGGGTATCCATTTACAGTATTCATTTTTTACCCGTTACAGGTTTTATCTGCGGGTACAAATTTTTTTGACATCCTTAGTCAGAATTGGTGTTTATCTATAATGTATAATAAATTATTTTTGTTAAATATAAATATAATTATTAAGATAAAACTTTAATTTCAATTAGAAAATAACTCCAACAGGTCCTACGGAAATCTATGTAAATTCTATTCATTACTTTACCCAAAATTTTGTCAAAAGTTTATACTTGACTTAGCTTAATAACTTTTACCGATAAACTACTAATTTTAATATTAATTAATTTTCAACTTTCAACAAACTTTTAAGCATCTTATGTGGAAAAAAAAAATCTAGTGAAACTTTGAATGACAACAATCTCTTCAACATCTATAACATTAGAATACAAATAACAATATAGCATACTGTTAAAGTTGGTCTGGTACAAAAATAAAAATTCTATCTATTTTGATCCTGTTATCTTATGGGAACAAAAACATGGTAACCTTGCCACTATTTAATATTATTTTTCCGTTTCTTTTATCTACATTATTTAGAATCATAATAAATGATCTTTTCTTTTTATTAAAATGGCTTATAACCTTTTGCTAAGTTGTTTATCTCTCTTTTTTATTAGTTTGAAATTTTGTATATCGATTTATTCTCTCGTAATTAAGGACATAATTGAAAATTAGAGATTATTCTTCGTTTTAAAAAGAGCAAATAAGTTTTTTTTCTTCAAACAGGTAATAAAAAGAAGTAAATAAATCTAAAAATTAACAAAAAAAAAATCATTTGGGAGACATTTTTCAAATTTCAAAAAGCGTTGTACATATTCAAAATTGAAAGTATACCACGTTTATTAGCAAACTTTTATTGTCTTCTTAAAAAAGAAACAGTAGCATACCACGTTTCAGTATAATAGAGGAGATGAGAAAAGAAAGATTAGAAACATCGAACATGAGAAAAAGTGATAATTTTTCCATAAAAGCAAGAAAATCATGTATATAGAATCAAATTATAATCATAAACAAACCGCAACAAATTAAGAATTTGGTGTAAAGAAAATTAGTTGCATGAATAATTCTTTGAAAAATAAAAATTATCACTTTCTCTCTGATCATCATCATAATTTACAGCCAATAATCAAGTCAAGATCATAAACAATGAGCAACAATAAGAAATGGGGGCGTCAAAATACAATAAATTGAAAAAGATTCTTCGTTAAAATGTACCTAATAAACGATTAAAGGAATAGAACATTGAGATTTTGTTGGGAAAGTTAAGAAATAATAACATTGAAAAGTGGAAGCAAAATTAATATCGTCTTCCTCTCTATAGTTAAAAGTATAGGCTCCAATTATTTTCCATGCACCAAATAATAATATTGAGCAAAGTAGGATATATGCAAAAAATAACCAAAATTCCAGTATGGGAAACGCCCCCAATACAAGGAAAAATTCATAACTTAGTACGTCACAGTAAAAAAACACTATGCAAACAAAAATTTCACTGACATACGTCACATTGTGAAAAAAAAAAAAAAAAACAGAAAAAAACTTTTTTTTTTTTTTTATATATATTCAAAAAAT
>Ga0214543_1002043_pt1 | contig 39625 bp, 35 predicted proteins | sample CNSS2metaG_FD_160094 | JGI IMG/M metagenome (GOLD analysis project Ga0214543, IMG submission 160094) | Root nodule microbial communities from cowpea collected in UCLA plant growth center, Los Angeles, California, USA - CNSS2 | ecosystem: Host-associated > Plants > Roots > Nodule | place: USA...
GCCAGGCTAGAGGATGCGCTCGAAAGATTTGGCACGGTGAAGCTCGTGGCCGACAGCTCGCGGAGCGCGGACTTCAGGGCGGCGCTTGTGATGCTTCTGGTGTCGCCGGTGGACGTAGGCTTCTTGCAGTTCTTCCCCGCCGTGGACCGCGTCGAACGTCTCGAGGGTAAGGTGTCGGCGACCCTCGTGCTTCGGGAGCAGGTATAATGGCTGCATCCTCCCGGGACTTGCACGGGCCGGCACAATCGCGCGCAGTGCGCGATCTTCTGCAGGGCCTGTTCGCCGCCGAACTCGTCCACCCGAGCGCCAAGCTCTGGCTATTCTTCGCTTGGATCACCGACATCGAACTGTTGGATAATTCGGCGCGACAATTCTCGGCGCTTGAACCCGACTGGCCCGCCGCGCAGATAAGACTTTCGAAAGTGCTCGAAGCGTTGCTCGTCCGGAACGTGGAGTTGAGACTGATCATCCGCGAACACGGGTACAACAATTACTTCATCGCCAAACTGAAGGATCTGAAGAGCCGGCACGGCGACAAGATAAAGTGGATCGTGCAGAAGGACTATCACGCCAAGGGACTACTCGGATCCGATTATTTCCTGAGTGGATCGATGAATCTCACGGTGAGCGGAATCACCGTGAACGGTGAGCATCTGGTGCTCCGATGCGACCCGGCCACCGTTGCCGAGCAATCGCTGCAACTCGAGAGCCAGTGGGAAGGCCTGGTGCGATGATCTGCGACACCACTCAGCGGTCCGCCGCAATATTGTCGAAGATCGCGAACCTCGCTGGCGCGGTTCGGGAGGATTGGCGGCAGCTTTTCGACAGGCTCGCGGCCTCCGCTACCGATCCGGGCTTTCCGGGCGGCCTGATTCCGATCGCGACGCCGGCTGGCGGAGTCCGCGTGTATGCTTTGGCAAGCGACGATCGGCAATGGCGGCAACTCCGGCCGCTTCTGCTTTCCTTCGCCGGTCCCACGCTCACCTCTTTCAATGGTCTGCCGGCGACGCTTTCCGGAACGGATGCGACCGAGAAGGTTCTCGCGGAAGCCGATCCGAGCACCGTCGGCATCCTGGATCTGCCGTCCGACGACATGATCCGTGCCCAAGGTTTGAGGGCTCTGGTTCGGCTCGTCACCGTATGGTCGCGTGCACCCGCGATGGACGGCCAGCCCTCCGAGCCGACCAGTTGGCTGCTCGCGGAGTTCCAGGACCAAATCAACGTTGGACGACGGGAAGCGGCATGGTCCGTCGTCAGGCGACTCGAAGACGAGTTGCGACTGGATGCGCTCAACATCCGCTTTTTGGAAGTCCAACTGTTCGCTGCTTTCGAAGACTGGCAGGCAATCGTCGCGATGCGTGGTCTAAAGGATCTCTGCAACGCACGTCGACCTCCGTCCGTCACGAATGCCATCATGGAGGCGCTCTATCGGGTGAAGCTCGCAAGCGCGTTCGATGCGGAGGATATCGACACGCTCATAAGCGTCTACGAACGAGAATGCCGACCGATGGCACAATCGTTGATCGTGCTCCCGCCGCGGGCCGTAATCGGCGACGCGGCCCTGCGCATCTATGCGATCGAGGCGATCATCGACGGTGACCGGGTCGACATCTCGAAGCATCTGCGATTGCGTTCCGAGGCGATCGGCTGGCTCGCGGCCTATCTGGGGCCCGCCGCTGCCGAAGTCTCCTCATTAGTCGCGCCGCCGACCGCACTCGACGATGCCAGGAGTGCGTTGGCTAAGACCGACGAACTCTCTCCGCTGGAGCAGATCAATGCGCTATTGACCAAATTGAAAGGACTCTCGCAAGACGAATTCGAGGCGCTTCGGGGTGCGGAGCCGTTCAAGTCCGTCCTCCGGGAGTTGGCTCCCCAGGGTGTGCCGTCCGTGCTGCCGACCAACTGGATCGAATGGCTCGATCGCGTCCGCGAACCCGGCTTCGGCGAAGCTCTGACGATCGCGCGCCGCGGAAAGGACGAATGGAGCATCGGCGACGCCGAAGCCGACCCGGCGAACGTCGCTAGACTGCGGGCGGCCCTCGCCAAAGTGGAAGATGGCACGATCGCGGGGGACCGCGCGATGGACGCGCTGCCTCTGATGGTGGCATGGCTCCAAGGCGACCCGGACTTTCCCCGAGCGTCCTTCCTGCCTATCTACTCGATGCTTTTGACAATGTTTGCCATCGGCAGCCGACGCGGCAGGCCCATCTACGAGTCCACCGGACTTCTCGCCAAGGCGCTGCTGTCCGTAGGCCTGGCCACGAACGCCTACAAGGATCTCCTCGGCGACGTGTCCGAATTGATGGGATCCGGCCTTGGTGCCGACTCGGTCTATTGGTTACTCGACTTCGTCGAGGAGACGCTACGCTTTCCTGCTCCGGACGCCGAAGCGCGTTTGTCCTTCTGGCATTCGGCTCTGGCGAGGATCGAACCGTTGCGAAGCAGGTTAAACGCGCTGCAGCGGGCCTCCTTGGCGGAATTGGCCGGTACCCTCGGTTGGTCGACCGAAACCGTCGACGCAATCATCTCGACCACTTCCTCGGACAACGCCCGAGTCGTCCCCTCCGGTCTGAGGATCGCCATCTATACGCTCACCGAAACCGCGAGCAGACAGGCGAAGGTGGTTTTGGAGAAGACGTTACCGGCGGCCATAGTCGACTGCTCTGCCGACCATGGTGGCAGCAGAGAGCTGAAGGCGATGGCGGAAAACGCCGACATCTTCGTCATCGTGGCGCTCTCGGCGAAGCACGCCGCCACAGACTTCATAAGAGAGCACCGGGGCGACCGTCCTCTGCGATACGCTCAGGGGCGCGGCTTCACGAGCATACTGCGTTGCATCGACGACTTCCTATCGAATACTTAGGCCGGACATCCATGGTCTCGAACAGAATTAGGGCGTGCACCTATAAACCCGGCGGCGTGATGCGATGAAGCTTACGTCCGCTATGCCCCGAATAGCGACTAAGTTTGTGCCGCAGGGCAATATGTCGGGATGGGCCATAAGCCGACCTCGCTCTCCCGAAAATGACACTGCGCGCCTGGGCAGCCGCAAGAACCGCTAGGGTTCGGGTGGGGGGTCATGTGCGGTATTTCGCGCGATAGATGAAGGCGAATTTGTCCTCCGCTTCCAATTCTTCGTCGATGTCAATCTCGACGTTCGCCGGCGTCTCGAGACGTGTCAATAATTCGGTTGGCTCGACGAACCCCACTTCTTTTCTCGGAACGCGGATGACCGTCTTCACACTTCGATACTGCTGATGCAGCAATTGGCCTTCTCTCAGCGACTTCTTCGTGAAGAATTGCCGAAACTCCGGGTCAATTTGAGAAAGATGCTGCTCGCCCACAACCCTCTCCAAAGCCGGCTTCGGACTCTCCGTCAGCCACACAGTGTCAGTAGCTTCTTTTGCCTCCACCCGGAAAATACCTTGTGAGGGGGTGATGGTATGTGGAGTAGGCTCCGTCAAGCATGGAACTCCACCCTTCCATTCAACGACGTAATCGGCGGCGCTCCAGTCTGCAGAAATACCACGATGTCGAGGATGGCGTTCGGTGAAATTCAACGCGGTAAGAGTGCCAGAATAGGCTGCAACGGCAGATGGACGGCGAGTTCCAGGTTTAAGCGTCCCACGGTCATACAGATAAAGCCATACTGCAGCCGGCGGTCGCATCGCTTTGTCGTAGTCTGTGTTGTCCGGCCGTAGATGCACGAACCACGGATGAGGCTTCAAGACCGTGTGGCATTCCGCGTGGATCACCAATGTCTGCTCGGGGGGCAAGGGCGGTGGCGGATTAAGCGGATCGAAAAGCATTGCCTCCGCTCGGCATTGGTTCAGGTGCGCTAGTGCGTCGGTGAACACAGCCTCACCGCTAGTGCCGTCAATGAGAACTGCCGCTTCACAGTTTACGCCCTGCATGGCTGATGCGGTCAGGTTATGGCTGCCCGTCCAGAGCCGACAGTGCTCGCCGGCTCTGGCGAAAAATACTTTGGAATGCATGAGTCCAGGTCCGACGCCATGCTCGACCGGCGTCAGCGATCCCAAATGGACATAAAGTTTGCCGGGAATGAATGTGTGCAGCTCGTTCAGTGCGTCGAGACTGGTGGGAGTGTCCCATGCCACAACCACGAAGGAATTGGGTTGATTCAGACGCGCGGCATGTCGCTTCAGCGTCTCCACTCCGCCCGGAGTCAGAAAAGCACACGCGATAGCCAGTTGATCCGTTCCATAGGACAGCAGATTATCTAAATCTGGTTGCGCTCGGTTCCGCGGGTCAGGAGCAATAAATCGCACATTCATGGTTCGATCTCAATCGCTTCGGTTTCTTCGAACGGCTTATCGGTGGGGGGCAGAGGCGAAGTCGGGGAAATGGCGGGCAGGTGGGGAGTAGCGGCCGCACGATCAGCCTGGCGATCAGCGCGTCCGCCGTCAACCGCGGTCCGGTGCTCCCGCATCAGCGCGATTCGCCCGCTCCGTTCTGCCGAATGGATTTTCGCTTTGGGTCATTTTCGACGGATGCAGCGGGGGTTGTCAGAGATTGATGTCCGCTTCTGGCCGTAAGCGCCAGACTTGGGGCCGGGCCAGAAGGCGTTGCGTTTGGCCGGACGTCTATGATTCAATCTCCCAAACTGGGGCCTCGAATCATGCGCTACGAACTCGCCGATTATGAATGGGTTAAGTAGCCGAGCCGACGATGTTACGACCTTTCTGATGACCGAGAGGCAGGCCATCTGCCAATCCAATCCTGAAGATCCGCATCCAATATCATTGTTCGGTTGCCACGCTTAACGGCGCGCAGCCGTCCTTCGCCGATTTCTTTATAGATCGAGGAGTTGCTAATCGCGATCAATTCGCGGACCTCTTTGATAGAATACGCGACCTTTCTAGGAATTGGGGGTGGCTTAGGCGGCGGTTGCCTCGACTCAGGCCGGTTCTGCCGCGCAGGTGCAGCGGACGGCCCAAGCATTAGCTCCTCAATGATATCGAGGGCACGGCGAAAATGGGCAAAGAGTTCACGTACTCGTGGGTCGACGCCGCTCATGCTTGTGCTTCGGCTTTCGATATTGACGTCACGAGACGTCGCTTATGCTTTGCTTAGTTCAGCGGGTCGAAGCTACGCCTTGTAGGCACGACGAGCGTTAATCCTTTTCTACGGGTTGAACCGCCTGCAGCCGTTCAGTCTGGAACCCTAGCGATCGCAAAAAACGGAGACTGCCTTCGCTGCTTGAAAACTTCAATTCTTTTTCAGGGGGCATGTTGTTTGCGAGACAATATGCGATCCGCAGAATCGTCTTTGCAGGCAACGGTAGTTCCTTGTACCTAATGACCAAGCCTCGTACTTTCGGTTTTGGCCCTCCCGAATTCAAATAGACTTCGCAAGCTTCGCTCACGTGAACAGACTTTACGGACTTCCAATTTAGTCCCATAGCTCTACTCAATCGGCTGTATGTCTATTGTACTTCTTTGAGTTTGCCTGGGAATAGGCTCGCACACTATATAGCGGGTCGATTGACCACTCCCGAGGTCGTCCGAGAGGAGGAATCTGCCGGACCTCCATGGGACGGTCAAGCGACGGCCGGCGACCGAGCGCGCTCTGCCTTGAATTTCGTGTGGCCGTTTTCGCGAAGCCGGCACGCCGGACATATGCCGCAACCGCGTCCCCATTCGTTCTTCTTCGAAAGATCCCCGTGGTAGCAGGTCAATGTCCGATCGCGAACCAGGTCGATGAGCGCTTGACCGCCCAGCCTTTCCGCGAGGCTCCAGGTCTGCGCCTTGTCGATCCACATCAGGGGCGTTTCGAGGACGAAGCGGCTTTCCATGCCGAGGTTGAGAGCGACCTGGAGCGCCTTAATGGTGTCGTCGCGGCAATCGGGGTACCCCGAATAGTCGGTCTCGCATACGCCGGTCACGACGTGCTTTAGACCGCGACGGTAGGCGACGGCGGCGGCCAACGTGAGAAACATGATGTTGCGGCCCGGCACGAAGGTGTTCGGCAATCCAGATGCCTCGGCGACGATCTCGACGTCGCGCGTCAGCGCGGTCTCGCTGATCTCCCCGAGTACGGAAAGGTCCAGCACGCGGTCGGAGCCTAGCTTCGCGGCCCATGCAGGAAACGCCGTTTCAAGGCCCTGGCGGAAGTCGTGTCTGGCGTCCAGTTCGGCGCGATGACGCTGGCGATAGTCGAAGCCGACCGTTTCGACGTAGTCGAATCGGTCGAGAGCCCATGCAAGGCAGGTCGCGGAGTCCTGTCCTCCCGAAAAGAGAACCAATGCTGCGTTGTCTGGCATCAGGCGGCCTCCCGTTCAAATACGCTGCAGGCTCCCGCGTCGCTGTCGCGGCGGACGGTGACGCGCCAAAGTCGGGGACACACGGGTTTCACCTTGCGCCATATCCAGGCAGCCAGATTCTCCATGGTCGCCGGCCCGAGGTCGTTGATCTCGTCGAGGAAACGGTGATCCAGTCCGTCGCGGGCTTCCTCGAGACTTCGCTCAAACAACGCGAGATCCATCAGCATTCCTGTCGAAGGATCGGGCTGTCCGCGCAGAACGACCTCGGCGCGGTAGGAATGTCCATGTATCCGCAGGCTTGGCTCTACGTCGACCTTGCGGCTCAGCGTGTGCGCGGCGTCGAAACGGAATTCCTTGCTGAGTTCGTAGATCATCTGATGCTCATGTATTTGTGCGTCTGGAGCGAGAGCTTCCATTTCGGACGCCGGAGACAGTAGGCGATCGCGTCCGCGATGTTGGAATCGCGGGCGGGACCGTCCATGGGTTGCAGCAGGAAATGATCGAATGCGAGGTCTTCGAAGGATGCGGGGTCGACGTTGTTCTGCGGAAAGACGAGTTTGAGTTCGTTGCCGGACTTCTGCGCGAGGCTCGTCGTGCCCTTCGGACTTACGGTGATCCAATCGATCGGCGATTCGACCGGAATAGTGCCGTTGGTCTCGATCGCAATCTCGAAATCGGCCTCGTGCAGAGCGGACACGAGCGCGTCATCGACCTGGAGAAGAGGTTCTCCGCCCGTGAGGACCACGAAGCGCTTGCCGCCAACCCCGCCCCACATGCCCTCGATCGCCTCGGCCAGCGCCACGGCCCCATCGAATCGGCCGCCGCCCAGGCCGTCCGTTCCCACGAAATCCGTATCGCAAAAGGTACATGCGGCGGTCGCGCGATCGGATTCGCGGCCGCTCCACAGGTTACAACCTGCGAATCGGCAGAAGACCGCGGGCCGTCCGGCATGGCGCCCTTCGCCCTGCAGGGAGTAGAACATCTCCTTGACGGCGTACCTCACGTCGTCACGCCGCCTTGACCGAACCCGCGAGGCGCCGCTTCAGCACCTGCGTGAGATACAGGGTAAGTTGACGCACGTCCGCCGGCACGTTCTGCAAACCGTTCCATCTGCGGCGCTCGCTGCCGAAGTCCCATTCGCCCGAACTCCAAGCGGTCTTGCCCTTCAGCAGCTTAAGACCGCGGGCGAATTCGTCGCGCGATTCGGCACCCGTCGCGCCGTTCAGGTAGTCCATCACGTAGCCCAGCGCGATGATGCCCGTACCGTGAACCAGGCGCGAAGTCTTGGGTGTCTTGCCGATCCAATCGTCTGCGAAAACGTGCTGCACGGCATGGTAGAATTCGCTCATCATAGAGACGCCGTGCTTCAGCAGCATCTGGTCCTCGCTGGCGTAAAGCCGTAGCGCGCCGTCGCTCAGAGAATTCATGATCACGCGCTGAAGGACAGTGTCCCGGATCGCCCCCTTTGGATTGGTTTGCTGTTTGATCATGCCTTTGAGCGACGAGCCGGCTCGGTAGTTCAGCGCTTCCGTCACGAGAGCGGCCTGCGAACGGCCGGACATGCGCGGCGGCAGATCGCCGACCTTCGGAAGAAGTTCGTAGACCAGCGCCTTGGGCAGGGGCCGGGTGTTGTTGACGAGTATGAACTGCTTCTGCAGTTCCTCTTCCGTTTCGCAAAGGAAGCCGGACACCAGAACTTCGAAGTCGCGGCCGCGGAGTTCGGACAGTGCGGTGAAGCGCTGCTGGCCGTCGACAATCCAGCCGGGCGGGCCGTCGGCGGTGTCAACAACCAGTTCGCGGCGCCGATCGCCAGAGGATCCGCCTTTGAGCTTCGCGTTTCCCATGAAGGCGACGACGATCGGGTTGGGGAGAATGGCGCTCGGCTTCTCGAGATAGTCGCGGATTTCACGAATGTGCCCCGCGATCTGAGGCCGCTGGAAGCCTTGAAGAGCCCCGCCTTCGTCCCGACCGGCGCGCTCGATACGCGCGATCTTGGATATCTCGTCGGCCTTCGCCACGAAGGTAAAAACCTTGAAGTTTGGACTCTGGATCGGTGCGAGGGCGTCGAAGTGGAGATATCTCGGTTTGCTCATGCGAGCTCCTCGCGGAATTGGTTTAGATGAGTGTGGAATACGTGGAGGTTGTGGATTCCGCGGCGTTTGTTGCGGTTCGAAGTACGGAAGATTACGGCCTCGACGCCGGCTTCGCGGCAAACGCGACAATCACAACTCTCCCAGGGCCGCTCGGAAAGAGTGCGCGAATAGACCTCGCGCTGCCGCAGGGCGGCCTGAGACCGTCTCGTCATCGACGGATCCGCGTCCCAGTTGAGAGCCACCCAATACTCCATCACTGCATCGAGACATTCCTCGAGACCGGCTTTGCGTGAAGCGTAGTCGCGGACGCCTTCTAGCGCTGCGCTTTCGAGACGCCTGGCCAATTCCTGATTGAGACTGCCTTCGCAGGCCTTCCGCTTGAGCTTGTTGTTCTCGGTCGCCTGCGGGATGCGTATCGCGGTGTAGTAGGAAAGCTGACCTGAAGAGTTGCGGACCCAGTAATTCTTCTTTGCATCCTTGAATGCGCGCAGCAGCGGAGACGTGGTGTCGAAGCTGTTGACTTTGTTCCCTTCGAGTACCGCGAGTTCCTCGATCTTGCCGAAACCGAGCAGATGGAGACGTATGCGTGAGGGGATTGCGCTTCTCAAAGTGGAAAGAACCCGTTGGATCTGATCGATCTTGAGGGGCACGGTGCCTCCGATCGCCAGATAGCGATACCCCATCTTGACGAGATTCAGCGCGGCGTCGGCCATGCTCTCAGCCGACCAGCCCTGGATGACGCCCATCGGGGTAAAGTCCTTGCCGATCTTCTTGGACACCTTAAGAAATTCGACGGCGTTCTGTTGCGTGATCTCGAAGCGGCGCCGCACGTCTTCCGAGACGTCGCGGAAGCGGCGAACGAGGCCGACCTCATCGAAATCGAAGATGACATGGTCCGGAGAACAGCCGTGAGTGAAGCCGGCGTCAGCGTAGAACTCGGCGGTATCATCCGCGTGGTAGGGGGGCTCCGGAAGATTTTTGTAATTGAACGCTCCGCAATCGCCCACCAGCATGCTGTCGGGAAACTTGGCAAGAGGATACCGCAGGAATTTTCTCGCACCCTCCCGCCGGAAGCGCATCATCTGGGCTTCCGAATATTTTCCGGGAAACGCCGCGTCGCCCACGATCGCGCGCGAGATCAGAATTCCGTCGTACGGAGCCTTCTCCAGAAATTCGTGCGGGTATTGATCGTCGCGATGTACCAGGCGGCCGAGGCCATTGCGGTCGGCAACGAAGTCGTACAGGGGATCGATGGTATCGATGCTGTCGGCAAATACGAAGCGCATCACGCCACCTTCGAGAATGCGTGAGCGTGATCGAGGCGGACCAAATATCCAGCGAGCATGCGGATATCTTTGCTGACGTTCTGGATCTCATTCCAGTCGCGTTGAAGCTCGTTCCAGCGACCCGAGGTCCAGCGGCACTGCGGAGCAAGCCGGGTTAGCGCTTCGGTGGCATGCCGACGCAGATCGACGCCGGAAGCGACGCGAGACATCACTCGATCCATCAGAACGCTCATGGCCGCGATGCCCGCAGAGTGCATCAACCGGCTCTCGGTGGCCGGCCGTCCCCAGGCGTCGGGGAAAACATCTCGAACGGCGCACCAAAATCCAACGAGTATCCGGAACATAGCGTCAATATCCGCCGGGGTGTCGGCCGAACACTTATAGGGCGCCAAAGCGCCGAGCGCCCCGTTAATGCTGTTGCGGATCGCCTTCACAAGAGTGGTGTCGGTTACCACGGCCTCGGACGACTCTTCGGAGATGCGCTTGATGAGGCCTTTGAACGGTGAACTTCGCGAGGTCTGCAGCAGATGCACCAGTTCACTCGGGATCTTCCGTGCCGATAGATCTCGCGGAAACACAACGTCCAATTCCGGTAGCAGTTCGTTAATCAGTCGAGCATCCAGCGGCCTTGCCTTGTTCACCAGAATGAACTGCTCTCGGTGCACCGATAGCTCCTCCGAGACGAACGCTACGACGGGCACCGGGAAGGCTTTATTCTGGGCCTGGGAGAGAGCGATCGATCGCTGCTGGCCGTCAACGATCCAGGCGCATTTCGTGCCGTCTCGCGGCATCGGAATCCGTAATGTACCTGCCTCGCAGATCCGGGTATCGCCCTCCGGGCGCTCGCCGCGTGATTGAATGAAGCGTGCGGATGGCGCGATGGCCAGGATAATCGCGTTCGGAAAGAGAACCGGGCCCCGATCGAGAAAATCCGTGATAGCCTGTACGTGGCTCTTGATGCCCTTGCGCTGGAAGCCTTGTAACGAGCCTTCGCTGTCCCGATGGACGCGGCTGATCTCCGCGATCTTGAGAAGGTCCGCTCCCGCAATGAAGAAGGCGTACACTGGTTTATCCGCCTGCTGAGTCCTGACCGCACGTACTGCGAGTACCGGATCATCGGTCTTCTTCGGGCGGGTCATTACGCTTCCCTCTTTCCGGCGGCGATGCGGTAGAGCCGACCGAACCGGGACTGCTCGCAGGCGACACCCTCCTCGTGCCGAAGCGCGGCGAGTATTCGCGCGGCGCCGGACTGCATCCGCAACCTTTTCTTGATGACCGCGAGAATCTCCTCGTCGGTCAATCGCGGACGCTGAACAAGTCGCGGCAACTTGAGGTTCTTAAGCGCGGATCTCACCGCGACGAAGTCGTCCTCGCGGCCTCTGCTCGGCTTTGCCGCCACCGACCTGGCGAAATGGAGCATGGCCCGTTGGGCGAAGTCGGTACGAGTGCCGGGAAGGATTGCGTTGAGGCGCTCGTCGTATGGAGCGATGGCCCCGTGCAACGACGCCGGCAACGCGACCTCCAGCGAAGCGCCGAATATTCTGAGTCTTTCGAGCATTTTCGCTGGCGCATTGGCGAGACTGGCGCCCACCATCTCTGCGTAAGGCCGCGAGAGCGCGATGAGAATGCGCCCCGATTTCCGGCCGGCGATGTCCCTCCAATTGTCGGAATAGACGCTTGTCAGCACGCCCGAGAACCATTCGGCTGGATCGAAGTCGCCGAGTACCTTCCGGGACACTGATTGCTCGTGCCGCGCTGAGATCGTCAATCCGTATGCGGGGATCGACCGAGAGGCGGGCACGATGCCCAAACCGGCCGAGAGAATGTAGAGGCGCGCTGCGGAGAGATTGGCGGCTTCTTTCGCCAATCCGAATGCTCGACCAGCATAGAAGGTGTTTGCTGGCCTGCATTCCGGGAGTGCGCCAACCTTGGCGATCCACTGCGCAGTCACGGCCTGCTGATTTCCGCGTGATAGTGAAGATGGCGTCGCAGCGCGGGTTGGTTTCGCTGACTTGCGGTGAGAGCAGGTCGTGATCACAACGTCATTAGGTATTATAATACTTTCGCTTTGCGAGCGTCGTTTTACACTCATCGGCATGAATAACTGCGCCCCAGCAAGTCCCCGAATGCGCCGGTTTCAAGTAAAAGACAAAACCGGCGGACCCATGCAAGCGTCGAATGGCCGCGCGAATCGCAGCATATGGTCTTCACCGCAACTTAGCTAGGCCATCATTCAAGAAATTGCAAACTGCGATTTGCGGAACGAGGAAGTGATCAACTGCAATTTGTGGGGCGCAGTTATTCGCAAAAGCGCGCAATATCGTTGGCGAAATCCGCTGCTTTTCTGTGGTCAGCCGGCACTATGCCGTCGGTAACGGAAACCGGAATTGTTCGGTTGGCCACCTTCCGCGAGGCATTGCGCAGAAACGGCCGAAAAATTGACGCTCCCTTCGGAAGCGCGAAGATCGATTCGGCTACGGTTCGCCGCCGGTGCAGACTAGAAGTGGCAAGCGCTCTGCGGCGAGCCATTCGCTTCTGACGCCCCCTACGGACATGCCTACCCTCACCATGGCGATAGTAGTCACCACGAATAGGACTTGGGTTGCGAGACTTGCGACGTCTGCAGGTTGCGAAGCGGCGGCTGGCAACGATATACCATTTCGGCTGTTCGATAGTCTCAAGGAGCGGCGGAACGATGATCGGCAAAGGTACGCCCCCGAGCGCGGCCGACCGGGATGCGGCATTTGGCGAGTTGGTGCGCAAGCTCGAGGAATGGAAGATTCCCTCCGGAGCGTTGGATCGCATCCACGATAGCGCGAAAGCCAGCTTGACCGAGGTAAAGGCTCTCACCGAATACGAAGACGGGAAGATATCCCGACTGCTGACGATTGTTGCGTTTTTGAGCGCCGTGGTGGGAGCGGTCTTTACCCGCTTCGCGACTGACTATCCTTGGCCGGGCTTTTGGACGCCCGCCACGAATTGCTTGTCGGCCCTGACCATCGTGGCATATCTGGCGTTCTTTGCTTATGTTCTCTTAGTGACCGCTTCCGTGCTGGTCATCTTGGGTGCAGTGAAACCGCAGTTCAACGTGCCGAAGAGTTGGACAAACCCGGCCCAAGAAGCTCTCCCTCCCTCGATGCTGTTCTACGCGCGCATCCTGGATGTCACTGCTCCGAATTGGGGGGAAGCGTTCGTCAAACTGGGGACTGGCAATGGGGAGGATCTCAAGGCGTACTATGCGAAGTGCTACATTGCGGAAACTTATCTTGTCGCCGGAAAGGTAGCCGACAAGCTGCGGGTCCTGAGTCCTGGAGTGGGTGCCCTCCGCGCTGCGATGGTGATTCTGCTGCTGTTCTTCTTCTTGTTCGGTGCCAACGTGATCTTCGTCGGCTCATCCCAAGCGGTCAGTGGACAGGTGACGACTCCGGCGCCACCCGCTGCACCGCCCGCCACGCCTGCGACGCCGTCTCCCTCGCCGGTGGCACCAGCCGCCCCGCCAATCGCACCAAAGTGAGCCTCGTGGCAAACCGCGCTCATCTTTTTACCGATGCCGATAATACGCTTTGGGATACCGACGCGGTCTTTGCGGCTGCTCAATTGGAGATGTTGCGCGAGATGGAACGGCGCACCGGCCACAACGCGCCGGACGACGAAGATCGAGGGCTCGCATTCCTGCGCAACGTCGATCAACGCATCGCTGCAATTCACCCGGAATATCTGCGATATCCTCCGGGACTGTTAGCGCAAGGCTTGGCCCTGGCGCTTGCCGGAAGCGATATCGCGGAGGTGGTCGAACGCATCACCGGCCCAGGTGCCAACATCACCGGCGAATTCGAGCAGGTGCAAGCGCAATTTCTCGAATCGGTGAAGCGGATACCGCCTCTTCGGGAGGGGGTGCAAGCGGGTCTGCTCGCCATTTCGGCGGCTCGTGTTCCTATAACCATAGTGACGGAGGAGCGAATCGAGCGATGTCGAAGGATACTCGCCGAGCACGGACTCGATAGCCTGATCACTGAAGTGGTTTCGGTACGTAAGAGTGTCGAGGTTTACCTCGACCTGCGGCGAAAGGCTGGATGCGAGCGGTGCTTCATGGTTGGGGACCAGCTTGATCGCGACGTGCAAAAGGCGACGGCCGCCGGCTTCGTGGCGTTCTACTTTCCCGGCGGCTTCGAGCCTTATTGGGCCACGGGGATTGATGCGAGCAGCACTCGGCGGATTGCTCGCTTCGACGAAATTGTTGCAGAGGTCGTCGCAAGCTGAGCTTGGCCGGCGTGGGGCAAGGGCGATGGAGTCAGCCTACGGGGCCGGCTACGAGAGCCAACCGCGGCTTCGCTCGTTGTCTGCGGATCAGTCAGAGGCGGCGTGTGAGCAAATCCTCTAGGTGTCAAGCCACGAGGAGAACCAACTGCTAGACCCAGACTCCCTTAGAGGAGGAACAAGTGACACTCCGCTTGACGCGTGAACAGCTCCACGAATTGGTCTGGTCGGAGGCAATGAGCCGTCTTTGCAAGGCGATTGGCATTTCTGATGTGGCGATAGCCAAACACTGCCGCAAGGCGGACATACCCATCCCGGAACGCGGATACTGGAACAAGCTGCATGCAGGCCAAAAGGTTGCGCGAGCGCCTCTCCCCCCGCGCGATCTGGCTACGATCAATGTGATTGAAATGGGTGGATCGTTACCGCCCGAACTAAGGACGCGGGTTACGGGAGAGCCCGGCGTTGAGGGAAAGCCGGAGAGTATAGATGTGCTGACGGAGCGCTTTCGGAAGCGCCTCGGCAAAGTAACCCTTTCCCGCGACCTGACGCGGGCGGATCCCGCCATCGCCAAGCTTCTAACGCGCGATGAGACCATCCGCCAGAAGATAGCATCGAGCTCCTTCTACTGGGAGAAGCCTCATTTCGACTCCCCCTACGAGCGCCGACGGCTGCGCATTCTTAATTCAATCTTCCTTGCCTTTGCGAGGTTGGGCGCTGGGACCGCTTATATCCGCGATCGAGAGGCGCGCGATATTTCAATCAGCGGGCCGGCCGGCGTCAGCATAACCCTGGATTCTCCAAAGAAACGCCAGCCGCGTAACCGACAGACCGGAGATGCGGACGCAAAGGACAAGTTAGAGCTAAGTGCTGAGGGCGGTCGGCACCATCCGGATATTGTATCAAATTGGATTGACGACGATGCAGGCAAAATCGAAGACAAGCTGACTGAAATCGTCATCGGTCCTGCGATTGTGAGTGAGCGCGAATCCCGGCGGTGGCAAGCCGAAATGGCAGAATGGCAACGCAAGCGCGCCGCAGAGGAAGCCGAAGCGCGACGCAAGGCCAAGGAGAAGGCTGAACGCGAAGAACGAGAGCGGATTGCAGCCGAAGAGAAGGCGCGTCGCGATGAGCTCCTGACGGAAGCCATGAACTGGCGAAGTGCCGGGCTAATACGCGAGTACGTTGAGGCACGACGCGCGTCAGAACAAGGGCCGGAATTCGAAAATTGGGCGCGCTGGGCGCTCACGGAAGCGGATCGAATGGATCCTCTCTTCAAAAATCGAGTGCAGCCCTGACGTCGAGGACGCCTGAATTCTTCCGGTCCGCGAAAAACCGTGACCTCCTACCTAGATCAATTCTAGCGTTGGCGTCGTTGCGGTACCTGGCAACCAAAGTACGCGAACAAGATGATTCGTCGACGAATTGTCGTTGAGTCCATATTCAAAATCAGAGTCTGTCCTTGAACCAAGCCGGCACGTTGATGTTAGCCCGGATACGGTCGGCGAAGCCGGGGTCATCCACGGCAGTAATTGGCTCGATCGAAAGAGGATCGACCTCGTCCGGTCGCGGGAGCGTTGCGAGGGCAAACAATGGCCCGACCGCAGGTTCCTCGTAATCGGGCACCGGCCGCCACTGCTCTGCGGCGCCGAGCATGTGCGGCGCAAGCGCTTGAGCCTCTCTTGCTACATCGGGTAAATGGGCGAGAGCGTAGTCCATTGTTGTAGTGGCAGATCCGAGAGAGGTGCCTCCCAAGGGATGGTTGGCGCTCTCTACGATATCCAGAGCGAGCGCTTGTCCTGCAATCTGAATTAGTTCAACGCCTGGCGTCGTCGGGTCGACGATCGATGGTCGTCCCGAACGTGGACGGCCAGCGATCACGACACCCACGATGTCGGATTCGTCTGCATCGAGAAGCATGCTATACGGGTCTTCGTTTGTGCCGTTGAGAATAAGGAAGTCCGCGGCTTTTGTGCCCTCAACAGTACCAATATAAGCGTCCCAACCCATCATGCTCGCCGGCACTCTCGTTACTGCCTCCACGAGTTCGCGGTCGCTAAAGAGTCCGCCCAGATGATCACTAACGATCTTGGCGACTTTCAATTCGCCGAGCAAATTCTTGGTGCCGCTCGGAGCCCAGTCGCAGCCGATCGCGATGCGCAGCCCGGCTCGCCGAGCAAGTTCGATCTTGGTTGTGCCCCCGTACAACATCATGTTGCTTAACGGAGACCAAACCAAGCCTCCGGCGCGATTGTCAGATAGAACGCGGAAATCGGCGTCCTCGAGTGCTACGCAATGAATCGCGACGAGCGACGGGCCGATGATCCAGGTGCCATCCGCTCTTCGCAATCTGTCGAAAATCGCGCGAGTGCCGACGTCCGTCCCTTCGCAAAGGTGGATGATATAAGGCGTGCCGGCCGCCAAGGCCGGCCCCAGTTTCTCTTGCGCTTCAGCAGACGACGCAAAATCATTGATGAAGTCACTCGCAGTAGGCCAATTCTTGATCGGGAATTCGACGTTTCGCACTAGCCCCTCGAAAAAGCTTCTCAGTTGGGTGCCGTTCTCGTAGTAGAGGCCTTGCGTGGTAGTTACGCCGCCGAGCAGGGCGCGGCACTCCACGAACCTTACCAGCGCCTTCGGGTAGATAGCATTTGGGTGCTTGCAAAGGAGATTGTCTGTGTTCGAAACCCAGCGCTTGTAGCCTCCGTCAGCTCGCCACTGCGCGCGGTTGTCGAATCTCCGAGGGACCGGCCACATCGGGACAACATTGTAGGCTGGGTGGTTATGAAGCTCGATGAGCCCTGGATAGATTGTTCCGGCGGTAAGCACGACAGGCGCGGACTCGAACGGTGGCGGTGGCGAGCCCGTCCATCGGCCCACCAAGCTAATCGTGTCATCGACGACGGCAACAAAGCCGTCGTCGATCACGAGACGAGCGTCGTCCATGGTGACCACCCGTCCACGCAGGACATAGGTCTTCGGGCTTGCGACAAATGCCGCAAAGTCCCGATTCCTCCAGGCGGCAGTCTCTTGTCTAAAAAATGCCATTGCGTCCTCAAAGCAAGCTTAGTGCGGAAGGTCTTTGGCTAGAAAGCGCGTCGATGCTATTGCTCCTCTCTGGAAAAAAGGCCGACAACTTGGAGACGAGGAGAGGCCGATAGAGATGCTTCGAGCCGGAAGTCGTGCCAGAATCCTCCTGAGGTGACCTTAGAACAACGGTGCCGACCGCTCCCTTAGACTGCCCGAGAAATCGGCTTTTTAATCGATGAAGTAATTTCGATCTTGACGGCCGCGTTTTCTTTCGGCCTGATACTATTATTGGTTGTAATGATTTTAGGGAGGGATGGCAACATGCCAAAGCCGCTGGACAGCGATGGCCTTCGCGAAATGATACTCAACCACGAGAGCCAAAAACCCATCGCGCTAGACCCGAAAGAATACGAAGCCCACTTGGGCGCGACTGCAATCAAGAGAGTGCAGCGCGGAAGTGAGATGTTGGACAGTGTCAAGAAGGTCTTGCAGGATTGTGCATCTGCACAACGTCATCCGAGCAAGCAAGAGCTCAATCTTGCGCTGAAGCAACTTGAAGAGGGGCTCGCAAGTTTTCAGTTTGCACTGGTGTACATGAATTGCGGCGGTGCGGGGCCAGCGCACAAAGCTGACAAGGTGACGCTTTGGAATCCCCCGGGACGGAAGACTCGAAAGTAGGAGACCTTACTGGTCAAAAAGACATGCAAGTTCGACGAGCGCGCTCAACTGTGGTGCTCTTCGACGGCGCCGCTCTTGGGATCTATAACTTTCTCACGGGGCAAGCGCTGAAGTGCGATCATCGTTGTCTCGAATTTCTCCTGCAGTTTGAGAACTGGCGGAGCGTAGAATCAGTATTTGAATCATTTGACTATGAACCTGCTTCTGTAGCGCGCGAGCTTTTCCAACTGATAGAAGCCCGAATTCTAGTCGTATTGGGCACAGAGGACGGGGACAGGGATCTCGAATTCGAGCGAAACTGGGAATGGGGTGCGGTCGCCGGGCTCTACCATTTCGGAATTCGAGGGTGGCAGTTTAGCAGCGGAGACGAAGTAGCGGCTTGGATCCAGGGGCGCATGAAAGAGGTGCCGTTTCCGCAGCTATATCGTACTCACGATCAATCATCGGCCGTAGTCGCGCTGCCACCACTACTGGATAGTCAATTTCACGATCTAAGCGAATCGCGACGCTCGCGCAGGCAATTTTCCAATGAATTGATCAGGCTAGAGCAGTTATCACAATGCCTTGCCGCGGGTCTCGGAATCACAGCCTTCATTGAAGATCCGGTGTTGGGCAAACTACCTCTGAAACCCACGCCATCTGGTGGCGCCCTCAATCCCTATGAGGCTTTTGTATATTCGATCCGTGTTCAAGGGCTTGAGTCCGGCGTCTATCACTATTCAGCGCTCCAACACTCTTTATGCCCTGTCCAAGCGCGGGCCTCGCCGCTCAGGCCATCGGATTATCTTGGTAACCAGCCGTGGACCGATGGTGCCGCAGCGGTGATCTTCCTTGTGGCGCACTTTGATCGCACAATGTGGAAGTATACAAACCCGAATGCATACAGGGTTGTTCTTATTGAAGCAGGGCATATCGCTCAAAATATCCTGCTCGCTGCCGCTGAACAGCAGCTCGCGGCGGCCCCCACGGCCGCCATATACGATAGGCTTGTCGAGGACGCACTAGCGCTAGACTCAATAACACAGGCCGCGATTTACGCTATCGTCGTTGGTAATCGCTCGGAAGGAGATCTAGTCGTTCGCGACACGAACTCGGGCCTGCCATGACGGCCAAACCACCTTCCGATCTCACCTTGATCTTTCCTCCGCAATGGAGTCCGTTTCGTCCGCCGCTTGGCATTGCGTCTTTAGTTGGTTGGTTGAGGGGTAAGGGCCAGCGCATCTCAGCAAGAGACAGCAACATTGCTTTCTATGATTACTTATTCTCGCCCATTGCGGCCACGCTAATTAAAAAGGAGATTCTAGGCTCGATAAGATCAGGTTTTGACTCTCGGGCCTTACTATCAATATTTGACAGGCAAGGCGACTTTGCCGCCGACTTAGATCTGCTTCGCCCTGCTGAGGGGCCGGGCAATAGTGTCAGCGAAACTGAGTTCATTACGCGGACCGCATTAGCGACTAAATCGGTTAGCTCCTACCTGGCTGCGATCTCATCCGTCCTGCACGACATAACCATATCGCTTGACGGGCTTTTGATTGGCTCTGGTCGCAACACAATCGAAGACGTTCTCAATATTGTTGAAAGACCCCACAGCGTCATACAGCGATTCTGCGAGGTGGAAGTAAACGCAATTCTGCAAAAGACACCCGGCGCAATCTATGGAATCTCTTGCATAGGGCAAGATCAACTGCCTTTTACGTTGCTCCTAGGGAAGCGACTCAGAGAAGCTGGCTTTTCGGTAATCGTAGGCGGTACCGTCCTGCCAAGACTATTTCAGGCAGGCAGGTTGCCGGCGAATTGGTTTGAGCGTTACTTTGACCTAGTCATTTCTCACGAGGGAGAGGTGCCCCTTCAATATCTATTGGAGCACAGTGCGGATCTACAGAAGAGTGACTTGAAGGTGCCAGGCGCGATATTTGTCGAGCACGGTGCTTTGAAAGCATCGAAGCCATCCCCTCCTTTGAAATCGGAAGATGTGCCTACACCGGACTTTTCTGATTTCGTTTTGGCGGACTATCTTTCGCCCGTTCCAACGTTACCCGTGCTCTCCTCTAGAGGATGTTATTGGGGCAAATGTGAATTCTGCCATCACGGAATGATATATGGGGAGAGTTACTCCGCTTCGCCCCCGAAAAGTGTCTCATCGACCATTCGCGAACTATCTCATGCGTACGGTGTTAGATCATTTGCGTTTCATGATGAGGCACTGCCACCAAGGATGTTGCGATGGCTCGGGGAGAACCTTCCTCGTGCAGCGGAAAGCGGTTGGTCATTCGAAGCACTGGTGAAGTTTGAAAAATACTACACTCGCGCCGACTTTGAGTCGGCCGCCAGTGTCGGCTTTCGAACTCTCTCATTCGGTCTAGAATCTGCCTCTGAGCGCGTGCTCAAACTTATGAAGAAGCACATCCCTCTTCCGGTAACTGTAAACATCCTGAAGAACGCTGCCGACGCGGGAATATGGGTCCACTGTTTTGTATTTTTTGGATTTCCCGGGGAGACGAACGAAGAAGCCGCGATTACGGCTGATTTTGTGGCGCAAAGCCAGCATTTGGACTCAATCGGCGTAGGTGTTTTCGAACTGGAGCATGGAGCACCAATTTCTAGAAGATCTGCGGAGTTTGGGATCGACGTTGTCAAGGCAAGTGATCGAAATGGAAGCGTCTACTATGACTACGACATTCGGAAAGGCATATCCGCGAGACGAGCTTTGGAGTGGATGAATGACTTGGTCAGGATGATACAGAGTCACCCCCGATATTCGATCGCAGGTTGGATCAAGCGAGATCTGTTGTTGGCAGTGTTGTCTCAAGCCAAGAAGGATACCTTGATTCATCTCGGTCAGAAGTGGTTGGACAATGGCGTAGATTTGGGGCGATTGAAGCTCTCTGATATCGTGTCATTCTCCGATCCTTCCGATGGCGACCTATTGCTTATAAACAGACCCGCGCTGAAGTTCTTTCCGATATCTGGCGAGGCGGCCGGATCGCTTTTGGCTCTGTTTGAAAACTTGCCAAACTGCGAGGAGATTGGCGCAGTAACTCCGGAATGGCGAAATTTCTTGTCGATACGCTAGTATCTTTCGCCGATGTTACGTCGCTGCCGCTTCGCGGTCATCGACGGCATCGCCGAACGCGCGCCGAATCTGCGGGCTTCGTAAATGGCGGCGGCCACTACGCCTCGCTCAGCCGGGCCGCCCAGCGACAGGCTTTCCCCGGGAGATCCGGGTTGTCACGCTGTTCTACGGACGCATAGAACGCATCCATATCTATGTGGATGATCTTCCGACGGGGCGCCGGCAAAGGCGCCTTGCCCCGGATCGGTTGTGGCCATGCGTGGATTATGCATGGTCCGTCGTCCGGTCGTCGCGACGGTCAGATCACTTCCTCGGGCGAGCACGCCGGGCAGGTGTCGCCGATTTCGTCGAGCACCTCCACGATTGCCACGGACGCAGCTTCGCGCGATACGCCCTGAGAGGGGGCCTGGCGGGCCATATCGAAGGCGCGCTCGCGTGCGTGCGGGTCGGCCCGATCGTGTATCCAACCGTGCTCCTCGCACTCGCGAATAGCGCCGGCTTCGTTGAGCACCGAGATTGCCCAACCACGCAGCGTGCGAATAGCCGGCCGCCGCTCCCTCGTCATCAGCATTGCAATCGCTCCTGCCGGGACGAATCCGTTGCGTCCCAAAGCTGTTCCGGCGGTTAGCACAGGCCAGGGATTCGAAATCGGAGGAGCTCCCGCTTTTCCACCTGTTCCCTTTGCCCGTTCAAAAACCGGATGCCCGCAGGATCCTCCCTTTTCCGCTCGCGGCGAACGTTGGCGTGCCGCCGGGGAGGCCGCTGCAGCTCTCTAGCTTCGTCGGGTGACGGAACAAATCAGCCGGCTGCCGTCGGGCGACGGCGCATCCTGTCGAGATATGAGCGAACGCGGGGACGAGCCGCGATTTGAGCGCCGACCTTCCATTCTTCGAATAGGCTGGCAGCCAAGCATTCGTAAGAAATGATGCTTACGCCTTTAAGCCACCGATTGAATGGCGGGGAACCCGTGGTCCGCCTGTCGATCTTGAGCAGAAACAGGAAGCTTCCGACACAGAAGCGCACGAAGTTGATCCCTTCTTGGCGATCGGTGCGCGGCAGGCGGTAGAAGGGAACACTATTGTTTCCCGTCAGGAGGCGAAACACGATTAGATCGATGTTAGCCGCGATTGCAGCTTTTCCAAATGCAGCGTCCGCCAAAGCGCTCGCGTAGGGCCCGACGCCGATCCTTCCATATTCGGGTCGCGTTACGGAGAATTTCCACGCAATTCCGGCCGCGAATCGAACGAATTTGTCCCCATCGCCGCTTCTGTGACACACGGAGTGGTGATTGGCCGGCTCCAAGCGAGCGGCTCTCAAGAACTCCAATACATACTTTTCGTTCTGCCCTAGAATTTGATCGCAGGGGGCGCACAAAATGGCCGTGTCGTAGAGTCCGGTATTGCTCTTGCGGAATATCGGGGAGTGCTGAAATGCGATCGCATGCTGCTCACCCCGCTCGTCCGTGACTTCGAGCGCAAAACTCCGAGGGATCAAGTGCGCGTCAATCGTGGGGCTGGAGCCGCAATTTAGGCAAGGCATTCGAGGAACTCTTTTTTGCAGTTAGACCACGCCTGCGGCTCCGCCGCGGTGCAGTTGGGCGGGAGGCCGCCGGGACGCTACGACGATTGTTACGGCGACTAACACGTGCCAGGGAGTCGAAATCGTGGGCCCGCGCGTTTTCCACGTGTTCCCTTTGCCTCAGCTAGGCTACGTGATGGGTGCAGGATCTTCCTTTTCACCGCTCGCGACAATCTTCAGAGCCCCGTCCAGGAGCTTGCGCTGTAGTGCCTGGGCTTCGTCCCAGGGGGCGCGCATCCAGACATCGTACTCTTCGCTCGTCGTGAGGATGACGGGCATCGCTGTCTCGTGGACACGCTTGACCTCGGCGTTCGGATCGCAGGTCAGGAAACCGAAGATGTCGATGGCAACTTCGCCCTCCTTCACTTTGCGCACGCTCGTCCAACTGGTCCAAAGGCCCGCAAAGGCAATCAGGGGCCGGCTGTCGTCGAGCGCAAACCATACCGGCACCTTCTTGCCATCGATGGTGTCGTACTCGCTGAATGAGGTGAACGGCACTAGGCAGCGATGCTCCGGATCCAGCCATCGCTTCCAGTGGGCGCTACCGACGTTCCGGATGTTCGTCGTGCCCGAGTCGGGCTCCAACCGGAGCAATTCCTTGAAATCGACAGGCTTGCCCTTGGCTTCGAGTTTCTGCGCTCGCTTCTTGGTGGCGTTCATCAGTGCTTGCCGCGAGGAGGGCATGCCCCAGCGTGCCGTGACGATTTCACGGCTGTCGGCCCCGTTGCGCGCGATCGGCGCTGGGTAGTCTGGAAAGATGCCCGGCATCGACGGCAGGTTTCCGACGCGGCTGTTCAGCGCCCCGAACAGGCGACGGATGGCGTCGACGTTTTTCGTCATCGAGTAGAGATTGCACACGATCAAGTCTCCGGAGCGGCCTAGCGGGGGCGCGACATCAGTTGCAGAAGCGTGGCAGACGGCCGACGGCCGGCCTTAGCACATTTGCGGCAACGGAGCCGGCTCGCCAAGTCGTGCACGAATGTGGTCGGCGGATGTCGCAGCGCCGCCAAATCGACGTCCCGTCTGGTCTTGCAGCGCGAGCATTCAATCTCAAGCGAGGCGAAGCCCCCGTTGATGGCTTGGTCGACAGTCGGCGACGGGTCGATTGGTCCTCCGTTTGCCCACATCCGCTCGTTCCACGCTTCGCAGAGCAGCTTGTCGGCCTGTCGGATGAGGGCCTCGCCCTTGGCCCGGGTTTCGGCGGCCTGCCTCGCGAGGATCGCCGTCATGGCGCGTGCGCGGCCGACCTCTTTGGCGAGCGCCTTGCGGTCCCCGCCAGACAAGGGCGTCGGATGATGCTTCGGTGCCATGGCAGCTCCAGTTCCGGCCGCGCCGGCGACTACTCGAACGCAGGCCAGCAGCCGTCTTCCTCATGGCGCCCGGTCCGCTGGGTGCAGGTATTGTCCAACAGCCGCCGGCCGACATCCTTCCAGAGCGCGTCCCGACCATAGAGACGGGCGGCGTCGACCTTCTGAATCTCGACGACCCTGGCGCAGCGTCGGCAGCCCACCCTCAGAATATGTTGAGGAATTTGGCTTAGTCGCAGCGCCCCACCGGAGGGGCCCGACCTGCTCTCTGCGCGAGGATCGTTCAGCAGCGCCTGCCAGTATTCCGGCGGCAGATCAGCTTCCGGTGCCAATCCGGGCTTCGGAGGCGCGTTTCTGCCGACGAGAGCGGCCATCATCTTATCCATCTCCTTCGGGTTCGGCATGCGCCAGCTCGCGGGTCGGTCCGTCATGTCTCATTAGAACATATCAAGAACAAAAGAGTCGATAGCCGGCATGAAAAATATCCCGCTGTGGGTCGTTCAGGCTGTCGGAACCAGTTCCTGCCGTTCGTCTTGAATCCGAGCCATCCCGAACTGGAGTTCTGCGTACCATGGCCCCGCGCGCCAACTGGAAGGGCTTTCTCCGCCTCTCGCTGGTCACCTGCCCGGTTGCTCTCTTTCCGGCGACGTCGGAGAGCGAGAAGATCTCTTTCAATCAACTCAATCGTGCGACCGGGCACCGCATCAAGTACGTGAAGGTCGATGCCGACACCGGCGACGAGGTGCCGAACGAGGACATCGTCAAGGGCTATGAACTCGACAAGGGGCAGTACATCGAGGTCACTAAGGAAGAGCTCGAGGAGCTGGCGTTGGAATCGACGCGGACCATCGAGATCGATGAATTCGTCGACAAGTCCGACATCGACCCGCGCTACCTGATCCGGCCCTATTATCTCCGTCCTGACGGCAAGGTCGGTCACGACGCCTTCGCGGTGATCCGGGAAACCATTCGGGAGATGGACAAGGTCGCGATCGGGCGTGTCGTGTTGACGAACCGCGAGCACATCATCGCGCTCGAGCCGATGGACAGGGGGCTCGTTGGCACGCTGCTGCGCTATCCCTACGAAGTGCGCAGCGAGGCGGAATATTTCGATGATATCCAGGACGTGAAGCTGACGAAGGACATGCTGGACCTCGCCAAGCACATCGTGAACCAGAAGGCGAGCACGTTCGACCCCGAGAAATTTGAGGACCACTATGAATCCGCCCTTGTCGACCTGATCAATCAGAAGCGCGCGGGCAAGACCATTCGCCCGAAGGAGCGGCCGAAGGGCGAGAACGTGGTCGACCTGATGGAGGCGCTGCGGCAGAGCGTCGGTCGGGAGGCTGCGCCGGCGAAGGCAGCAAAGCCCGCCAAGAAGCCGCGCAAGGCGGCGGCGGGCCAGAAAGAGATGTTGATGCCGATCCAAGGCAAGAAGCCGGCGAAGGAAGCAGCGGCCAAGAAACCCGCGACGGGCCAGCGGCGGAAGTCGGCTTAGGCGGTTGATGTCCGGGGCACCGGTGGTGCATCAAGAGGCCGCGGCCCAACGCGCGATAAAGTGCTTCAACCGGGCGCTTCGATGACCTTCACCATCGGCATCATCTCGGATACGCACGGCCTGCTCAGGCCGGAGGCGCTGCGCGTGCTGGCCCATGTCGACCACATCATTCACGGCGGCGACATCGGCGATCCCGAGATCATCACCGCGCTGCGGAGAATTGCCCCCGTCACGGCGATCAGAGGAAACGTGGATACGGGCGAGTGGGCCGGTGAATTTGCTGAAACCGAGTTCGTGCGGCTCGCGGGACGGCTGTTCTACGTTCTGCACGACCTCAATACCCTGCAGATTGATCCCGTAGCTGAAGGCATCGATGTCATTGTTTCCGGCCACTCTCACGTGCCGAAGATCAAGACGGTAGACGGCTTGCTCTACGTGAATCCCGGCAGTGCCGGGCGCCGGCGCTTCAAGCTACCGATTACGCTTGCGAGCCTCGAAATCACGCCCGACGGTATGAGACCGATCATCCACGATCTTGAGGTCGGATAGGCCGCGTCCCGGCCCGTCCAGCCAGGCAAAGCTTCCGGCGCCATCTCCGCCTCGGGCTGTAAGCCGCATCCATTGGCAGCGTCAGATGGGCAGATCGAGCTGAGGTTCGACATCGTCGTTCCCATGCGTTTGCAGCGAGGAGAGCGACACGCCCAGCAGACGGACCGACTTCGGGAAGGGCATCTCGACCAGAAGCAGGGCGATCGCCAAGCTCTCAAAGTCGTCCCGGCTCGATACGAAATTCGGGACCGATCGGCTCCGCGTGATGATCTCGAAATCGAAGAACTTGACCTTGAGCGTCACGGTCCGTCCCCGGTTGCCGGTGCTCTCACAGTGGCGCCAGACCTTGTCGATCAGTGGCCGGAGCTCGACAGCCATGGCGTCGAATGTCGTGAGATCCACCGAGAACGTGTTCTCCGCGCCGATGGACTTGCGGATGCGATTGGCGCGGACGGGCCGATCGTCGACCCCGCGCGAGATCCAGTAGTAGTAGGCGCCCGACTTGCCGAAATTGGCATTCATGAACTCCAGCGTCTGGTTGCGGATGTCCATGCCTGTGAAGATGCCTAGGCCATTCATCTTCGCGCTTGTGGCCGGACCGATGCCGTGGAATTTGCCGACGGGCAGCGACTCCACGAAGGCGGCCCCCATCTCCGGAGAGATGACGTACTGGCCGTTGGGCTTCCTGTGGTCGGAGGCCAGCTTCGCCAGAAATTTGTTGTAGCTGATGCCGGCCGAAGCGTTGAGGCCCGTCTCGGCCTTGATCTTCTCGCGGATCCGCAGCGCGACGTCGCGGGCGAGAGCGAGGCCCTGCAGGTTTTCGGTGACGTCGAGATAGGCCTCGTCCAGCGACAGCGGTTCGATGATCGGCGTGTGCTCCGCGAAGATGTCGCGGATTTGCCGGCTGATGGCTTTGTAGACCTCGAAACGCGGCTTCACGAAAATCAGGTCTGGACACTGCCTCTTGGCGGTGACGGACGCCATCGCCGAGCGGACCCCGAACTTGCGGGCTTCGTAGCTTGCCGCAGCTACAACGCCGCGTTCCGCCGAGCCGCCGACCGCGACCGGCTTGCCTCGAAGATCCGGATTGTCCCGCTGCTCGACCGACGCGTAGAAGGCATCCATGTCGATGTGGATGATCTTGCGATGGGAAAGGCCGGCGTCGGGTTGGCTTTGGGCCGGTGCGTCCATCTCTACGGTCTGTCCTTCGCTCCGCCTTGACAAATAAAGCTGTCAGAACAAAAAAGGAACGATAAAACCGTATTTGGCTGGTCGTTGAGAACAGATTCGTTGACCAGATTGGATGGGAACCCGGCGCGCGTCAAATGAAGCCAATCACGTTGCCGGTCTACTACTATCTCGACCATTTCGTCGAAATGCTCGATTTCGTCGAGAGGACGTATGGCGAGATCCTTACCGACGAGCACCGTTCGTTTACCGCTTGCTTTCGCGACCTCTCGAAAGACGCGCAGTGTCTGCTCATCCGGATGGTCAACCGGCGAGGGGCGATCTTCAATCGCGCGCTATTCAAGTACCCCGAGATAACCGACCTCGAAACTGCGGCTCGTGACTTGATCGAGTGTGGCCATGCGCGCGGCCTGTGCGCCGAGGACTATTCCGCCTTCGTACTTTGCCTGCCGAAGACCGCACTTCTCGACGGCGCCCGTGCGGCGGGGTTCGGCCGCGACGTCCGTACCTCATGGTCGAAACCAGTGCTGGCCGACTTCTTCGTCGCCGCGATTCCGTTCGATCTTGCCGCAAAGCATTGCGGCGCCGGCGGCTTCATAGCGCTCGACAACACACGACCGATCGAATTCCTGCTGTATCTCTACTTCGGGAAGACGGCCGATGACCTCAAGAACTTCGCTCTGCGCGATCTCGGTGTTCTGCGCACGAACAGAGAGACGTCGTTCAGCGCTCGCTTCGCCGACGCCGACGAAGCGCATGCGTGCTTTCACTACAGCCAGGTCCTGGACCGCATCGAGGTCCGTTCCGCCGACATCTACCAACGGGCGGCCGCGGCGATCCTGGACGGCCCCCCGCGGACGACCGAATACGCTGCCGACCTTGCAGCCCGCGCCGCGTCTCAGGTCGGGCAGTTCTTCGAGAAGCAAGGCGACAAGAATCTGGCCGAGCGGCTTTATCGTTTCGGCGGCTCGGCCGATTGCCGCGAGCGCCTCGTCCGGTTGCTATATGCGAAGGGCGAAAAGGAGGCGGCCGAGAATCTGTTGCGGGACATGATCGACGATCCCGAAAGCGACGACGAGCATCTCTTTGCGACGGATTTCTACGCGCGCAAGTTCGGCGGACGGCGGACAGGTCTGTGCACCGAGTTGCTGCGGTCGGGGCGGACGATCGTCGTCGACGACACGCATCGCGGTAATCCCGAGGCAGGGGTCGCCGGCGTGCTGCGGCGCCAGGGCGGGCAGGTCTACTTCGCGGAGAACACGCTTTGGCACACGCTGTTCGGGCTGTTGTTCTGGGATGAGCTTTTCGAGTCAGGCCAACTTCACAGCGGGTTCGACTGGGTTCCGCATTGCCTTCGCGACCGGACCTTCCATCGGCGATTCGCCTCGCAGATCGACGTCAAGCTCGCGGAGGTCAGATCCGGTAATGCGCTTCCGATCGTCTTGCGCACCGTCGCCGCTAGATGGGGCCGGCCCAACGGAATCTTCGCTTGGGACCACGTGCAAATGGGCGCACTGCGTGCCTTGCTCGAAGGCGCCGGCGGGGACGGCTTGGCCGAGATTGTTCGGGCGATGTGCGACGACTTCCGCGGCATGCGGGACGGCTTCCCCGACCTGATGCACGTGCGCGAGGGCAAGGTGTCCTTCGTCGAGGTCAAGGCAGAAGGCGACGCCATACGCCGCAACCAACTGACCCGCCTGCGCCAACTGGAGGACGCCGGCATCCCGGCCGAGATCGGCCGCGTGGACTACCGGTTCGACCCGGAGCAGGACTACGTGGTTGTCGACGTCGAAACCACGGGAGCCTGGTCGTCCGGTGATCGCATCACCGAGATCGGAGCGGTCAAGGTCCGTAACCATCAGGTGGTCGACGAGTGGCACTCGCTGGTCAATCCGCAGCGGCCGATCCCCGCGAAGATCGTCGAACTGACCGGCATCACCAACCAGATGGTTCGGGATGCGCCCGTGTTTCACGAAGTCGCCGACAGTTTTATGGCGTTCATGGACGACGGCATCTTCGTCGCCCACAACGTGAACTTCGACTACGGCTTCCTGTCGTACGAGTACGAACGGCTCGAACGGCGCTTCCGCTTTCCGAAGCTGTGCACTTGCGTCGGAATGCGTCGACGTTACCCCGGACACAAATCGTACGGACTCGGGAAGCTGTGCACGATCTACGACATCCAGCTCGAAGACCACCATCGCGCGCTATGCGACGCTCGGGCCACAGCCCGGCTGTTGAACCTCATCAACAAAAAGCGCGACGACGGTCTCTCCGCGGATGCGGATCAGGCGGCTTAGTTGCATCCCGGCAGGTGTCGCCAAGCTATTCACCAATGGTCAAGTGATCTTCGTTTTTTCATTGGATGTGGTCACGGCAACTCGCTACGCGTCGCACCGCGGGCGCTACGCCGGCATTCCGCTCCGTCAAGCCCGATACCCCATCGAGTGAGGCCGGATCTCCGTATCTGTCCTTGCCGTCCGATCCAAACATACGGCTCATTGGGCCGCAAAATGGTGATGGTAAAACCAAGCGTCAGAAGGGTGTCTAGCACCTATATGGTTGACCGATGAAGATTGCCGTTGCCAAGGGAATCGACCCGTCGGAGTTGGATACGGTGAAGAAGTTCAAGGCGCTGGGCGCCGAGATCGCTGTCGAGCCCGGTGCCGGCGTCAAGTCGAGCCTGCTCGATTCCGACTTCACCGCGGCCGGCGGCACTCCCGATCGGCGGCGCCGACATGCCGGTCGTGATCTCGATGCTGAACTCCTACTCAGGCTGGGCCGCGGCCGGCATCGGCTTCACGCTCGGCAACTCGGCGCTGATCATCACCGGCGCGCTGGTCGGTTCGTCGGGCGCGATCCTGTCCTACATCATGTGCCACGCGATGAACCGGTCCCTCATCTCGGTCATCCTCGGCGGCTTCGGTGGCGAGACGGCGGCGGCTGGTGGCGGAGCAGGCGGCGAGCAGAAGCCGGCCAAGCTCGGCTCGGCGGACGATGCTGCCTTCATCATGAAGAACGCCTCGAAGGTCAAGTCAGCACCGCAATCTTTCGGGCTTAGAGGATCGCCGAGGCTCGTTTAGCGCCGCCGCTTTTTGGTCGCGTGGGGTACGCGCCGATCGGCGAATGCATCGTGGACAAGCGCTTCCAATGTCGACTTGCGGCGATGCAGAAACTCCAGATGCTTCGGATCGACGGATCCCCGCCCGCCGGTCTCCACGATGGTTGACTTCTCCATCTCTTCCAGGGCTTCAAGGTAGAGATCGAGGCACCTCTCGAGCATGTCGGGGACGAGAACGAGAGAAAGCTTGTCCTCCAGCGTCAGCCCAACTTCCGTCGCGCGGCGCCGTTCGGACGCCAGGCGACGGGGCTCCATGGCGGCTATCTCGGCGGCAACCAGTTGCATTCGGCTCGGCGGCGTGTAGGTGCTGAAGCGTTTGATGACCGGGCGCTCCAGGTAATCGAAATCAGGTGGGATATCGTAATCCGGTGCGAAGGCGACGAAGCTGTCGCCGCGCGTATTGGGTGTCACGTCGATCAGGCGGGTGCCGTCCATGAACACCGCATAGAACTCGGCGACGACGAAGAGCGCGCTCTTGCGGAGTCGATACCCAAACAGGGGACGGCCTTGCTCCGTCAGCATCCTGCGCGCAATGTTTTCGACGTAGTTGGTCGGATGCGCATCCTCGATCGGGTGAACGGGAACAAGTCGAATTTCCGGGCAACCCAGTTCGTCTCTGCAGACCCGCTGCACGTCGTACGGAGCGTGAGGAAAGATGGGAGGCGTCATCTCGCACGTGGCCGGCACCGCATCCGGAGCCGGCGCGGCTTTCTTCCTCCGCGGGGACGGGTGTCCGAGCGCGCGAAGCTTGGCGTCGGCGATGAAGTGCTTGGTCGGAAAGGGGATGACGTCCGCTGGCATTAGGTTTCCTTCTCTGATGAATGGCCGGTCGTTCGGCCGAGGGTGATATCGTTCGGCGTGGTGCCGGAGGTCGTCAGGTTGCCGGTCACCAACCCTGGTAGAGCGCCACGAGCTTCGCCCAGTCCCCGAGCGAGCCGGATTCCTTCAGAAGATTGATGGCGTCGGCGGCGTGCCAGCGATGAGGAAGCCGTCGGAGCCAGCCGCATTCATGCCGGCCGATGTACAGCCACATGATGGTGGCGACCAAGCACTGCTGCGACGGCTCGAGCTTTCGGTAGGCGTCGCGCCAGGCACGGACGGCCTCATCGTTGCCCTCGTGAGACTGCCAGTCGATGCCGTGGGGGCGCACGTCGATGCCGAAGCACGCGGGATGATCCGGCTGGCGACCGTAGAAGACGTCGAAGCCATGCCGATCAATTACATCCAGCAAGTGCACGACGAAATCGCGAGCTTGGGGATCGGGACGTTCCGGAATGCGCTCGCCGCAGACGGCAGCCAACGCGACGGCCTCTGCGTAATCCATGTGCGAACGCTTCAGCACCAGATCGGCGAGCGAAACATCGGGAAAGCGACCTCGCGCGAACGCGCAGGAGATCGTCGCGAACGTCGTCAGCGCCACCGGGACCGCCGTGTGATGGACGTAGGCGTTTTCGGCCCGATAGAGATCGCTAAAGACATTTCCTTTTGGGGTCATCTGCGTTCCGAAGCTCGTAAGTATCGTTTCGACAGTCCGGGTCACGAATTTACTCCAGTTTCACTTGCTCCTAGTGAAATACTAGGTCCAAGTTATTTTCTCAATGGGGGCGGCGTGCTAAGCGATCCGCACGGTTAATTTTCCGAGGACCGAATGCGTAGAAATTGGCGGGACGAAGCGCGGCGGGCAATCGAACGGTTGCGGGATTGCCCGTATGGAGAGCGCGAAAGGCGCCTGCGCTCGTTCGCCGCCGAATTGAAGTACGAGAACGGCGATCCCTCCTCGCTGCGACGGGCGATCGGCGCCGCGGAATTTATGGACCGTCTCAGGGTCGAACAACCGATCTCGCATGCGCGCCTGGACGGCGTCCCGCTCTCGACCGCCGAGCTCATGGGCCGGCTTTACGCATTCAACCCAAGCGAATTCCCGAATGTCGCCAAGGACTGGCAGGAGGGACGCGTCACCGTCACGAGCATGCGAGCCCTGCTCAAGAGCGAGTTGCCGTCCGGCTACGCGGGCAAAACGGGAAGGGCTCGACAGCAATCGTTCAAAGATGCCTCGGCGGCGGCAATCAAGCGCGTGGTCGTCGACATGAACGTCGGCGAGATCCTTTCGATCAAGGCGAGAGCAGAGCAAAAGGCCGCGGCGACCGCCAAGGTCGATTACATCTTCGAACTGCGCTCCAATCGAACCCTGGCCGCACTTACCGTCGGTCCTTACCGCAATGATCTGGCCTACCGCGACAGGGCCGAAGAGTGGGCGCTGCGCGCCTTCGGTCTCGCCTGGGTCTACGATATCGTGCTCCTCGTCCTTCCCGACGCCGAGGTGGCGAAGACTTATCTCCGCAAGGTGGAGGACGTAGGCCGGCAAATCTCCAACGGAGCGGGACTGAGGGACCGTCTCCCTCGCGTCGAGGTGGCGAGCATATTCGTCGAGCCGTTCGGGCCAGAATATTCGGCTGTCGGAGATCTCGCTCCTTAGGGGCACGTCAGCAGAGCGTGGCGGGTCATCGGCGCCACATCGCAAGATCAGCAAGCGCCGCGTCGTCTTCGGCCGCCAACCAGGCTTCCGGGCCGAAGACGGAAACGTCGAACAGCGGCAAGTCTAATCCATGCCTTACCGACATCCCGTAGTAGCACCGCGCCAGCCATTCCATCGGCGGCGGCGCTCCCGTGTCGAAGAGCCCGGACAGGGTCGCGAACCTGCGTTTGTTCAGAGTCGAGTCGTCCGCTGGAACGAGACCTGGCGACAGAACCTCCCGACTTACTCCCCATCGTTCCGGCTTCCAGGAACGCGCGGGTCGTTCGATCGCGTCGTGCGCTCCGGCGAAGATGGCATCGAGAGTAATCTCGAATCGAACGTTCGTGACGCACTCCGGTAACAGGACTTCGATGAGAGGTGCGGCATCATCGTTCATGCCGCTCGCCGCCAGGGCCGAGACGCGATCGGTTGCGAGCCAGAAGTCTCCACTTTGAAAAGCCGCCCGCCATTCCTTCGATCGATAGACGAACGACACGCCGAGGAACGGGCCGATCGAACGATCCGCGCCGCAACTCGTGATCGAGAAATAGCGCCGTGTCTGAGAATTGAGCCAACCGTTCACATACACAGGCTGCCCGCCGCGGACGTAGGCTCGGCCGCCGCAGATCAGGAAGCTGTCCCGCACGCGGTCGCGGGCCAGAGCGAGGTTACGTTCCTCGTCGTCACGACAGAGCCTGCGGGCGAGGGCGATCGCTCCCGAGTCGTTGACAATGTCTCCCGCGCCAGACGTGAAACCGAAGAGATCGTACTCCTCGTGCAGGATCCTCAAAAGTCCATCTACGGAAATCTCCCGGGACGGCGCGCGATCGGCCTCCCATATGAAGAGCGGCCACCAGATGCCTCCTTCGTAGCTCAAGAGATCGAGAACGATCTCCGGCATCAGGCGGTCCCTCGCGACACCGGAAAAGAACTTTGCCGGAAACCTGACGCGAAAGGCCGGCGTCGCCTCACTCATTTCGATCGCCCGCATCAGGGCGCTATCCCGCCCCCTGAACCATTCTGTACGCGGCAGCCGGCAGCCCCGCGGGACGAACTCGCGCTGGAAGGGAAATCCGATCGGCACGGGCAACTCTTCCATTCGGGACTCCTGTTCGAACTCTTGGATTCGCATTGCGGCCTGCTCGCCTAGCCGTCGCCCAGCGAGCCGAGCGCCTGCTCATCCTCCGGCGCGAGCCGCTCGGTGTCCGGTACCGCGCGTTCGAACCGCAGGAACTGCTTGCGAACCTCGGCAAGTCTCGCCCCCGCCTCGGTCGCGGCGCCGAAGAAATCGCGAAGAGCCGTTCGGCGGCGCCGAGTCGTGTCCGCGTCGCCGGTTACCTCGATGCCAGGCTCGAGCAGCTCTTCGAGGTCATCGAGCGAGCCGTAGGTTCGCGTCAGATCGAGCGCTTCCCGGAAGATCGCGTCGATGACGGCCGCAAGCGTATGGTCAGCCGGCGGCTCGGCGCCGATCACCTCGATCGTGGGGATGCGCTCCTGCATGGGGTGCGTCGCCGACTTCGCGAGATCGCGCATGTCGGCTCGCCACAGGGCCCCGTCGCGGAAGGCCCGCTGTACCCCCCAATCCATATGACCGAACGGGGGATCGTCGATGCCTGTCGGGCGAGGATCGACCGACCGGTCGGCGCCGACGCTCGCGACCTCGATCTCCCAGAAGCGTCTGTGACCGCGAGCATTCCTCACGTAGACGGGATCGCCGCCGCGGACATAGACACGATCGCCGCAGATCAGGAAGTTCTCGAACACCTTCCGCTGAACCATTGCGGTCGCCACGTCGCAATCGTCTTCCACGATCGAACGGACTTCGGGGCGTGCCGCGATATTCGCCCGCCATGTCGGCGTCGGCGACATGCCGAGGAGATCGGCTTCGCCCTCGGCCAGTTCGTCAAACAGCCTGGTCGGCGAGCCGATGTCGTAGCGCGTCCTCGAGAAGCCGGACCTGTGCAGCCACGGCCACCAGATCGCGTCGCCGTACCGAAGGAGGTCGACCGTCGCCGCCTTGAGACGGTCGGGATGGTTGGCCATCTTCTTCGGCCAGACGTATCGAAGCATCCTGTCCGACGGAAATCGCAGGCGGAACGCGGCCCCCGCCTCATGGGCGGAAACCGTACGGATCGCCGCCGTGGTCCAGCCCCACACCAAGAGATCCTGCAGGTTTCGGCAACCCTTGGGAATGCAGGTCAACCGATACGGAAATGACACCCCGACCGCGGTCATGCCGTCCTCCCGCGCTTGCCGGCGGCAAGGCGCGCTCGCGTGCGGCGGCCCACCGCGGCGCAACGGGCGTCGCCGGGGCGATAGCGCGTGCCCTTGCGCCGCTCGGGCGCCGCCGCAGGCGTGACATTCGTCCCGGTGAACACGCTGCTGCGAGCCGCCTCCAGGCTTTCCTTGCGGTCCGACGGCAGGAAACGCTGATAGTACTTGCACGCGATCTCCTCCGTGTCGCCGATGGCGTCGGCAGCGAGATCGCACCTGCCCGTCGCCTTGACGATCGACGTGGCGAGGATGTGGCGGAACGCGCAGGGCGAGAACGTCCTCAGCCCCGGCACGCGGGGTTCCGGAGGGGCTTCGTACCCGATGTGGCGGGCGACGCAGCGTCTCACCATGGCGGCGAGGCCTGCCTCGAACGGACGGTTGTTCCTGCGCTTGCTCGGGAGCGGCGTGCCGTCGGCCTTCAGACCCTTGCGTCCGTACACGAACAGCAGATCGGTCTTCATGCCGCGCACGATGACGAACCGATGCACGGCGAGGTACGCTTCGAGATTGGCGTAGAGGCCATCGACGTCGCGGATGCGATGCATGAAGCCCTCGTCCAGCGCCCGGCTATCGCGATTCTTGAAGCATTCCCGCGGAATGTCGACGAACCAGCCGTCCGCATCCTTGCGCAGATATCCCGTGTTGTCGGGGCGCCACAGAAATTTGCTCCAGGTGAACGGGCGCAGGGCCAATTGGGCCTGCAACTGCACGAAGACGAGGTCCTCAGAGGCGCCGGCCTTCTTCGCCGACATATCGCTCAGCTGGTCGAATTCGGCCTGCATGGAGGCGACGAGCCGGAAGACCGGATCCATCGGGCGCTTCAGCTTCAGGACAGCAAGGGCCCCGCCATAGCTATCGTCGCGGGAGCCCTTCCGCTCGTAGGAATGCTTGCGCCGATTCTTGCGCCGGTCCGACGCGAGCTTGCGGTAGGCCGCTTCGACATCGTCGCACTTCTGCTGCCACTTCGCCTTCGCAATCCCGGCCCTGCGGGCGAATTCCGGCGATTGCCGGAGCCAGCCCTTCTCGGAGAACATGGCGGCGGCGAAATTGTAATACTCGATATCGACGTCGGTCGGCTTGGTGCTCGCGCCCGCCATCTTCGCGCGATCCAACTTGAAACCGATGAAAGCGTCGATCTTGGTCGGGTCGAGAAAAAGCTTGACGAAATCGAGCCGCTCCAGCGCGATCCGATGCGGACCGGCGTGTTTCGAGGTGACATAGCCGCAGAGCGGCAGCACGCGAGTGGCCCAGATCTCCGACGTCTTCCCGGTCCACTGCTTGCCGGTCAGCTTGCCGGATCCCGCGATGCTCTCCCGGAACTTTGCCATGGCGTCATAGTCGTCGCCGAACGCCTTGGGGAATTCGGCGAGACCGTATCGCATGTCCTTGGTGAGCCGCTTGCCGCGCTGACGGCGAGCGGCATGCTCGTGTTCGAGCTTCGCCTCGGCGCGGACGACCGCGGCGAAGCGGACCTCTTCGCTCAGGGTCTCGAAGTCCGCCGGCAGAAGAGGCGAGATCTCCGAGCGGCGCCGGACGTGCGCGATGCCCCTCAGGTGCTCGGGATAGAGCGTCTGAGCGAAGCGGGCGCGACCCTTCCGCTTGGTGCGGATGCAGCAGGTCAGCTCGCCCGACGCCCGGCAAAGCTCCTCCAGCGCGGTCACGAAGTGCCACTTGCTCTTGTCCGGCACCTTTCGCCCGCGCGCCCAGTTGGTGAGGGTCTGGGGATTCATACCGACCATTCGCGCAGCGACCGGGAACGTCAAGCCGGCGCGCGCGATGAAGGCGGTGAGCCGTTCCGGGAATTCCTCGGGCAACCCGTTGCCGTCGCGAAGCTTCGCGAAGGAAGCCTCGATGCGCTCGAACGCGGCAGCCTCCACGCGCGGCAGCTTGATCTTGCCGGTGCCGATGGCAGTGCGGAGAGAATCCAGCGCGGCGTCGGCCGGCAGCGACAGGTCGCCGTTCATGCTCCGCGCGGCGACCCAGACCGCCCGCTTCATGGCGTTGATCTCGTCGGCCGCCGGTGCACCCTCGACCAGACGCTCGCGGCACAGGACCGAGATCTCGGTCTCGAGCACCTGCTCGAGCGTGATCTTGCCGTCGTCCTTCCGGACCATCGGCGCCACGCCCAGACGCGGCAAGGCGGCGTCGACCATGCGGCGCAGTTCGCTGCCCTCGCGGAAGGAGCTGACGTTGGCGCCGATACGGCCCGCCATTTCGGCGTAGTCCGGCTCCTTGGGGTGACGGCTCTGGGAGGGGAGCTTCTCCTTGCGGGTGGCCATTCCGGCGAGCTCGTCGCCGAGGCGCTTGACGTGACCGGCGTGGGCGGCGCGGGTATCGCCGCCGGCGTGGCCCGGCCGCGGCTGCTTGGCCGTCTGGTCGGCGAGCATCTTCGACAGGCCCGTCTTCGCGGCCATCGCCTCGCGCCAGGTGGCCTGCGGTCCCTTGGTGTTCGACTTACTTTCACGCAACAACATGGTCTTTTCCTCTTTTCGGTCGTCGTCCTGCGTGCTAAGAAGACCAATTAGCACGAAAGATAAAGCGAAAGCCGAAATCGTGGTTAAGGCCGTGGCGACGAGAAGGTTAAAAATCGAATGACCGCAAGCTTTCCAAGCTGGCACGAGCTCGCGCGCACGGCCGCTCCGAAGATCGCCGAAGCGCGGCACGGCGGTCGCGAAGCCGCCTTGCTAACGGCGTTGGCCGACCTGAAGCTCAGGTGGCCGGGCCTGAAGCTCGCAAAGCAGACCTTGCGGACCGCGCTCCTCGCCTTGAACTTCGTGGAGGAGATCGGGGGGAGCGACCCCGACTACGCGCGGATGCTCGAAACCCTCCCGGCGATCGCGGTCGAGACCCTACAGCGGTGGCACCGCTACGATCCCGCCGAAGCCAAACGTCACGCCGGGGAGTATGCGGCCGGGAAATACAGCGTCCGATCGTTGATGGATGCCGAGAGCACGGCGCGGACGAACTCGGCCACCGGCGGTCGGTCGGGCCGGGCAGGTCGTTCGCGCTTCGAGGAGAAGCTCGACGAGTCGATCCTGGATTTTTCGGCGGTGGGCACCGGCCTTCGCGTGAGGGGATTCCTGGAGCGCAAACCCGAGCAGCCGGAGCGCGGTCGCATCCCCGCGGCGGTGCTCGCCAAGGTCAAGGTCGGCGAGCTCCTTCTCGACGAACCGGCGCCGTCGAGCCTGCCCGATTTCGTCCGCAGCGAGGTCGCGCTGCTCGTCGCCGGTCCGTATGCGGACGCGGAGACCGCCGCGGCCCGTCTGCCGGATTGGGTGCTGCGCGCGCTCGGCCTGTTGTTTTATTTCGAGGAGGTCGCGCTTGTGCTGGCGAGCGGTCCGGCGCCGACCGAGTTCGCGTACCTGATCCCGCCGGAGGCGCAGCACCGGATTCTGCTGCTGGCACCGCCGGATGCAAAATCATGATTGCAAGCGAAGCCGCCGAGAATCCCGGAGATTTCCGCGTGTCGCGCCACGTGAGGCGGCCGCGTCAAGCGGTCCAGGACGATACAGGCTACTATTGCGTGACCGGGATGGCGATCATGGCCGCGCAGGGCCGCTCGCTCGGGTTCAGCCTCGTCTTCGCCACGCAGGACATCCCGGCGATGCTGCGCGAGAACGACAAGGAAGCCAAATCCATCATCGCCAACACCACCACCAAGATCTTCATGCGGGTGGAGGAACTGGAGCAGACCGCGAAGCTGGCGCAGGATTCGGGCGGCAAGGGCATGAAGGCGCAGGTCGGCGGCTTCTCGGGGCGGGCCGGCGAGTTCAACACGGCGTACGCGGACAACATGGAGGCGCGGCTCGAGATGGTCGACCGCATCTCGACGCTCGACCTGCGGGCGCTCGGGGTCGGCGAGGCCTACGTCACCTGGCACGACCAGTATTTCAAGGTGAAGACCTTCCACGCCTTCCCGGAAGGGCAGTACGGCAAGGGGCTCCCCAAACTGGAATTGAGGGTCAACCACTTCATCCCGGTGCAGCGGCCGAACCCGGCCGACGTCAAGAAGGAAGAGACCCTGCCGCTGATCGCGGAGAAGCTGGCCGATCCGCGCTTCGCCCAGATCGTGGAGCAGCGGGCGCGCGACGCGCGGGCTGAGATCGAGAAGGCGGTCGCCAACAGGAAGGACCCGACCAAGCAGCGCGACGAGATCGCGTGCGCGGCGATCGCCTACGGCCGCGCCAACAAGAAGACGGGACCGGGCGGGGACTATCTCACGGCCGCCTGCGCGGCGCTGGCGGCGCTGACCACGGCGCAGGCCAACGACGCCAACATCTTCGCCAAGGAGGTGCGCAGGATGGAAGGGCTGCCGGAGCTGCCGGGCACGGCGCGGAGCGGCAAGGGCCGGGTGCCGTCGGAGGTGCCGGGCATCGTGCCGCCGCGGGATGCGGCTTCGGCGAGGATGGCCGCGATCGAGGACCTGGAGCGGTCGCGCCAGGCCGCCGCGAGGGGCGATGCCAGGGTTTCCGATCCGATGGCGGCGTTCACGGCGCCGGCGAGAAGCGGGACAGCCAGGGCTGGTCAGATTCCTGGCACCCTGCCGGGCAAGCCCGTGCCGGCGGACCTGCGCCGTCCGATCGTCGACGATCCGCCGCCGCCTCCGGGAATGGACGACGACGATCTCGGCTTCGAGACCGAGCCGGATTTCGACGAGGCGAGCTTCGCCAATTTCGGGGTGCCCGAGCTGCCGACCGATCCGGAGCGGCTCGCCGCGCAGCGCTCGGACGCGCCCTCGACGATGCGCAAGGTCGACCACGGCGTCACCGTCGACGGCCGCGACACCTTCAAGATGGCCGAGAAGCTGCAGAACAACGACGCCACGCTGCGCTTCCTGGAGGCGCTGAACTTCGACGCGGAGGAGGGCAACGAGCCCGGGGTCGAGATGGTCG
>Ga0214543_1002044_pt1 | contig 39621 bp, 24 predicted proteins | sample CNSS2metaG_FD_160094 | JGI IMG/M metagenome (GOLD analysis project Ga0214543, IMG submission 160094) | Root nodule microbial communities from cowpea collected in UCLA plant growth center, Los Angeles, California, USA - CNSS2 | ecosystem: Host-associated > Plants > Roots > Nodule | place: USA...
TCTTACACATATAAGACCTTAGACACCACTTTTACACCAAAACCTTAAGGCAATGTTGTTATGGGTCTTTATTCTTATATAGTGTTTAACTTTGTCTTTTCTATCCAATGTGGGACCTTTTGACTCACACTTGGACTATTCCCAACAAGAAAAATTAAGATTGAGCTGAAATGTAGAAAGAAATAGAAGTTGAAAGAATGTGTAGCAGAGGAAACCATGTTCTGATTCTGACATTTTGAATGGCTAGTCTTTGATTCTTTTAATACAACAGATTTTAAAATAAAAAGGGGTTTACAAAATCTCAATCAATGACTTCGGAAAGAAAATAATTAATAACAATAATATAAATTACATAAGTAGAAAATAAAGAGATTAAAGAGAAGAATGAACCAAAATCAAATTTGAAAATAAGAAGAACAAAACTTAAAATGTTGAATCTCAAAGTACTTCAAACAGTAGATGAAGATTGGTCCTAGGAAAGTTTGAGAGACATAAATTCTAAAGGTTGCAAAATCTCTAAAATTTGAAAACCAACTCCTAACTTTACAAGTTCCTATTTTATAGTATACAATATTATAAATTCTTACAATTCCAATAAAAGGTTCTCGAATAAAAATCTAAAAAGTTATTTCTAACATATTAATGAACTTGTTAGTTTTGCACAAATTAAAAAAATAAATAAATATTAAAATTTAAAAATATTTTAAATGTCTTTTTACTCATTTGTATAAATTAGAATGAAATCTATTTTCTTACATATTAATAAATTTTATAATGCACTATTTAAATGAAATAACATATAAAAAATATTAAACTAATAATAAATCAAATTTATAACCCACTTACCATTTATTATAACACCCTCTAAATAAAAACAAAAGAAAACTATAACATGATCTAATAAAAGGTCAAAAAAAAAAATATATATATATATATATATATATATATATATATATATATATATATATATATATATATATATATATGCACCTTGGTTGGTCCTTACTTATTTCACTCTTTTATTAAAAATATGATAATAGATAATATATTTTTATTATTTTGAATGAGTATTAAAAAGAAGTTTTTTACAGATAAAACTCAAACAATTGTTGAATTTGAAAACATTGACAAAATTTATATGATATTAATTTTGTTATTAAGTTTTCAATATCATGTTCAAAAGAAAACTAATTTAAAAATTCAACTTTTATTGTAAATACTTTTAACCATCTAAATTTGAATATTTATCATTCATATTTGAATTATGTCAATTTTTAGTAAGAATAGAAAGTATATCCTACTTAAATATTATTTTTTTTTTCTGAAATGATTTGTACAGGGGAGTTGAGTACATTTCAGTCCCACCTATGGATGAGCACATCCTAGCCTCAACAAGGGGCAGGTACATCTTGGCCTAATCCATCTTTGGGCTTAGGGGTACATACGTACATCCCTGCATACCATACAAACATACATCCCAGTACATATGGACTTAAGCATATATATGTATATCCTATTACATATGGGCTTAGACATACAAGCGTATAAATGATATATCTTTGCATTCATCTTTTACTCACACCGGTATAATTAGTCGCAACGTACCCAGTTTTGTCCCAATGTGTCTAAATGGTACTCGTTTTTAACTTTGCATCTACTTAGTACCCAAATTAGTTAATTTGCATCAATGTGGTTCCTTTTCGTTGACTCCATTAAATAAGATAATGTCTGACTGTGTGGACCAGTTAAGTGAGAAAAAGTGTTATGACGTGGCATGAGAGTGGTGTATGATGTGGAACAATGCAGCGTAAGAGAAAATTGAAAAGAAAAAGGCACAAATTAGGAACAGAATTAGAACGTTTTCTACGATAGAAGAGGGGTTTTCTGGAGTTAGGGTTTACTAAATTTGGGCCATTTCGTGCGTTGTGGACAAAATTGAAGGTGTAATTGACATCAAATTGGCAGCTATTTGGGATTGCAGGTGCGCAAACCAATTTTTTTTGTCGTTGATTGCATTATTTGTTGTTGGGATGATGGAGTTTAGGGTTAGTGGTTGAATGTTTTTCGTGGTTTAATTTAATGGTGTTATATGGTGTTGTTGTAATATTTTTATGATTTCGTTGACGGTGGTGGTCCATAAAGTGTGTTTTTGTTCACGAAAAGTGGTCCTCCATTAGTTATGCTTTTGTCTATTTTGATGCTTTTGTCGGTGTTATGGTGGTATGAAATGTAATATGTGTTTCTTTGTTTGGATAAAATGGTATTTCGCAGGGTAATATAGATATATTATTGTTGGTATGGACGACCATTTCAAAGTCGTTTTTCATCATGGTGGGAGGTTTGAGAGTAATGGATCACTGCAATATGTTGGACAATTTAGTGTTTTGGCATGTGACCTAGATAGATGGAGCTATTTCGAGATTTTGGGTATTTTGAAGGATATGGGTTATGCCAATGTGAAGGAGATGTGGTATGCAGTGGGTGGAGGATATGTTTTGGAGGCTAGATTAGTGTTGTTGTCTAATGACCGAGGGGAATGTCATATGGTGAATATTGCCACTCTTAATGGCCAGGTACACTTGTATGTGGTTCATAAAATGGATGAAACTGAGGTAGTGAATCTATTAGAATATCATTCTAGTGTGGAAGACGGTGATGTTCAGGGTGATGCTAAGGGTAATCTTGAGGGTAATGTGAGTGAGGTTGATAGGGGTGTACAATTTCAAAATGAGGATGATGGAGGTGAGGTTCATGGGGTTGTACAGAGTGAAAATGAGGAACATGGAAGGTGGGACTAGAAAGAGGTGTGGGATATGCGGACAAATAGGTCATAGAAGAAATGGTTGTCCACAAGCCCCAAAGGAGCCACCAACTAATCCACAAACTCAGCCACCAATTGGGAGCAGTCAACAAACTCAGTCACCAACACATGGTCATGGAACAGAACCACCAATTCACACCCCAGCTGAGGCACCAATTGAGGATCCTGGAACACAACCACCAATTCATATCACAACTGAAGCAGCAACTGATACACCAATTCAGCCCCCAACAGAAGCTCCTCCTGGATCGCATGCATCAAGTGAACCACAACAACCAATTCAGCAACCAAGTACAACAACCAATCCAACAACTCAAATTGAACCAGGTGCAACACAACAAAGTCAAGCACCACCTGCATGATCCACCAACTGAATGCTTTTTCTTGAAGAATTTGGACTTCCTTTTTAACTTTTTAAAGTGTAATTTGTAATTGACTACTTGCTTTATATTGGGCTTATTTTGGAAGACAGATTATTTTGATATGCCCAGCTTATGTACTCAACACTTGATATTCACTTCTTCTTTAATGAATGCATTTTCATCCATCTTTAGTTCAGAATTTATGAATGTCAAATGAATATGCCACCACCTGTTATGGTTCTTCTTCTATGTGCATCCAATTAATTACAGAAGATTAAATTTCAAGATGTAACCACAAATTGAACACACTTTTCATCACCAATAATTTCACTTCCAATTCATTTAATAACCATTAATTATAACTTCATTAAACACAAAATACATACCCAAATACAAACCATATTCAATCATTCATAAACTTAAGCCTTCATGGATTTTACAAAATAAGAACATCAAGCCATATTCACCAATGAACCCTTCATTTATTTTTTTATCAATACACACAAAAGAAGGATGACAATTAAATCCAACAACCTAATTATCCTAAATAAGTACATCAGCCATTTCTTGGAATCAATCAACTCTTTCTCCAGTTGACGTATTCTTTGGCTTTGTCTAGCAATGGTTGCATCTCTTTCATCCCCATTATCTTCAGTGCACCATTTGAAGTAATTGCAACCTTTGAAATCTTCACTCCCAGTCCGTTGTTAAAAAAAATCAAAGCAAACATGATTTTGAACAACAAAAGTCAGCCCAAAAGAAAATAAGAATCACATATCAAACCTTGTAGTGAGGACACCCCTAAAATTTTTTTCCCACCATTCTTCACTGTTCTTGCAACTCTTAACACTGCAATCTCCCCACAATGGCAATGTGGTGTTCCACCCACTGATCCAGATACAGTAGCAGGAGAAGAAACGCTGTGGTTATGTGACCCACACGAACAAGACGACCACGGATGACTAAAATAACATGACATTTCCCACTTCACCAGCCACCTTACCCCTACAGTAAATCAGCTTCCCGACCAAAAAATGAAAAAGAAGATGAAGATGGGAATAGAAAATTAGGGATTTTTGAATGGGGACAATCAATTCAAATAGGGCATGACACGTTATCCATAAATTGCCACTGTACAATTATTTTGACACGTATCCATTCTGCACATCACTGCTCTATTAATGGTGTTTCTGGAAACTTAACGGGATGGACCACATTGATGCAAATTAACTAATTTGGGTATTAAGTAGATGCAAAGTTAAAAGCGGATACCATTTAGACACATTGGGACGAAACTGGGTACATTGCGACTAATTATACCTACTCACACCTAAACTAGAAGTATTACTGAGCATTAGAGTGTTTGCATGTACCCACCCCTCCTGGAACATCGCTAAGTTAAACATAAATTCATTATTTTTGCCCTCATTTTTTATATCTTTTCTTCCATTTTTAAAAGAAAAAAAGGGTAATTTTTTCTTGTATCTCTTGGTAGTGAAATACTTGTTTAATATTTAGTACTATGTTTTTCTCATGACATTTTGTATACTATTTTTTATGAATATAGAAGAGTAAGTAATGTATTATTTGATTTTCTTACAGACAATTTTTAAGTGGACTTGATTATCATAATTTTTTGTTATCTTTAAATTTTTTATCAGATTATGATATATTATTTTTTAGTCTTAAACTTGTTTTTAAATAGGTATGTTGATAAAAAAAGAATAAATTCATTTTTTAAAATTGATAAAATAAAAGTGAAGATCAAAATAGGACAATATCGTTGGTCATCGCATAACAATGAAATAAAATGTTTATGATGACTTTTGAATCGATATGTGTACATTAGTAAAATGAAAAATGAATATTTTGTAAATAATATAGTTATTTATATTGAAAAGAAATAGCTGAAAAATTTAATTATGATTGAATTATTTGAATCTATGTCTCATATTAAATAGAGATGAGAAAGTAAAGTACCATAAAGATTCATAAATTTATTATCTTAAAATTTTGGGTTGACAATGACGTCAATCACGTAATCACTTACATGATTGGACTCAAATTTCATTAGTGTTATTTGTTTCCTTTCGACATTTTACCACCTAATATTTTAATTTATGTAACTTGTTTAGAGAGAGGGAGATAAAAAATTGTAGAGAGAGGAAGAGAACAAAAAATGAAAAGAGAAGGGAGAGAGAAACAGAAAAGAAGAAATGGGCATTACACTTGTTAACATTTCTAAATTTAAATATTTTTAAAAAGGTTTAGTAATGTATTGTGTTAAGTTCTATTTATTTGTTTATAAATTTTTATGCAATGCAAGATTGAATATGTAATCGTGATTGGACCTGCAGTGCAATTAAGTGTTTATTTATTTAATCAATTCTTAAATTCTTCTAATGTCTTATTATGGAATTTCATAAAGTAATCTAATAGAATTATACACTTTTTGAAATAGTCCCGTGTATAGTCTCGCGACGTGAATGTAAGTTTTTATACTTTAACTTTGCTTAAATTGCATGTTATCATGGTAAGTGATCAATCACTATTAAGTTGAAGTTTTTGCTCTCTGAGGTAGGCACATATATGATTAGACATAGCTCGAAAATACGTAAAAGATGCAAACAAAAGTTTGAGAAAAGGTATAAGTCACCACCTAACTTGATGTTTTGTGTGTGGTTATGTTAAAAAAAAAAAGCATTTTAACGTAGTATAGTATTTTATGATAATTTCCTTTTTGTTAACATTTTGATGAAAATTCAAGTGAGTTTCACTTTAGATTGAGAAAGTTGCGTACCTAGTAAAGATACAATTTATAAATTAATTCTCTTAAAAGGTTTTGGGTACTAAAAATCTTAATTGTCAATTTATTGGAGCCTAGGCCCACCTAAATTTTTTTTCACTTCTTCTTTAACATATAATAATATATCCTCATTAATTTTAAATATGAGTATTCAAAAAATTAGTTTTTTTATAAAACTCAGAATTATTGAATTTGAAATCAGGAAAAAAGATAATAACATTTATCATGATTTCTTTACTTGCTCATTTGTTATCGATTAATAATTTTGTTACTAAGTTTTCAATATCATATACAAAACAAAACTATTTTAAAAATCCAACTTCACTATTTTATTATAGATGCTATTAATCATCTAAATTTAAGGAATTTATCGATCACATTTGAATTATGTCAATTTTTGTTAAGAATATAAAGTACATCTTACTTAAACAGAAATATTTTTTTTTTTAATGATTTATCAAAATAAGATTGAAAAATAAAATGGGAGATAAATTTTTTGCCAACAATATAATTATTTACATTAAAAAAACTTTTAGTTAACTTCATCTTCAAATTTAAGCATAATTTTAACATTTTAAGTTTTTTTGTCTGATATTTATTTTTGTGACATTGTTTTAGTTTATGAAAATTTTCTTGAATATAAACTTGGAAAACCCGAAGAATGTGTATATAGAATTTTTTGTTATGATTTTTATTCATAAGATAAAATAATTTTAAAATTGAATATTAAAATATTTTCATCAGAATTTAATATTTATATATATATATTAAATTCAGAAAAGGTGTACAAGAAAGTTTCTACAATAGTGTTATATCTGATTGGATGAAATAAACAATAAATGGTAGAATCATTCTACTTAAAGTCATAGGACTGCAATTAGTAATTATGAAGGTACAGAAAAAAGAAATCAATATATTCTCCCAGTACTGATTTTCTGTTGCAGATACACCACTTACGTAAAAGAAAGCCTTTTTGCTTCTGGTTTGGATTCAAAAACTGAAAAACAAGTACAATAGAAATAGAAATACTCTAGTGCAATAGCCACTACTTCAATAACAAGTACAATATGTGAACAAGGTTAAAGATAATAAAAGAATCAAAATAAATATAAATTCAAATGTAAATTATTCAAATGTAAAAAATAAACAAATTTAAGTTTGAGTTTCAAATAAGTGAGAAAAAACAAAGGCATGATTTTCAGATTTTGGTGCACAGTAATATCAAAAAGGTTTTGTAGTATATACAGATGATCTTTGACTCAATTTCTATGCTTCATTTAAATGTATCTAACTTAGCTTCAATGGTTTGTTATATTTTATTGGCATTGACTGTTTAGAGTTTTTATGCATATAATTAAGACACCTACGAATTCAGAAGCCATGGTACCTTTCTGAGCTAGCAAAATGGATACAAATATTAACAATTTTTTTAATTTTAGTTTAAATATACATTTGATCCTTATTTTTATTATGTTTATTTAATTTGATCTTCATTTTTTATTTATGTTTAATTAGATCTTTAATTTTATCAAATTTTAATCAATTTGATTTTTTTTACTAACCATATTTAAATAATTAATGTTTTTGAACCGTGTCAATTTGTTTTTAATTTAGAATTTTAACACTAAAAAAATATATAAAAGTTATAGGTTAAAATAAACTAAAAATAGAAGATGGAAGATCATGATCAATTCACGTATTTAATATTCACACAATTCATCTCATCATAATTCTTTAAAGAATTAAATTTAATCAAATCAATGGATAATACAAATAAAATAAAATAAGCATCATTTAATCTAATTTATATTTAATTATCAAATTAAGATTTAATCAATTCTTTATTTTATTTTTAAAATAAAAAATGTAAATTATAATCTTAAATTGGAGAGAAGAAAAATAAATTTAGAGTGTTAAAAGTAACACCCAAAAAAATAATACGCCAATACGATCTGACAGTATCTTATATGGTTAGATTATAGGTAAAACTGTAATCAAAACAAGTTTAAATTCAGCCCAAGAACATAAGTTAGAAAGAACGATAACTACAGAGTTTTAAATTCAGTCCAAGAACATAAGTTAGAAAGAACGATAACTACAGAGTTTTCAAAAGATAACGAGTAGCAAAATTCAAATTAAAATCTAAATAGTTGTACAGTAATCACCACTACCATGGGAGCTAACATCTAAATCCTCATCTGTTCACACCAAATATTGGTGATCATTGCAAAAGAAGAACAATAGCACAAGAACCACACACAAAAGAGAGGGTAAGGTAATATAAAAACAAATGTTCTATTTATCATAAATTAAATCATATTAGGGAGTTGAGTAATTCACACTGTTATAAGCAACAAGCCATATCATGACCCATTAGGCTCAGTTATCCGGATACCAACATTAAGGTATAACTACTTGGAAATTTTGGCACTTGTGATGAATAACCTCCACCCACAAGGTTAATCATATACAAGTTCCTAAAACTACAAATGGTTCTTCTAACCAGGACCTCCTACTACTCTATACTCCTAATTCATTCTCCTTTACATGAGTTTGAATGATTAGTAAAGTTTCAGGATAAACTTCCACATTTTGAGTCCCTACCTCAATGTACACCAAAACATACATACTTTAAAAAGATTTTCCCTTGAAAATCCATTCTTCATTCTTGATTCACAATTAAACAAGTCTCATACATTATATCATCAATGTACAACACACACATCCATTGGTAAGATCATCATCATCATCATCATCATCATCATCATCATCATCACAGTTGCATACATCATTATATTCCAAAAGTTCATATCATTCACACATATTCACATAATCACCAAGTAATTTATATAATAACTTAACAACACATCTGTAAATTGGTTGAGGCTTTTAAAAATAAAACAACTTGTACAAAGCTCCAAAAATTATGATTTTACAGCCAAATGAAAGATAATTGAATCAAGAACTCAACGCAAAAAGAATCAATCCAATTGGGTACCTATAGAAAATGTTATGCACTAAACAAGTGACAAAGGTCAAAGTTGTCAACAACCTAATCTATAGGAATCTTACAAAAAAAAAAACTATTCTCACTATAGACTTTCAAACAAAGATCACACTAGTCAAAACAAAGCATCATATGTCTAGGAGTTGTTGTAAAAATTTCAACTCGATCCGATGATTAACGAAGCGAGAATTCAAAATTTAGCAAGATGACTCTGAGTTGGAAAAACCCACTTGCCCAGCGAGAAGGTTGATCACCCAGCAAGTCTGCATAACTCAGAAACAAAAATTCTGCATTTTGACAGTGTTAACTGAACTTAAAACCCTGTTTAAGCCTCATATAAGTCAAAAACATTTCAAATTCCATGTTACCATCTCAATTTCCATCGAATTTATCTTAAATCATATGCATTCAACAAAACCTCCAAATTTTTCTAACCCATACATACCCAAACATGAAATTATGGATTTTTTTTCATCTCACACCCACAAAGTACAACATCATCATATCAATTTGAGCTATCAAACGTTGTATCAACACACAACTAGACATTCAAACAAAATCATCATGCAAGAAGTAAGGTTTAGTTCCCTCACCTTCGAAAATAGACTCAAACTCTAAAAACTCTCAAAGCACCTTCGAACTCGCGAAATTTCAACCTCGACTTAAGACAACAAAAAACAATCCAATCATGCCCACACAACCACTGATTAGAAGAGATGCAAGATGGAAACCAAAAAGACATATGTAAGCAAGGAAGACTTGCATGTACTGTAGAAGAAACGAAAAAGGTGAGAAAAATTGATTTACCCCAAAAAAGAAACTAATCGATAGGAATCGAAGGCCTTGCTATGAGAAATGACCCTACGGTTTTGGTTATACAAACAAACAGAGAATGAGGAATGGAAGTTTAAAAATGAAGATGGAGGAAATGGAATTGAGAGAAAGAAAGGGATTTCATATGGTTTGTATTTTCATTTTCGGGAATTGAAGATCAAGATTTAATTATGCATGGATGAAGAATGAATAACAAAAGAATGAAAGGTAATCTAAAAGACAATTTCGAAAAATTGAGAAGAAAGGAAAGAAAAAAGACAATTTCTAAAATTGTAAAACCACATTGATGTTTTATATCCCTTTGTTCCCTAATCTAAAAAGTATATTTAATATATATATATATATATATATATATATATTCCCTAATTTAACTTAAACATGGGCTTAAATGTAAATTCTAATTAATTTTATATAACTCCAACTAGAGTTGTCAAAATGGATTGGAACTCGCGAGCCAACTCCACGGGTTTGGGCTGGGTTGGATTGAAATTTTTTTACAAATTTCAATACGGGTTAGTTTTTGACCCAGCTCCCCTAGAACCCGGCTCACTCGGGTTGAACCCGTGGTGAGCCAGGTTGGCTCACCAACCTACAAATAAAGGGTCACACAGGTGTTTTTGGTTAAGTTGAACTTTGCATTTGGGTCATATTGGTTATTTTTTTGAGCCAACACATATATAATTTGTATTTTTGTGATTTTGGTTTGTATTTGGATTGTATTAAAGTTTAATTATATTTCAATTAGAATTGTAATTTAGATTTTACCGAAAAAAAATTATATTTTTTTTAATTAAGTGAGTTTGTGAGCCAACCCGTAGTGGGCCGGCCAGGTTCGAATTTGTTTGGCTCGCTAATAAATGAGTCGGGTTGGATTGGATCACTAAGTAATCAACCTATGGTGGGTCGAGCCGGATCGGGTCGGGTTACCGATTTTGACAACTCTAACTCCAACTCCAATTATAAAAGTCTAAGCTTAAATTTAGCATACATTTCAGCATATTTGTAACAACCTACAAAAATAATGAAACACAGAAGACCCCCAAATTTGCAAACCTATATCCACTTTGAAGTAGGGATGCAATATGGGCCTGGTCCGTTGGGCCAGCCCGCGTAAAAAATGCAGGACAGGTCAGGGAAGTGAACTTGCAGATCCGCAGTAGCCTGGCCCGCATAAGCCCGCAACCTGCATAAAGAAAAACTGGCACTTGTGTATATTAGTTACTTTTTTTATGGACTTTTGCATTAACGTTTCAAATGCTTGTATAACTGGAAAAGACTAATATTATGTATTTTTTAATGTGCTAAAATTTAAAGAATACATTGTGTATGTCATAGTATGAATATGAATATGATGGAAATATTGAATTATTAATTTATCATCCAACTCCCTAAAGTCTTTACTTAATTTTGTGAACTTCTTAAAGTTTCCCAATTTTTAAATAATGAAAGTTTTATCATAAGAATAATAAATAAAAAAACGGGCCAGGCTGCTGGCCAAATGATGTGCGGCGAGCCAGTGATTGCAGCCCGCATAAATTGTGCGGACGAGGCAAGCAAGCCCGCGATGTGCTGGCCTTATTCGGACTGGGCCTAAACGAGCTGGACCAGCCCGCATTGCCATCCTTACTTTGAAGCTTGAAAAATTTAAAATCCAAAGTAACTAAGCAAAAATTAATATTTTTAAAAGCAAAATTATGACCAAAATAATAAACAAATTAGATTATTTGAAAATTCAAAATTGATATTTTTATTAAATATTTTTAACAAGATTAATTTTATTTAAATTTATACTTTACATTTAATTTTATCTAAAATTGTTTTAAAGTTATTAATAAAAAGTAATGTTAATAGAAAAAAAATTCAAAATTATTAATTTCAACTAACAAATGTTAAACTTGTTTATCAATTACATTTCATAAAATAAAATTAATTTATCAACTTTTTCAATTTTTATATTTTACATTGAACTTTATTTTATTACATTATATTTTAATATTTTAATATTTTTTATTTAATTTTATATTTTAAATAGTTTTATATTTTTAAAATGTGTTAAAATTAAATAATTTTTATACAAATATTTGAGTTGGTTTAAAAATAAAAATTATATAAATTAAATGAAAATTTTTAAATAATTTTATAAGATATTAAATAAAATTTGAAAATAATTTTAAATAAAACTCAATGTGAAATATAAATTTTAAAAAAACTTAATCTTATTAAAAACATTTTATAAAAATATCAATATTAATAAAAGTATCAATTTAATAAAAATATTTATATAACATTTATATAAAAATTAAATTTTGTTTTAATTTGGAGAGGGACGTAATTGCTTAATTTAAAAAAATTGAATTAAATTAAGACAAAATAAAAATACATTTACTAAATTAAAATTGAGGCAATGACACCTTACATGACAATGATACCTGACACTACTGCTACAATATCACATCGTCACTACCATGTGGCACCATGTCATCTTGATACATTACACATTTTTAATTTTTTTTAAAAATATATAAAATATAAAAAAAAATATGTGGCACTTCTTTGACCTTATTAGTACAATATTAACGGAAATGACTTAATTGAATCAAATTTTTCAAAATTGGTACCAAATTGAAAAAGCACAAAAAAAAAGATCAAATTAATATTTCCCAACAAAAATGTGATCAAAGATATAATTTAATCATTTTTATATTCATAATAATTTTTTTATATTCTAAATTATACATTATGAAATGTAGAATAAAAACATATTGTTCGGATCAAATAATCTGAAATACAGGTATATTTTAAATTGTATAATTCAGAATATAATTTTGTATATTTTTTATTAAACATTTTGAATTAAAAAAATTTATATTTTTTGTTATACATTCTAAATATAAAATAAAAAAATATTTCAGATTATAAATTTAAAACTAAAAAGCTTACATCCCAAATTCTATAATTTATAATATAAAAATTTGTATGAATGCAATAAGAAATATACGAATACGAAGGTGCAGAAAGAAGCTAGATATACCAAGTTGTGAGAGTAAGTTTGAGTCAATGGATCGACCCAAAATATTCATTAAATGAGTTAGGTCAAGAAAAATAGTATAAATTTAATTGAATTATTCTTTTTTTATCCGTTTTGCTTGCAATCTAAATAAATTTTGGTCAGCTTGATACATAAATCTATTTTATAAATAATAATTATATTTAAAAAATATTAAATATATATTAATATAATTATATATGTATTATAATTTATATAGCAAGCTATTATATCTTAAATTAAAATTAATTTCATTGGCATAATTTAAATTTTAAAATATGTACTTAATTTATATTTTTTCACTTTTTTGTAATAGACAACATAGCCCGTTGACCCGACGTAAAATCAATTAGGCTTAAAAATTGCAATATCATGAGAACACACGTCAAACCATTTTACCACACAAAAACAATTCAATTTAGTTTTTTTTTTACATTCTTTTATTTAAATATTAATATAAAATTATCTTATTTTATATTTTATTATTTTTGCTATTTTTTTTTAGTGTTAATATTGCATGTAAGCTTCTTTTTGATCATATCATAAAAACAACTTTTTGAAAATTTGCCTATTTTTCTTATTGAAATACAATTCTGAAAACAACCTCTAGAATAGGTATATGCTTTCATTACGTAATTCCTTATATTATTATTTTATTACAACTTTATTTTTCATAACCACTAATATCTAATGTGCACATAAGTTATAATGTTAAAACAAAGTATTTTAAACTTAAAACACTATCTTTCGAAAATAACAAAGAGGTTCACTAATTTTGAAGGAATATATAATTGTTTTGAAGGAATAAAAAAATTGAAATGAGAAACTTATTCCATTTCAAAATAATTAGTCTTAACTTTTTTAAAAATATCAAATTGATGACCTTCTTACTTTTTAAACTCTTTTTGTTAGCTCATTTATTTATGGAATAATATTATTTTATTTAAAAAATAAGATATTTATTATTATTTTTAATCTAAGAGAATTAAAGAGCACAGTAATCAATTAATTCATATACCAAATGAAACAGGGAGTGTACTTAATATATGAGAGATGTAAACAGTAAAGAATCACAGATTACTCGAATAATGGTCCAACCAATCCATATATGCCGGGCTTTCAATTGTGATGCCTAATTTGTTGGAAACCGTTTTCTCGTAAACAGTTTGAAGCCTTTCAATTTGGACAATCCGGGCTGGGATTCTTCCTGCACCTACGAAAATTACTTTTTGCACTCCCATAAATTCTCTTATTTCATATTGTGGTATCTAGAATATAAGTTTTATAATCTGAAATATATAATTAAAAAAATATTTTTTATTTCATATTTTAAAATATAAAATCTGAAATATATATATTTTTATTTTGTATTATGAAATATATAATTCAAAATACTAAAATTATATTCTAGGCGGTAATTTCAAAATATATAAATTTACAGAGGTGTAGGTCAAAAATTATGAAGGTGCAAGGAAGAAGTAACCTATTTTTTCGTTGAATTTTGTTCCTTGCACAACTGAAAAACTATTAGAAAAAATCTTAAACAACATTTCTACTTGCTATTGGTAAAAACTCTAGAAACTTTTATTTATTGGTAAAACCTTTGTAATGTTATAAATTTATAGATTTATAGATATCCAATTATATATACCACTCCTCATACCTCATATTTGTATGGGTATTCGTTATGTGAGGACCCATATGTTTTTTTAATATCCACGGTATTCATGGATATTTACAAAAAATAATTAAAAATATTTAGCAGCATATTTTAATTATAAATTTAAATAAAATACAATACATAACATTCATAAATTTCAAACAAAGTCTAAATAACCTAATTAATTAGTGTTGAATGACAGTTTACAAAGAGATAAAACTTTTTTAAAACTAATTGATAAAAAAATAACTCATTCAAAATCAATGTGTTAATATTTTAATAATTTTTTAATTTAAATTAGAGTATAATAAGTGCGAGTATGAATGTCAACAAGACGGGTAAAGTACGGGTAGTAGTTCCCTCATACCTTACCTGCTGGATAAATATATGCCTCGTACTCATATATATATATATATATATATATATATATATATATATATATATATATATATATATGTCGGGTATCTATTATGCAGGTACCTACATAATTTTTTAATATCCACGGATATCAACGGGTACCTGCAGGTATTTACAAAAAAATAAAAGTAAATATTTAACAACATTTTAATCGTAAATTTAAATAAAATACAATACATAATATTCATAAATTTCAAACAAAGTCCAAATAACTCATTTAAATAGTGTTGAATGACAGTTTACAAAGAAATGAAATTTTGTTAAAACTAATTGATAAAGAAATAACTTATCCAAAATCAATATGTTAATATTTTAATCATATTTTTTATTTTTTTTCAATTTAAATTAGAGTATAGCGGGCACCAGTATCCACAGGTACGGATACTATGATACACGTACTCGCCCCATTAACATGCAGGTATTAAAAATATCCGTATCCGCGGGTATCCATTTACAATATTCATTTCCTATCCATTACGGGTTTTATCCATGGATACCCGTGGGTACTGATTTTTTTGACATTCCTAGGTACGAGTATCATGGGTACTAGCCCTGTTAACATGGTATAAAAAATATTCGTACCTATTATATGCCGGTATTCATTTTCGATATCAATTTCTACTCGTTGTGAGTTTTATCCTCAGATACTTGTAGGTACAAATGTTTTTGACATCCCTGTAGGGATAGATAAATATATTTGAGGCGATCACAATAATTGTTTATATATTTTGAAAATATGAATGTTATGATCAAATTTCACCAATTTCATCGTCATAAATTTCGTGTTAAATATTTTTTGACTTCTTGAACTTTTACACGAAATTGAAATTCATCCTTATTTGAAGCTTTGAAATATTTTGGTCCCCAAACTTTAAAAATGAATCGATATAGTCATTTTAATCTAATTACGTTAAACACATCTTACAACAGATATTGAAGCGAGAACGTGTTGAACGGTGTAAGCAACTCAAATGCTAGCATAAAACGCGTTTCACACGTCAAAACGATTTTAACGCAATTGGGTTAAAATAACTATATCCAATTATTTTAGAAAGTTAAGGACCAAAATGTATCAATGTTTTAGAAAGGAACGAATTCCAATTTACTTTCAAATTCAGAGACTAAAAATATACTTAATTCATTATATTAATTGTATAACATATGAATCTCATCGATCAATGTTATAGTTAATATGAAAAATATTAGAAATTGATATCATAATTATTGTATCCTAACTTTCTTTATTCACTATTTTTCTTAAATATTTGGCATGAATGACTTATATTACTTATTGCAACATAAAACAATCAAAAATAAAATTTTACTCCTAAAATTATGAATTTTTACAGGGTTCACTTCATAGTTAGAAACAATTTTTCAATAATCTCATAATCGCAAGTTATGATTGATTAAATTAAATCACTTACATTGATCAAGGTGAAGTATATATATATATATATATATCCAACGAAAAGAAGATTATGGTAACCAATCAATCATACCAAATGAATAAAAAACTTCACCAAAGTTTGACATCACAAGCAACGAAATTGAAATAAATGAGCTTTCTTAGTGTTCTTCACGGATTTTCTCCCTTCCAAATTAAAGATTTCTTTTTCTTTTTCATATGATATCCTTTTAAATGATTCTCAAATTTGTGGTTAGAAGACCTGCTTCATCCAAATTTGTGGGTAAAAGAACAGAAACCATACTTAGAGTTATATAGAGAAGAAAAGTTATATTGTTGCCTTTTATTATTTTTAATGCAATGGGACAATTATTTGTTTTTGCTTTATCTTCACAGTCGACAAACATTCACAATGTTTTTCATGTATCTCAGTTAAGAAAGTATATCCTTGACTCCAACAATGTCGTAGAAGTGGACGATGTGCAAGTCAAATAGGACTCTTTTGAGGTTAGACCAGTTAAGATTGAGGATCATTAGTCCAAACAGTTCATAGGTAAAGTGACCAGTTTGGTGAAAATGTAGTTTTTAGGATATATAATATCAACTAAAAGGATTTTCATGGGTCCTACTAAAGTTGAGGTCGTGCTCAATTAGAAGCATCCCAAGACTACACTTTCCTTAGCCAAAACTTACATTTTGACAGTTTGACATAAAACTTATTTTCTCTCATTATGACCAACACAATCCTCAGATGTTCTTCATGTTCATCATAATTCCTGGAATAGATAAGAATGTCATATGTAAAGAACAACAAACTTATCTAAGAAAGGGTTGCTTGAACAATCAAATTGTTCACTTATTGATTAAGACTTTTAAGAAATGGACTTTAAGCTTAATTTAATTCTACAAAATCGGCTTGTAGTTGTATACCCCATTTATATATTGTAAATTTATTTTATCTCTAGTCGATGTGAGATTTTCAAACAATTTCTCATGTCGAGACATATACATCTTAAGCATGAGACTAAACATTAATGATGATCTAATAATATTTCGATAATGGATGGCACGATAGGTATAACAAACAACAAACCACACTAGCATAAGTTCCGGGTGCCTATGATATCATATTAAGAAATTGATTTTAAGCCTAATTCAAGTCTTATAAAACTGACTTGTAGAATAAGATTTCAATCCACTTATATATTATAAATCTGTTTTATTTTTAATCGATGTGAAATCTTCAACAAAATCATATGTGTTTGGAATCTTTAGATTCTTTACAAAACTCCAATTGAATATTATAATTTTAAATTTTTCATATATTATAAACATCTTATATTCATAAAATACTCTACCTAATTATAGAAAACTAAAGTGTAGAAGTTATGATACAACCATATTCTCTTATTTAGTCAGTTGAATGAAGAGTGTGGTTCGATAATGGTTCCAAATCTTTACGTCGACAAATCCCACTTTATTCTTCACATTCAATGTTGCGAACATGAATTTGTTCCAAAAAATTTAATTTATAGGATCAAAGACATGAGAAATAAACACTACGGTAGGTCTCTCTCAAAGATAAGTGTTATGCACATTAGAAGCTTTATCTTAAATTATAACACACTCATGATGAAACAATCAGTGAAGAAAACAAAAAGTTAGACAACATGAAAACAAGAATAAGAAAAAAAAAAGTGTGAAAGCTATTCAGTTAAAGAACCCTTCAAAACCCAATAAAAACAAGAAAAAATGTTTGAAACCTTTATACAAGAATAAAACAAAGACAAAAAGAAAAAAAGAAAAAAAAAAGAAAAAAGAAAAGAAAAGAGAAGAATAAAGGAAAACACATTTTATTTATATCTCGTATATGCTTTAGGAGATAATACAAAATTTTACATATATAACAAAAAGGAACTAATTATAGTTAAGAAAATACGCTTTCAAGTGTAATGAATTATAATTATTTACACAACTAACTAAATATAAAGACAACAAAAAGTGTAAATGAGAAAAGTAGTACACAAGTACCTTGAAATTTAGAATAAAAAGCAAGTATCTTTACTTTTTTTACGAATTCAAATTTGAAATAAAAAAAAAATCATAAACCTAGTTCATTTACCAAATTCACATGTATTATTCTTTTATGTTGGTCCAATTGAACCCTAAATCTATTTATTTATTCGTGAACAAATAGCTTTGTTTAACTAAAATATAAAATTAAACGTAATAAACGTATGAATATTGAATATTCAATCAAACAAATTCAATTCATTCTAATTCTAATACAGCAAGAGAATAAAAATCTAGTGAGTGGCCAAAAAGAACTAAAAAAAGTTGACAAATTTGAAAATCAAAGGTGACATTTAGGTGCAAAGCCAAACAACTTTTGTCTAAAATCTAAATATCAGTCATGAATGCTTCGTTTTAAAGAGGCATTATTTGATACTCATTTGCAGCTTTCGAAAAAGTTCCTGCCAAAATATATTGCATTCTTCGGAAAGTGATGTACATTAATTAAAGCTGCCACGATTCAACACTTTGAATCAAATATATATGAAGATGATCATGAATTGCTCTTTAGATTGATTTTGTATAAAATTATAAACATTGAACAACTTACATTTGATTATTTATGTTTATCAAATTGTCACCTACAAGTAAAAGAAATGTGAGAAGAAGAAATATCGATAATTCTTTTAAATGAAAATAATAAGTGAGATGCTAAACATAATAAATAATTTAATTTCATAAGATAGAATTAGTCATATAAATTTACTTATTTTATAGTACGAGAGTCTATTTTAATCAAGTTTATTGGAACTATTGTGTTACGATTCTTCTTACGACATTAAAAATATATAACTGTATCCGAAGTGAAAGAATTTGTGTGAAATTGAGTTAGATATAATATCATTTACTAACACTAATTAATCTACATTACTATAAAAAAAAAATTGGATTGTGGTATATGTTTTATGAAACCCAAATTGATTTAATTTAATCATGATTGGGCAAGTTCAAATTGGTTTATAGGATAAGTTAAAAAAAAAACATGGTGTTAAAATGACATGTTTACTCTTTTTTTTGAAAAATTTAACATACTTTTGTTTCATCTTGATAATAATAAAAAGAGAACTTACCATTTAAAACATCAAATACGTACAATTATGTTGGTTGCATCTACTGAAAAAAAAAATAATAATAAGAACCCCATGCATATACATAATTGAGGGTTGGTTGTTATTGAGATGGAATAAGTTATTTTTTAGTTAGCAAGGTCCTAACTTATAATATTGGAGGAAATGTTTCAGAGTCTGTGTTTTTTTGTCTTTGTCAAAAATATAAAAGGTGTGCTGTTTTGTTATTTTTTTTTTTGTATATAGTTAAAATTCAAAAACAATTTTGCACAATTCAGATTTCGATGTACATAATTTGAGTTGTACTTAAACATTGCTTTTTGTGTATTATTTTCATTTACCCGTTTTTTAAAAGTTTAATATGTACAACATTAATTATTAGTTATTATTATTTTTAATTATGCTCTTGGTTTGACCTGATTTTTACATATTCCATCTACTTAATATTATAAATGAGAAAAAAGTGGTCAAGTCACATAAAAATGTTAGAAATAAAAATAAATACAATTACATTTGTTAACATCGTGAGTTATCTTTTAAAATAGATAGATAAAAAGAAAATATTGCTTAAAATATATTTACAGTATAATTTTGTTATACTGCCGTTTAATCATAGACTATTATGTACATAAAAATTATTTGCTTATAAATAATAATTTTTAAATTTATATATAAATATCTTCAAATAATTTACAATTATTTTTTGTTTTGCATCAATAATTATTAAGAAGTGAACTTTAAGTCTAAATCAATCTCTCAAAATAGGTTTGTAAGGTGAGATTTGCATCTACGATAAGGGATGCAACTATATATCCAAGAAACACAAATCTAGCTAGGATATACTTTAACAATGACTTTGATATACCAGGTTAAAGAGTAGACTTTAACCTTAACTCAACCTTACCAAATTAACTTGTAAATTAATGTTTGCACTGATCCATGTATTATGAAATTATCTTACTTTTAGTTGATGTGAAATTTTTTAACAATAATATATATCAGGAGAAGGAAAATAATATTGTAATCAAGATAAAATTTTAAATATTGAAAATGCTCCATTTTATGATATTTAGTTTTCTTCGTTTATATGAAATTAGTGTTCACAAATATCTTGTCATTTCTTATACGGGGTCTTGGAATAAGGATAATGATTTTGTCCCTTTTTTGTTTGAGAAAAGAATTCTTTTGCATAAAATGAAATAATTATCATCATGTTTATTGCTCTCTTCATGGATTAGGGGATAATTGGGTGTGGAAAAGGATTTGTATTCATTTTAAAAAAATATTTATTTTTGATAAAGAAATGAAAATTTGTGTATAATGAATCAGATAAATTTTAGTTTAAATTATAATAAATTAATAAAAAACCATTAATAAATTTTGATCTATAAAAAAGTAATTATAAAAGTCTTATTCTTACTCATTTATCATTAACGATCCAATCCATATCATATCTAGATATGAAAGGAAATTCTGTCACATTTATATTTCAATTTTTACCCTTAAATATTTTTTTAAATTAAAATAATTATTTTATTAGTTCTATTCTATTCCTTTAAAATTTAAAGAATAAAAAGATTTATATTACTAAAAATTCTTATATTACATAGTAATTTCTTACAAATTTGTTAAAAAAGTCATAAGAAAAGACTTTTTTCTGCTATTTTTTTCTAAGAATTTTAATTAGCAGGTAATTCTTTCGTGAATAATTATTTGTTACAAAATTATAAAATTCGCAAATATTTCTACAAAATTTATTACGAAAAGTGTTTTATACAAATTATTTTGTAAAAAAAAATTGACAGCAATTTTCTATAAATGCTTTTTTATAACAAAATTTATAAGTATTTTTTAAAAGAAAATTTTAAAATAAAATTGACAGGAAATATAAGTTTTTTTAGTAGTGAATAAATAGTGTGAAAGTTTGTGAATAATTTGATAAATATAATAAAATAATGTTTTTAATAAATTAAAATATAAAATTATTATATTGTTTCTATTATTATTTATAATAATAATAATAATAATAATAATAATAATAATAATAATTATTATTATTATTATTATTATTATTATTATTATTATTATTATTACTGTTATACATATAATGAATATATTAAATTTAAAAATAGAAGTGGGCTCGTTGTCTTTTTCAACGGTGCGAGTATTTCACTAAAGTGAGTACACTTGAAATATGAAGAAAAAAAACTACATAAGGTCAATTCCACGTCTTTTCCTTTTAATCTTCTCGATCAAGGGAAGATGAAAATTTCGACATCTCCCGTAAATCAATTGTCACGGATGGACACGTGTATGCAAAAGTGAACACATGACATCCTTACAAATTCATGTGTGTCTACATTATATTTGTAGAAGTGAACACACGCTAAGTAATAATTTCTTTAAATTTAACGGCTTCTTTTAATTTAGCTATTTTTTAAAAATTTACAATTTTTTAAATTAACTAACTGAAAAATAAATAAAAGTTATTTACATTAAATTTATAAAAATTATTTATGTTTAATTTTATAATTATAACAGTATGCAATACTAATAATAATATTTTATTATTATTATAAAATAAAGAAATAAACACACATGCGCATGTGTTCTCACTTGTCCATTCAAATAATACATTTTCCAAAGTTAAAAGATGTTCGGAATATAAATTTTAAAAATATAAATCAAATTAAAATAAATGAAAATTTTAAAAAAGTAACTTTAAGAAGTTAGTTATAAAGAAATATTAGTTGAATTAAAAATGATGGAAGCTGGCTATTTTTCTGCATACTTTTTCTTCTCTGAACCAAACAAAAGCCTAACATAGTAGAAGATGTTGCACTCTCTTTTGGTAGGTACGCCAATCCACTACTTTTCATTAAGTAGACTATAGACTCACTAATTACTTTTTGTATATAAGTTACAAATCTTTATTATTTTTGTGATTCAACAATAATGACACATAAATCAAAACTCACAGAAAAAAGAAATTGTTTTTTTAACATAAAATTTTAAAACAATGAGTTTATTAATTTTATTTATATATTGTTCAACTTGTGTTATCTCTATTGCACATAAGCTTAAACACAAACTCCCAACATTAACTATATATAGGAAGCTCCATTATTTATTGAAGTAAAAAAGATGGAGTAAAAGAATTGCGTTACAAATGATTGGTGTTTTAATGATATTGAAGTAAAGTAAATGTGGTACGAATTTCTATCATGGGATTCTTTAAGCCATTTTTACTTGAAGAAATTAGACCACCCATGTTAGAGATGGAGAAAGCAAAAGTTATAGTTCAATTGTAGAAACCATTCTATTAATATCTCTTCGAAACTTCTTTTTCCTTCTCCTTAAAGGGCTTTCTCTTTGCTTTGCACAATGTATGTGCACTTTTCTTTATAGTTCATTGACACAAGGTGCTCACTAAAGGAGAAAAACAAGCACATGCACATTCAGTTTTGTCCATATCCACATAACCTTTCTGTCAATAACTATGTCCAAAAATCTTCTACAGTTCCCTACTATTCATCATCATCATCTAAAATATATATATATATATATATATATATATATATATATATATATATATATATATATAATATTATTAATAATGATTATTTGCATGACCTAGATATGGTTGTCACTAAGGCTCTTTTCATATCACTAAGTACTCGATGTGTGATCAATATTCGAATATTCGTAGTTGATGTTAGAAAGAACAAGTGGAAAGAAGTTTATGAGATTAATTAGTAAAGACTTAAACACACCAATTTATTCACAAAACATAATTTATGAAATAATGGTTCAATTATATTTAATATAAGGAAATAATAAACTTACTTAAACACAATAAAATATATTCGTAATTTAAAATTGTCTAAGATTATAAAAGATATAAAAAAAGACAATTGAAATAAATAAAATTGTCAAATATTGTAAATATAAAAAAATATTGTGATAACATATAATCAACTATGAAGTGTAAAAGTTAATTTAATATGTCATCTTTCTTAATGTGGTGTAAAAGTTAATAAAACATTGTCTTTGTGGGTAAGCAATAAAGTTATATATACGGTTATTTATCCATGAAATACAACGATATAAAATAATTTCACATTAATCTAAAAATAAGAAATGTTTAATTTATTAAAGAATTGGTCAAACATAGTGAATTATTCGATTTCAACTTCTTCTAATTTGAGCTTGTACTTATATAATAGTTGGAGTTATAACTTCCTAATTTATTTATTATACTAATTCAATATGAACATATTAACACAATTAATTGACAAATGAAAGTGTTTAAACAATGTATATTTTTGAAGTAGTAAGCACATTCCAAAAAAGGAAATTAAATAAAGAAATCTCACAAACATTTCTAGATATTCTAACAAATAGAAAATAATAACACACATATAACACAAGAAAAAGTTTTCAACGTCACTAATTTCACTCTCACATAAAATATATAGTATATGAAAGTAAAACTCTCCTTTGTTAAGAAGACTTCATACAAATGGAAGATTCATAAGTATATAAATTTCTAAACTATTATGAAGCCAAACTCATTTTACAATACTACTCCTATTGTGTTGAGTCCTTTCTTCTAATAAGAAAACTTTAGTTTATTGTCATTAGTCTTTTAATTGTTTGTAAATTATGGATAATTATGTTAAAATAAAGTCATTGTCAATTGTACACGCATAAAATTTGTAACATCTCAAAATTTATACCACAATATTTTTAATATAAAAAAAATGGTTAAATAGTTATAATAATATTTCTTTTTTCAGTTATATATATATATATATATATATATATATATATATATATATATATATATATATATATAAATGACTGTATGTAATATTTAAATATATATATATATATATTATTTAATATGTTATAAATATTATATATCAGTACATATAATATTTAAATGCATATATAAAATATGATAATGTTATAAACATTATATAATAATAGACATGTATAATGCAAGTTTATCTTTAGAATAAATGGTGCAAGTACAACATTTAGAAAGAGATAGAATTTCAATTAATAAAATTTCATTCTTGTACCGCAAATCTAAGAAAGGATTAGATGAATTTAATGAGTGAATCTTCAAGCTTCTATATAAAGAGATGATGCACCGAAAGCCATACAAGGAAAAGAGAGAGAAAAAAAAGAGATCTAAGAGTTAAACCTTTATCAATCTCTAAGGTAGGGGAAAGAAACATTTATCATTCTATCTTTTGACTTTTAATTTTCTTATCTCCTCATAATTATTTTTTTTTATATTTACCTTTAAGTGAAGTGTCCCTAACCTCATTCTAATTTATATTTAGTTCTCATTCCTATTTAATTATATTCATTTCCAGTTATGCACTGGTCCTATTTATTCAATTTATATTTATTCAATTTATATTTATTCTCAATTACTTATTTATATTTATCTCCAATTTCGTACTGGTCCTTTCTATTTATTTATATTTATTTTAATTATTCATTGATCCTATCTATTTATTTATTTATATAATTATATGGCTTAATATTGAAATAAAATTTATGATAAATAAAAATTTGATTATTGTAGTTGGATGTATGACCTTGGGGATTTAAACGAGTTAGTATTACTCAAGATTAGATGTTCTTGAGTTACTTTGTTGGCTATGAGCTCATTTATCCTTACTAGTCACTACAAAATAAATCAATGTCTTTATAAAGTATGATAAAATCCAGTTTTATGGATTTGGGAGAATTTTCATTTCATTTTATCTTATTATGATATGTTGTATATATTTTTTTTGTGATCTTTGTCTCACTTCCCTATTTTATGATTATGTGTGAAAAACAAAATGTTATACCATCATCATAGATGGCCACTCCCAACATGTCTTATCCCTTCTTCGTCGACATTGTGGCTGTTTTTTCGGGAAATGCATGGCAAACAAATGCAGTGAATAATTCTGTAACATTTTAGGGAACGGGAAACTCCACCATTACTTTTCTCTCTGCTCCAAACGCGTCGATTGTCATCGAAGGACAAATTAGAGTTACCTTCTATTTACCCCCAACAGTCCAAGTTAACCCCATCCATAACCTTTTCCCTCCACCTGTTTGAAACCCAGTACATGAGGGGAAAACTGTAAATAAATAACACTCTTTCCTCTTCTAGTGTAGGAAATATAGGATGTACTAAATGGTGTAGACATAAGATGCATACAATATTGTAAATATGTATATATATGTGAATATTTTAAGTATAATTAGATATCATCGTATAATTTTGCCTTTAAATTTTATTGTAGGAAATAATAATAATAGTTAAATAAAAAGAATTTTTTTTTCGTCACATTAGATGGTATCAGAGCGATATTTCATGCGAGATCTGTGAAATGTGCTCATTATATTTTTTTTAACTAACTCATACGATTCCAAATGGCAAACAATAGGAGGAACCATGAATTAACTGAAGCAATGCAAGCTATCAGAGACATGGTTGTTGCTCTAATAAGGAATCAAAGACTTGAAGGAAACCCTGAATCACAAGGTTCAACTGAATTTAGGAGAAACAAACCCCCATAATTTTCTTGAGGATATGATCCATAAAAAGTTGAATTATGGATTAAGGAGATGGAGGAAATATTTCGAGTTATGAACTACCGAAAGGTGAATTATGTTGTATTTATGTTAATAGGAGAAGCTGAATATTGGTGGGATGGTACCAGGAGATTACTTGAAGGAGGAAGAATAATTATTACCTGGGATGTATTTAGAACAAAGTTTTTAGAAAAATATTTCCCTAATGATGTGAGGAGAGCAAAAGAAATAGAGTTTATGCAGTTGAAGCAAGGAAGTATGACAGTAGGGGAATATGCTTCCAAGTTTGAAGAATTAGGAAAATACTCTACCTTCTTTTATCACCCAGAGGAAATGATGAAATATATAAAATTTGAAAATGGGCTTAGGGATGAATTGAGAAAAGCAGTAGGAATACTAGAAATTGCTGATTTTCCTACGCTTATTCACAAGTGTAGATTTTTGAAAGATTTTGAGAACAACCAAAATATCAAACCAAAGTATTTTGGACCCCAGAAAAATAAAAATAAACGTATTGAGGGAAAACCTTACAATCGCTCACAATGGAGGACCCAATCCAACCAATCTTCATCAAGAAATTCTAGTAGGCCTGTATATGATCATATCATATGCTTTAAATGCGGATAAGGTCATCCTGCTAAAGATTGTCATCTTAAGGAACCAAGCTATTTCAAGTGTGGGAAACCTAGTCACCTATTCTCTGAGTGTGAACAACAGAAGCCACATTTCAATCCAGCTGCAACCAAGACAAGACCTACCACAACAGGAAGAGTGTACACCATGACTGGAGCTAAAGATACTGAAAACCATGATCTAATTCAAGGTATGTATTTTATTAAAGGAAAAACTTTAAATGTATTGTATGACTCAGGTGCAAAAACTGATTCATTTGCGATTATTGTGTTCAACATCTTAATATGTCGACCTCTTTTCTAAAAACTAGTTTGGTCGTTTCAACTCCCACAAATGACTCGGTAATTACCAATAGAGTTTGTTTAGACTGCCCACTGTTCATTGAGAATAGAAAATTCCTTGTAAATTTAATATGTCTACCTTTATCTCAATTAGATGTAATCTTAGGTATGGACTGGTTATCTTCCAATCAAGTCCTTTTGAATTGTGCTAAGAAATCAGTGATATTTCCAAACTATGTGAATCTTCTAAAATCACCTACCAATTCAAAAAGTGAACCTTTAAGGAATGAAATTCAAGGGTACTTATTATTATCTTCTATGGAAATAAAAAAGGAAGTTGAGTTGAAAAATATAGCAGTTGTTCAAAATTTTCCTGAAGTCTTTCCCAATGATATCCCTAGTTTACCACCTAACAGAGAAATTGATTTTTCCATAGATATGATGCATGGAGTTGGACCAATCTCTATGGCACCATATAGGATGTCACCCTCTGAATTAGCAAAATTGAAGAAACAATTAGAAGAGTTACTTGAAAAATAATTCATTCGTCCTAGTGTGTCACTTTGGGGAGCCCTGATTTTGTTAGTTAAAAAGAAAGATGGAAGTTTTAGGTTGTGCGTAGATTACCGTCGATTAAATAAATTCACCATAAAGAATAAATACCCCCTTCCTATAATAGATGACTTGATGAACCAATTGAGAGGAGTCTCTGTATTTTCTAAGATAGATTTAAGGTCGGGATATCATCAAATTAGAGTAAAAGCAGAAGACATACAAAAAACTGCTTTCAGAACTAGGTATGACCATTTTGAATATCAAGTGATGCCTTTTAGTGTGACCAATGCTTCTGCAATATTTATGGATTATATGAATAGGATCTTCCATCGCCTTTTAGATCAATTTGTGGTTGTTTTTATAGATGACATTCTTATTTATTCTAAGACTCTTGAGGAACATGAGGAACACCTTCAGATTATCTTGCAAATCTTGAGAGAAAAAAAATTGTATGCTAAATTTTCTAAGTGTGAATTCTGGTTAGAGAAAGTAAAATTCTTAGGACATGTGATTTTCAATAAGGGAGTGTTAGTGGATCTGACCAAAGTAGAAGCAGTTCTACAATGGGAGCCACAAAAAACAGTGACTGAGATTCAGAATTTTCTCGGTTTGGCAATATATTATAGAAGATTCATTGAGGGTTTTTCTAAAATAGTTGTTCCTTTAACTCAACTCACCAAAAAGGGACAAGCTTTTGTGTGGACAGAAAAATTTGAGAATAGTTTTCAAGAACTCAAGAAAAGATTAACCATTTCTCTTGTTTTAGCATTACCTGATCCTACTAGGCACTTTGTTATATTTCGTGATGCTTCCAAAATGGGATTAGGGTGTGTTCTTATGCAAGATAGAAAGGTAGTGGCATATGCTTCTAGACAATTAAGAACACATGAGAAAAATTACCAAACCCATGATTTAGAACTAGTTGTCATTGTTTTTGCACTTAAAATATGGAGACATTATGTTTATGGTGGTAAGTTTGAAGTTTTTAGTGATCATAAGAGTCTCAAATACTTATTTGACCAAAAGGAATTAAATATGAGATAAAGGAGATGATGAAATTTCTGAAAGATTATGATTTTGAATTACAGTATTATCCAAGTAAGGCAAATGTAGTGGCAGATGCTTTAAGAGGAAAATCTTTACATATCTCCTCACTGATGATTCATGAGATGAATTTGTTAGGAAAATTTAGAAACATGAATTTATCGGTCACCCTAAGCCATGATAAAATGCAATTAAACTCCATTCAGATCACTAACAATTTACAAAAGCAAATCCATGAGGCACAAGAAAGTGATGAGTTCATTAATAAGAAAAAGAAATTGATAGGTCAGAGGGGTGGGGAGAATTTTGGTATAGATAAAATCGGAAATTTGAGATTTAAGGATAGAATGTGTGTACCAAACAATGAAGGAATTAAGAAAATAATTCTAGAGGAAGCACATAAAAGCAAATTAAGCATGCATCCGGGCATAACAAAAATGTATCAAGATCTCAAGAAAATGTATTGGTGGCCCAAAATGAAAAGGGAAGTGGCACAATATGTAGCAAAATGTCTAGTTTGTCAAAAAGCTAAAATAGAACATCAAAAGCCAGCAGGAATGCTACAATTCTTAGATATACCTGAATGGAAATGGGATAGTATAGCAATGGATTTTGTAGTTGGCTTGCCACGAACCATTCAAAAATTTGATTCCATATGGGTTATCGTGGATAGATTAACCAAGTCTGCTCACTTCTTACCCATTAACATCAGGTATTCATTAGAAATTGACTAAATTGTACATAAGAGAAATTGTGAGGTTGCATGGAGTTCCAACAAGTATTGTGTCTGATAGGGGTCCTATTTACTTCTAAGTTTTGGGGAAGCTTACATCAGGCCTTGGGGACTAAACTCCATCTTAGCTCAGCATATCATCCTCAAACTGATGGACAATCAGAAAGAATAATCCAATCTTTGGAAGATTTATTGAGAGCTTGTGTATTAGAAGATTCTGGTAGTTGGGATCGATGCCTACCTTTGATTGAGTTCACTTATAATAATAGTTTTCATTCTAGCATAGGTATGACACCTTATGAGGCATTATATGGGAGAAAATGTAGAACACCTTTGTGTTGGTTTGAGACTGGTGAAAATTTAGTATTAGGTCCTGATACGATTCAACAGACAATAGAGAAAATCAAAATGATCAGGGACAAATTTAGTATTGGTAGTCAAAACCTAATAGCTAATGTTTGTGACCAATTTAGAAACTAACTCATAATTGAAACTATCCTAAATATCAATTTAAAGACCAATTATAATTTTTTGAAACTATTTTAGTTGTCAATTTGGTCACTATATAATGACTAATTATTTTTTGTCACTAAATTTGGTCGTTATTTCAAATATTTTCTTGTAGTATACTACAATTTTATAAATTAGATACTTCATTGATAAGTATTGATAAAATATCCTAAAGTATCGAACACGATACGTGTCAGACACAGATACGTGACCTAAATTAAAGTATCAGTGCATCATAACTTGTCAATAAAAGACAATGGGTAATATAGTAATTTTGGTAATATCTTCTTTTCTTAATATGTAATAGATTAGTCAATATACATTTTTTTGTTTTTTGTTTTTTTTCCTTTTATAATTAGTCAGTATCCAATTATTTTACCGATAAAAAAGTTTACCAGATTATTTTTTTCAATAAAGAAGTTTAATAGGTATTTAGAATAAAGAAATGCATGGCCTATTAGTTCAGTTGGTTAGAGTGTTGTGCTAATAATGCAAAAGACACAGGTTTGAGACTTGTATAGGCCATCTATTTTTTTTGTATCCAATTATTTTTCCAATAAAAACGTTCATGATTAGAGCTACCATTGTCTTATTTGTTTTCTTTTTTTTCCTTTTGTAATTATTCAATATACAATCTATGATGAACGAATACGATACTAAAGTAAAAAAATATAAATTAAAAGTATCATTACAAGAAAACTTTTAAATAATGACAAATTTTAGTAATCAAAAATATCTTAGAGAACAATTTCCTATTTAGATACCAATTATTTTGGTAGTCAGAATCTTGGTAGCTAATGTTAGTGACCAATTTAGAAATCAATTCATAATAGAAACTATTTTAATTATCAATTTAGAGACCAATTATAAATTTTTGGAATTATTTTAGTTGTCAATAATTTTTAGTTTTTAAATTGGTACCGAAATTGGACACTATATAGTGACTAATTATTTTTTGTTTCTAAATTTGGTCGTTATTCAAATATTTTTTTGTAGTGTACTACGACTTTATAAATTAGATACTTCATTGATAAGTATCATAAAATATCATAAAGTATCGGACACAGATACGTGTCAGACAAGGATACGTGACTCAAGTTAAAGTCTCGGTGCATCATAGATTGGGACTAAATTGAGACAAAAATTGAAATACATGGATCAGATTAAGAATAAGGAAATGACACATGGCATAATAGTGACACATGACATTATCACTGCTACATCACACTATCACTGCCACGTGGCACGATGTCAGCTTGACACGTGGCAATTTTTTTCTAAAAAATTTAAAAAATAAAAATATAAAAAACATAAAAAAAATCAAAAAATTCAAGAACTGACATTTTAACGTTGTTACTGCATCACTAACAGAAAGGACTTGATTACATCAAATTTCCCAAAATAAGAACCAAATTGAGATTATAAAAAATAGAGGAATCAAATTGATATTTTGCTACGAAAATGGAGACTAAAGACATAATTTAACCTTATTATTATTATCATCATCATCATCATCATCATCATCATTATTATTATTATTATTATTATTATTATTATAGTTATACACACATTCCATTTTTATTTACTATGGGATCATATCTCAATTACTATAATTTTTATTTGTTTTGTTGTTCATTTTATTTTTATATCTGTGTAATTATTTGAATTAAAGAAAGTTAATAAAATTAGTAAATGATAAAACTGACAAATAATTTTTTATTATGAATAATTATTTAAATTTAACAAATAATAATTAAGAGGATAAAATTGTAAAAACAAAAAAAAAGACACAAAAAATGTGTATCTCTATATATATGCAGTTCTTGTATTATTATTATTATTATTATTATTATTATTATTATTATTATCACTACGAGATATTATTATAATGATATTATTATTATTATTATTATTATTATTATTATTATTATTATTATAGTTAGATACACATCTTAATTTTATTTACTACGAATCATATCTCAATTACTTGTCCTTTTTACTTATTTTGTTGTTAAAGTATATCTTTATATATAATTATAGATTATTATCGTTAACATTAACCTTAGTATTAACATTGACATTAATATTTATAGCATAAAATTTATTATTATTATTATTATCATTAGTTTGTTAGTATCGGTATCATTATTATTTTTATTATTATTATTATTATTATTATTCATAGTGGTGTTATTCTTATAAGTGTTTTTTTAATGATAAAAAACGTTATAATACTAAATACTTTTGCTAAATAGATATTTAATCTTTTAAAAATTTTATAATTTATAATTTATATTAATATTAATATTAGTAATTTTAATGGTTAAATAAATATAATAACAATTATATTATTATTCTAAAAAGATTTGAAATAATAAAAAAAAAACATGTGTACAAATGTGACCTTAAAAATCGATTTTGTGAGGTTAAGTTAGGCTTAAAATTCACTTCTTACATGGTATCACAACCATTGTTTAAAAAAGCTTATTCTAGCAAGATTTTTTTTACATTCTGTTTCATCCACTATTTGACTGCTAACGAACCACCCATTTTTAGATCCACGCACGAGATATATACACCTCAGCATAATGGAGTGTGTGGGAAATTCCACATTGACTAGAGATAAGGCGGTTTTGTGAGGTTGAGTTAGGCTTAAAATTAACATCTTACCACGCATGTGGGTCATAGGCTAATATAATTATTTCGTAAAATCAATTAACTATATCATATTGTGATATCAATTTTATTTATTATATTTAAAACTAAATTTACTACTTCATTACTTTAATAATAACATTCACAATAGTATAACCTACTTTTCATGATAGTTATTATTCTATTTTTTATATTATTATTGTTATTATCAATTATAACTATAATAATTATTATTTTTATCAACTCTAACTAAAATTATTATAATTATAATAATAATAATAATTATTATTATTATTAACTATAATTATTATGATCATTATTACTATCAACTATAAGTATTATTATCATAACTATTAACTATAATTATTTCCATTATTATATTACTATTACTATTATTATTACTATTATTATTAATAAGAACTATAATTATTATAATAGTTATTATTATTATTATTATTATTATTATTATTATTATTATTATTATTATTATTATTATTATTGTTAGATACACAATTTACTTTTAGTTACTATGTAGGGATCATGTTTCAGTTACTTGTCATTTTTATTTGTTTTGTTATTCATTTATCTTTATATTTGAACAATTATTTCAATTCAAAAAAATAGCTACTAAAATTAGTAAAATAATAATATTGAAAAATATTTTTTTTATTATAAATAATTATTTAAATTTAAAATATAATAATTATGAGGATACAATTTAAAAAACAAAAAAAGACACAATATCTTTATATATGTAGTTGTATTATTACTTTTTTTTATCATTACGAGACATTGCTATTATGTTATTATTATTATTATTATTAGTTATATTACTATTATTTTTTTATCACTACGAGATATTGTTATAATGTTATTATTATTATTATTATAGTTAGACACACATTTTATTTTTATTTACTACGCAAACATATATCAATTACTTGTCATTTTTATTTGTTTTGTTGTTCATTTTATCTCTATATCTGTATAATTATTTGAATTAAAAAATAGTTACTAAAATTTAGGGTGACAATATGGGCCCGGCCGTCGGGCCATATTTTATTTTTATTTACTACGCAAACATATACTTGCCATTTTTATTTGTTTTGTTGTTCATTTTATCTCTATATCTGTATAATTATTTGAATTAAAAAATAGTTACTAAAATTTAGGGTGGCAATATGGGCCCGGCCGTCGGGCCAGCATGCAGGCCACAAAGATAACGTAGGGAGGGTCAGGATAGTGAACCCGCAAGCCTGCATTGGCTCGTGGCCCGCGCGAGCTAGCCCGCATAAATAAAAAATAAAAAATTAAAACTTTGCACTTGTTATTATCTGTTACTTTTTTTATGAACTCTTGCATTAACATTTCTCAAATTCTTGTATGATTGATAAAGACAAGTATTATGTATTTTTTACTGTGCTAAAATTTAAATAATAGATTGTGTTTGTCATAGTACGAACATGATAAAAATGTTAAATTATCAATTTATCATCAAACTCCCCAAAGTCTTTGCTTAATTTTGTGAATTTCTTAAAGTTTTCCAATTTTTTGAACATTGAAAGCTTTATCATAAGAATTTAAATAAATTAAAAAAAAGCAGTCTAGCCCAAGGGCCCGCAGTTATGCGGGACATGCCAAACATTTTAGCCCACAATTAAAATGCGAGGCAGGGCGGGCCGGGCCTAAATGGTCGAGCCAACCCGCATTGTCACCCTTACTAAAATTAGTAAAATAATAAAACTGACAAATATTTTTTTTATTATGAATAGTTATTTAAATTCAACAAATAATAATTAAGAGGATAAAATTGTAAAAACAAAAAGTGGACACAAAACATGTGTATCTCTTTATATATGTAATTATTGTATTATTATTATTTTTATCACTACGAGATATTATCATATTGGTATTATTATTATAGTTAGACACACATATTAATTTTATTTACTACGACACCATATTTGAATCACTTGTCCTTTTTATTTGTTTTGTTGTTGATATATATCTTTATATATAATTATAGATTATTCTTTTAAAAAATTTATAATTTATAATTTATATTAATATAATTATTAGTATTTTTAATGGTTAAATAAATGTAATAACAATTAGATTATTATTCTGAAAAGATTTGAAATAAAAAAAAATGTGCACGTGTCCGGTTTATAGACTATTATAATTATTTCGTAAAATCAATCAATCCCATGTATTGTAATATCAATTCTATTTATTATATTTAAAATTGAAAATATTATCGCATCACTTAGATTTACTACTTCATTACTTTAATAATAAAATTTACAATAATATAACTTAATTTTTATGACATTTTATTACATAATACTTTTACTACTTTATTATTTTAATATAAAATTTAAAAAAATATATAATTCACAGGTCAGTCTACTGGTTTGAATAAAACCAAGCTACAAACTCCACGTCATTCTCTCTATATAAATATATAAATAAGGTGATTATTTTACCCAATATCACATTAATTTTATTGGGTAAATTAATTAACAATTATGAAAATTAAAGACTAACACCATAAACTTATGTAAACATAAATACAAAATTATTGTATTACCATATATATGTTAATGGATAATAGTAACAATAAATAATGGTAAACTTAATTTAACTTTGTGTACAAGTATTTTATTTTATATATATATATATATATATATATATATATATATATATATATATAAATGGAAATTAATATAACTTTAATCCACTATCATCGAAATTGCGTATTTAATTCATAACAATTCTATGGATGCAATTCTTTTGAATTGATTTCATTCGTTCTTTCAAAATGGCAATCAAACAACCCAAATTAGGTGAAAGAATAAAGATATATACTCTTTCAAATTGTATTACTCATATTCACATATCAAACAAGGAATCAAACAAGCAAAACAGAATCTTCCACTACTCAATATTCAATCTTACAGAACGTGCCGAATCAGCATTATCTAAATTAATACCACAAAACATCATTTTCATAGAAATAATATAAGCACGTGGTATATATTGGTGCGACAATGTAGCATAATAGTGCTTTGCGTGGATATATATCACCAAAAAATACTACAACTCAGCATTAACATGGATCTATATGTAAGTGTATACAACAAAATCACTATTAAGCTTTCTTGTCTTGTTGGTATATGTCATTGAATAGGAACCAGTTAACACAAAGTGCTTGTGTGGTGGAATGTTCTCTAAAATTATCCGATTAGTAAGTTAAATTCAGAAAATTATTATGACTCTCCACATATTCACTATTGGAATCATTGACCAAGTAAATAAAATACAATTTTCTAAACTAAAAATTATTGATATGTGAAATAATCATTATCTTCAAATTAAATGTTATTTAATAATTTTCTTTTCATGGAATAACAATATTTTATTTTATCAATATTTATAATAAGTATTTTTCTTTTTATAAATTCATATCAGACATAATTGTGTATTTCAATTATACAGATATTTCAATTAATTTTATTTATATCAGATTAGCCAAAGTTTGATTTACTCAGAGTTTGATTTCATTCACTTTCTCTCCAAAATCTGTCCATCTATTAAACAAAGCATTAAGTCTACCAAAAAAGTGCATAATTTTATTGAAATCAACAAAGAAATGAAATTTATTTCAAGACTAATTACAAAGAAATAATAAAGCGATTGTCTTGTCCTTTTCTCCAAAACCCCTGTAGTATGTAAGTTATTATGATGACAAAATAAATTAACCCGTCTGATGAAAGAAATTGAATTTTTTTGTCCTTGAATTTATTTTAAACCAAAGGTGAATGAGTGGGTTATATGACCTCTGATCCACATTTTTAATGAAGAAAATGAAAAACTAATTTAAAAGATTAAACTTTATTAATATTAAAATATTGAATATAAATAAGTAACAATATTATAATTTAAATAATAAATACATATAATTTTTTTCTCACAAGTCCAACTGTTTTTTCTATGCTCTCCACATTCATGACATATTTTTCTTTTCATTAGTAACATATCAATTAATATTTCAATTCCATTCTTAAATCTACATTACGAGTCCTTTTCTCTATCTCCATCTCTTCCATTTGTTTGTGATATGTGTGGATTTTCAAGAAGAATCCAATGTGATTCTTCACCTACTTTTTTCAATGTAGAATGTCTCATTCTTGAGATTTGATTCTAAAAGAAACAAGTTGTCAATTATATCAAAATTTATTAGTTGCATCTTAACATAATGACTTATGAGTTTAGGCAAATTGTAAAATAATGAACTTATATATCTCCTTTGATTCTTCAGCACGATTAACTAGCATGTTTGGTTATTGTTGTGCATGAATTCTTATTTAAAATCTAGGTATGATGGATGAACTATCTTTAATATAAACACCTTCAATATCTATGCTAGCATCCTTAGCCCAAGAGTTTTGATTAGAAATTTCAACAATCCCTTTTTGTCATTATATTGAAGGATTTAATAACTCAGTCGTTGGACAATGATATTTTGATTATTAAATTTTGACAATTTTTTTTTACAACATAACGTGTCATGTTCTAAATAGTTTTGAAATATTGAGAATGAAAAAAGTAGAAAAATAAAAAATCACTCAAAAAATGCCAACTAAGGTTGTAATAAAAAGTTGTCAAAATTTAGTAGTCAAAAAATCATTTTCTCCAAACCTTTTTGAAAATTTAAGCACTTTCCCCCTTACAAATGTTATCTTGATTTTTTCCATTAATACAATTTTTTTATTTATTTATTGATCTTCAATACGACATACTAAGATAATTGTCCTTTCACTTGATCTCTACAGATGGTTCAATATTAAATTCTTCACCAACATTTGAAGATTGCAGTGACATAACTTCTTCAAAAGAAGTTATTTTATTAGCATACATGAAACTATATACAGTGGCGGAACAACCTTATGACCGAGGGGAGCCATGGCTCCCCCAAAAGTCTTCAATTTTATCTTTTACATGCATTTAATTATATTATATATTATATTTATATATATTTTAATTATATTATACAAAATTTTAAAAGTCTTTAATTATATATTATATTATATATATATATATATATTAAGTTTTAAAAAATATTTATCATTTTTGTTTTTATATATTATTTATTATGTATTTTTATTGTTTAAAAAATAAAATAAAAATCCATTTGATGGATGCTTGTTAATAAAAAGGAATAGGATTTTGTCTTTGTACATAAGGTTCTTTCTAAGTAAGTTATCAATAAAGTATGAAAGTAAAAAAGAAAAAAGATAAAAAGATAATCGGGGGAAGAGATTGAAGAATAGATAGATTGATGAATGTATTATCGCAATATATCTCATAAATCAAGATTAGTATTTGATTATGATTTATGTATCTTAAATTTATGATTCTCTTATTCTTATTACGATGTTTTCTCCAACTTAAGTTTTCTTCAAATTAGTATGAATCCTAATCAAGATTTTAGGAATTCTTTCATGATATTGGCATGAACCCTAATTATAGTTTTCCTCATATTAGTATAATTATAAATTATGAAATTTAGGAATTTTCTATTTTCAGTTTAAGTTTGTAAAATTTTATGAATGTATCTAAGTTGCATTACAAATTTTGTTACTCATAATAAATTAGTTGAATAGTCTTAAATTAGAATAGAAAGGAAAAATATTAAAAATTGAAGTTCGATTGATGTGAAAAAATAATTTAAGTAAAGAAATTGAGAAGTTTATTTATTTAATTAAAAAAATTGTATATAAAAAATATTAATTTGGCACCCCTAAAATTTTTATCCAAGTTCCGCCACTGGGTGTGAAGTCTTTTGATGTATTGGGTTAGTGGGAGTGTGAGATTTTATACCTCTTATTATTATGGTTTTCATCAGATGTAAATTTATCAATGACGTCATTTTCATCACATCTCTTTTAGCATATTAAAATTCATGAACCATTTTGGGATCACACATTTATTATGTTTTGGTTTTATTTTAATTATATCCATTATTTATGAAATCTAAGCATATGGTATGTATCCTTATTCGATATTATCTTTATGATTCATGTTTATATTTCTTAATTGGTATTTGTACTTATGTTGGAATTGATATAAATAATTTATTTATTAATGTTATCCAAGTGGGATATTGTTGTATTTTATATAGTTTTATTATATAAAATTATTATTCTCCATTTTGTTATTATTATGGATTAACATTAATCAATAAATTATATTATTTGTAAATATCAATTATATTGCACAATTCTTATTAATTTGTGGATAATACATATTGGATTTCTGATGAACAGTCTGTGATGAGTTGGATTGTTCAATGAACAGTCTGTGATGAACTTAACGGATCAGTAACCCACTCGTTGAGAGGTTCCTGGTCTCTCTAGTAAGGATATAAAATTGATATTCCATTAATCAGTTTCTAATACAGAGAAAATGTGCTTTTTTGTGCTCTTCTTTTTATGCACTTAGTCTTTTGACATACCCTACCAGAAAGAGAGTAGTATTATCTCACACGTAAATCATCCTTAATCTTTCATTGATTCTATTTAGAAGATTAGATACCACTCTTCCATCTATATTATTCTTAATTATTGATCAAGTACGCTTCCACATTCTACTATTGATATTAGGAATTGCTCTTAATATTTGAGGATAATTTATTGTAAGTATGGTTTGATGCTTCTTATGATTTTTTTAAAATTCATAATCTAAGAGCCAATACGCAGTGAAGGGTAGGGTTTTTTACGAATATGGTCATGGCAGAGGCACATGAGGTATCTCTCTATGTAGGTGTGGGTGGTCGAGAGCTGAGGAATATGACCAGTGTGCGGGTCAATGGCGGAGGATCGTTAGTGCAGGCAAGGGCCTCGGCACCCCCTAACTTTTTCAATTTTTTTAATCTTTTTTATTTTTTTTAAATTATATATATTTAAAATTTGTTAAACTATTCATGTTTTTAAATTTTTTAAATTATATGTATATTTTTAAATTAAATAATTGTATATTGAAAAGTTAATGAAAATAAAATTAGATATTTTTTATTTCTTTTATAAGTTATAACATTT
>Ga0214543_1002046_pt1 | contig 39583 bp, 13 predicted proteins | sample CNSS2metaG_FD_160094 | JGI IMG/M metagenome (GOLD analysis project Ga0214543, IMG submission 160094) | Root nodule microbial communities from cowpea collected in UCLA plant growth center, Los Angeles, California, USA - CNSS2 | ecosystem: Host-associated > Plants > Roots > Nodule | place: USA...
AACTCAACTCTATCAACCAAGCTATTCTCTCAGATAATGGAGGTGATAAGAACAGTGGTTACAGTGTTCCCTTGGAAATAATGCCCTTTGGACAATTTGAGCCCCTTTACAAAACAACATTAAGGGTGCAGGTATGTTCATAAAAAATCCATTACAATAACATAAAATAAAGTAAATATAAACTTTCAAAGCAATTATACTGCATCCACACCCACTGCATTGCATCCAGTTTACACCAAATCAAAAAATTTTGTTCAACTTACAGACCAATATTACATTCACCAAACCCAGAAAATATATAACCCCTGTTAAAAACTTAATCCTTTTTTCAGACACCATAACTGATTTTTTCAAGAGCATAGATTTTTATCCTTTGTCTTCCTATGGTTGCATCTCTTTCATTCCCATTATCTTCGTTGAACCACTTGAAATAATTGCATCCTTTAGATTCTTTATTGTCATCACTTTGCTGGTTACAAAAAATGAAACCCACAAATACCAGATTGGAAAACGCACAACCCTCACGGTGAGACATTGAAAAATTGATTGAAAAGCACCTCTTAAGCTATGAACCACACACCATGAAACCACCTCTTCAGGTATGAACCAGCAACCAGATGGAGAGGAAGAAGAAGATGATAAGGAACTATTAAAGAGTTAGGGCAAATTTACACTTCACCATTCATTAAATAACCCCTGCACACATAACACTGTACAATTAATTTTTTTACACATCTTCTTTCAATGACACGTATCCGTTACGTTATGCAGTTCCACATCACCACAATTTTAACGCCGTTTCTGACAATCTAACGGGATGCACCTGATTGATGCACTTAAAATTATTTGGGTACCAAATTGACACCTTTTTTTCACGGGGTACCAATTTGACACCCTTAAACCATATAAATAATATCCAATTTTTCAATCTGAGTATGAATATATATATATATATATATATATAAAAGAATCACCATGAGAATGTCTTGTGTGTCCAATCTTAGTGGTGAAATATCTAACTAAAAACACATATAGTGTCTTGTGTAATTTACCATTAATATAAATACAGCATTGCTAAAATATACAATATTTCTCTAAAACAAATGAAATAAAATTGTGGCAAAAAGCGGTTTGGTTTACAAAAATCACAAATGTTTTTTAATGTGCATATTTTTGAATTAGTACTCAAAAAATCTAATGAATCAGCATCAGCATCATGGTTGTCATTACAAAATATAAATATATTTTTTAGGGTATTACATATTATTACAAATGTATTTTGTATCTTTCTTAAGTTTGAGAGAGATAGAGAAAGCTTTGTTCAATGCCCAAACCCCATACATTAAGATCTACCAATTACAAAGCTTTTTGTATACGGCGAAGCATTTTATGTCTTTCCTAAGTTTGAAGGAGGTAGAAAGCTTTCAGCATTCAAACCCCAGACGTTAAAATCTACCTCTTCGATCTTCCATCTCTCTTCCAATTCTCTTTTATGGTTAGATGATTGTTCACCGTATCTGGAAACAGTAACTCGAGTCTTCCCACTGTGTGACACGTTTATCCCATCTACGTACCTGTAATCCTCAATCACTGATTCTAAACTTGTTTCCCAAAAAATGTCGTTGTCGTCTTTGGTTCTCATCGTGAGTAATCTTGAATCTTCGAACTGAACCAAGAGACCAGATCGCTGGCTAAAATAGCCCCATATTGTGTGATGGATGATCTCAAAGTTTGGTCCGCTTTGGGCATCACGAATTGCTGGACTTGTTTCCAATTTCAAGATGAAGCACTCTTCATCATTGATTATTTTCTCTCCTATGCATGCAGCGTCCAAAAATAAGTTAGCCGTTGCCCTTGGATCCAATCCCTAATAAACAAAAGCAATAACTTAATCATATCCAGAGCTCTCAATGTTTATTATTTCAACAACTACCAATAATAATCAATGATGTTTGGTAGTTAAAACATCATAGGATTAATGTACCTGAAGGAAACGACGTAGAGGTCTAGGAGCACCTCTTGAAACTGGTGTCTGCTGGTTAGAAGAATGGCGCCAAGAGACCTTGCCATTGCTACCGCAACAAACCTTGCACCCTGACACAAGAATCTCTAAACACCACAAATCGGGGTCCTTCTGCAACAAAACGAACCCTCCCATCTCTTCCGAGGTTTTCTTCACCTCAATGGTCTCACAGGTCTGGTGAAAATCTGACGCAGCAATCTTTATCTGCCCAAGAACACACATACTATCCACCGCATTCAATGCTGGCTGTCCTCCCGTTGCCGCTATATACTGTTGTACTATATACTTTGCCGTTGATGCTTCCTACACCACAATCAAATAAATCAACACACGAAAACCAAATCATAAACAAACAAATGCATGTAACATATACATCATATTCTGATCTGAGATTGATTGACACGTAAACACTGCATGCATGTCAGATCTTAAAATTTGATTAAGGAAAAAAAAGGTGCATGTTCTTACGATGGAACTATCTCTGACCGGACGACGGACGGAATGACCTAATTGGACCTGAAGAGGGATAAGAGGGGAGCCAACGAGGTAAAGCAGAAAGCGAAGCTCATTTAGGCGCGCTGAAACTGTGGGGGTGGACAATTTGTCTTCTGTTTGAGCCTTCATCCACGTTAACATGTTTTGCCACCGCAACGTTACGTTGCTTCCCATGGGTGTGAACATTTCTTCGGGTATTGGTATTTCGAGAACGGTCTCCAACCCATCTTCTCTATCGATGTTCGGACAAAGCCTCCTCAGGGATGACTTTGCAGCCGGCTGTTTCATCAGTTTATTATGTGTGTCGGTCTCTGTCGGTGTTTTAACGTGGGTGTTTGAGAGAGAGAGAGGGTGTACGAGGAATAAGTTGATTGTAGAGGTGAGAGGAGTAAGGAAAGAGAGAAAAAGGAAGAGGGTCAGAGTCAAAGGCTAAACACATTTGTATGTTGTTGTACCTGTGGTGGGGAAACACGAACCTATCTCGGGACCAGAATGAGAGGGTGTAGGTGCTCATTGGCCTAAGGCTATCCTTGCTTGTAGGAACACTGTGGCCACAAATTGTTCCTCATTTTTGTGCTCATTTTTGCGATGTGGAAAATGTTTATTCTACATCACTTACACTAAATGACAACTCATTTTAAAATATATTTTTAAGAAATTAATATTTTGTATTTATAAAAAAAAATAATAAAGAAACTAAAGATTAAAATAATAGATATAGAACGTACATAAAAATTTGTTGAATGTAAAAATAATAATATTTTTTTGTGATTCAAGTTTCTGTTTAAAGGTTTTTAATCCATAAATTTTTAAAATATTGTTTCTGTTTATCGAGCTCGAATTACATTTATATGAATTATAGTTATTCAACATTATTATTATTATTTTTCTAAGTCTTTAGTTCTGTATGAAATTTGGATTCATTTGTTTGGTTTTTTTAAGTTTGTTAATATTTTTAAAATATGCGAATGATCAATGATTTTGAAGTTTTAAAATATATTAATTTTTTTAATATACTAATATAATATATTTTTAATATTTAAAAAATAATACTAAAAAATTTAATAAAGAATCTAGACCAAGGCATCCTAATTCCCCGCAACACACAACGTTAATCGCTCTCTATCCTTTTTAATATTTTGCGTCAGAGTGTTTTTTATTTTGTTTTTCATTCAAAAGGGTTTTTTCAAGCACAGCCTATAAAAGAAAAATGTAGAAACATTGAAATGGTTAAACATTTCGAGATTCTTGAAGTATAAATTTATAAAATATATATATATATATATATATATATATATATATATATATATATATATATATTAATTATATGTGTGTGAGAGAGATGAGTGATAACTGGCTCACGGATTCGTCTAATTATATTAATTAAGAGAAGTACTAAGGAAAGAACCTTTATCATTAAATAAAATTTATTGGAAATAATAAATTTAATGAACTAAATTTCTTATATTTAACAAATTTCCTCTCATATATAGTTTATAATTCTTAATAACTTCTATTTAATTATTTGAATCAAAGAATATGAACTAAATAGAATATTTTATTGCTACTGTAAATAACTTCTATTTAATTATTTGAATCAGAGAATATGAACTAAATAGAATATTTTATTGCTACTGTAAATAACTTCTATTTTATTTGAATCAGAGAATATGAACTAAACAGAATATTTTATTGCTACTGTAAATCAGATATACAGTATGTATAATCTGCTGATAAAAAATATACACACTTTTGTTCAAAAAAAAAATCTTATCTCAACTTAAACAACGAAATACTGGCTAAAAGAAGGTGGTTGGTTGAGGGACTTTACACTATTGGACAGAAGTGTAGCTCATGGTCACAATTGAAAGGAACAAACTTTAAGGACTTGTTTCAAATAATTTTTAATGCAGAGTTTTTGAGATGACATGCCCCTCCAAGACTTCACAGCAACAAGTTTGAAACACACACACTACGCATTCTGCTCCGGCTCGGTGGTTTCTGTAGTTGCAGCAGCAGCAGCAGCATTCCTTTCTGTCTTTTGGCCGAAAACCATCTCCATCTCTTCCAAGGCCTTGCCCTTGGTTTCGGGCAAGAAGAAGAAGAAGAACAACATGGCCAGAATAGATGTACCAGCGAACAAGAAAAAGGCACCCCCTATGGTGATTTTTTTATAGATCGAAATAAAACTCATGGAAATAGCAGCATTGGTGAGTCTGTTCACTGCAACTCCAATACTTGCTCCTTGTGCTCTCAACCTCAGAGGGAAAATCTCCGAGCCATACACCCATGTCACAGGTGCAAGTCCAAGATTGAAAAATGCAACATATACATAAGTACCCACCAAGCTAAGAACCAAGGCCCATGTCAGCTTCTCATGGGATTTATCCACCATTGTCAAGCTGAATCCCAACAAGCTAAGGCTAACAATCATTCCTCCAGTGCTTATAAACAAGAGGCGTCGTCTTCCAATTTTGTCAAGAAAAAAAGTGGCGACTATCAAGCAAGACACTTTTGTAACACCTATTCCAATGGTGGCTAGCAAAAGCTTGTCCTTACTGGTAACACCAGCTATCTTGAAGATTCTGTGACTGTATAACATAACAGCTTCAATTCCAGTTGCATGCTCGAAAAAGTGAATCCCCACTGCTGCAATCAGCATCCGTCGAACAGCATAAGAAGGCCTCAAAATCAGCTCTTTCCAAACCCCTTCACCACTGCTATTTCGAGACAGTTTAACCGTTTCCTCAGTGCAATTCTCGTCGATCCCAGCAGCACTCTTTATCTCCCGGAACCGAAGCTCAGCTTCTTCTTCACTGTCTGAAATTTTTACTAGAACTTTCTTTGCTTTTGCCAAATGGCCTTTCACCACCAACCACCTCGGAGACTCCGGCATTGCGAGAATTCCCACCGCCAAAGCAAGTGAAGGAGCTGCTGCAATACCAAGCATCAATCTCCATCCAAGCTTCAAAGGCAATTTCCCTAACAAGTAGTTTATGATGTAACCAAGTAAAATTCCAATGCCAATACAAAGCTCAGGTAGGGAGCTTAAAAAGCCTCGTGCTTCAGCAGAGGAGATTTCTCCTGAATAAATGGGTGCCATCAAAAGAGCAAAACCCACTCCAAGACCAGCAACACACCTTCCCGCCATTAAAATTGCATAGTTTGGTCCATATCCCATGAGTACTGAACCAACCAAGAAAAGGATGGATGCTAAGGAAATTGTGTAGCGTCTTCCAATGATATCAGCGGTCCTTCCTGCAACTAAAGACCCTACCAATGCACAAACGTTCAAGATGCCTGCAAGAAGTTCTTGTTGGGTGTCACTGATTCCTAGCTCCTCCCTTATGAATATCAGTGCTCCACTCATAACACCAGTGTCTAAAAGTCACGTCCATTTTTAACTCAGTCAGAAACACTATATATATTTTTTTACCAAAATAAGACAGTGTGTGATTTGTTAAAAGAATTGAGAAGGAAATGAATATACCATATCCAAATATGATGGATATCATGGAAGTGACCACCGAACATAATGTAGCATATCTTGAACCTTTGCGCTGTCGTCTACCTTGATTCATGATTGTGTTTCTTCAGTTATCGAGTAATGAATAATAATCGTGTTTCTTTGATCTCTTGCTTCTCACAATCACTTTGAGGACTGGCCAACCAAACAATGCAATGAAACCTGTTTAGATTAGATATAACGTCAGGGCTGATTCATCAACTTCTAATGAGAAGCTGAAGGTGTTGCTTTATGGTAAAGCAATGTAATAAACATATCATTAATCGAAAATACTAGGCTTTTTGATTTGTTTCCAAGTAATCATGAAATTTTAACCAGTTTATAAAATCCACACGGAAAAAAATGGAAAAAAAAAATTGTTTCCAAGTATTAATTATAACAATGGAAAAAAAATCTTTTTTTTTTGGCATAAATAGAAAAACCACAAAAACAAATATTTTATTTATGATAATAATCAATGTCATAAATATGATTAATTGAAAATAATATATTCTAAAAAATATGCTTCCGATTTTGGTATCTATAAACAAAATTCTGTATTTAATCTTTCAAAAAATTATATTGGTAATTCAAAGAAACAATATTGGAAAATTCTTATTAGTGATAGATAACAAAAAATATTTTATTAGAGCATAACTAAATATACTATAGAACTGCATTAATTTATATATCTTATATAAGAAATAAAAACCAATAACAAAAAATATATTAAATAGTGTATCACTACCATGTATAGAGAAGGTTGTTCACATCCAGAGGGGAGATAATGGTATTGAGATTTGAGTGAAACAAAATCTGATACGCTGAATTAATACACTGACAACTAAAAGGCTAAAACTACAAGAATGAATGAAATTATTATGCATTACCATCAAAATTGAATGAGATAATATTATACTACTGAGCAGAACCAAATCATCTTCTTCAAATAATAAGATCAATGAAGTGTGTTTTGGTTTTGACACTTTGATAGGGATGAAAACTTTTAACACTTTTGTTAAAAGCAGGTCGATCGTGAAAGCGTTTATGTTTGTATTTGGTAATAGAAGTATATTTATATATATACGCGTTATAACAGAGACAACTTCAGAAACATTATGAACGTAAAATATATAAAGTGATTCGACATGAAAGAAGAGTAAATTGTACCTTTTTTCTGAACAAAAAAACAGGTCGTCAACGGATTAGTCTTTGTTCTTCATGCAAATAGCGCCATTGTGATTTGATGCATGAGTATTAATCAGAGTCTTCGAAGATTGGTAAGAGATAAGAAGAGAATGATCCTCTTTTATAGGCTGAACATATTAGATGCCTGCGAGGATTAGGATTAGGATCTTGAAGATTTCAGCTCAAGTTTTGAAACTAAAGTGGTAAGAAATAGAAATTATCCGTTGAATAACAACTAATTATCCACTAACATAATAACTACCTAATTTCAGTGGAAAGTAACAAAAAAACTAATTCAACCTTATCTATTCACCCACTTAAAATTAAAATCAGTTGCAAAAATCATTATTTAAAAACATTATGCAGATGTAATACTCTTTAATTATGCACCAAAAAAACGCACACTAGTACTTTTTTCCTATACTATCTCTAATTAGTTTTTATTTTATCTTACAACTACTATCTATAGTTAGTTAAGATTTTTAAAAATTAATGAGAGCTAATAAATTTTAGTTAATGGTAAAAAATATTAATTTATAAGAATAATATTAAATTACATAGTATATCTATCTATCTATATCTATACACAATGAAAGATTCCTTTTTTGATATCCACACTATTTTTCAATTTATCTTTAAAATTAAACTTTTTTTTATAATATATATATATATATATATATATATATATATATATATATATATATATATATATATGATTCCTTCCTCATATCTATTTTTGAATTTTATCCTTTAAATCTTTTTTTAATTTAAAATAATCATATCTTCAATTTTATTCTTTGAGTGGCCGTTTCCATTAACTTCTTTTAAATTTAATTTTTAATAAAAAATACTTATAAAATAAGTAAAAAAAATTTGCAAATAAATTATAAAAATTATTTATGTTTAATTTTATTGTTACAATAATAACAATAATTTTATTATCATTAAAAAAAAGTGAATTAACGATCTTGACGACAGTATGATTTACACAGTACTCTCGTCTATCGCATTTCTACTTTACACTTATACAATACTAATAAAACTATATTTTTTTATTTTAAAATATAAAATAATTTTAAAATAATTAGATGAAAAAAGTAAAATTATTATGTTTTATTAGCTGTTAGATAGAAATAGAAAATGTTAGTGGTGTTAATTATAGAATTTTCTAAATTAAAAATAGTAGGTTGACACAATCCTTATGTGTTGCGTCATGAGCAACTACCACTAATTCAACTCTCTAATCAGGATCGTCTTTCGTTTCTCTCGAATTGTAATCAGCAACACTTGTGTTTTAGCACTGGATTAGTAAGACCCAGGTAAAATTAGAATCGTTAAAATGGATAATCGATCTAACCTGGTTTGGATCGATGATTTAGTGAGTCAATCTAATTCGGCTCATTTTTTAATGAGCGAAAAAAAATTTGAACTCGATCTGGTCCACCACGGATTGGCGGGTTAAACGGGTTGGCTCACGGGTTCACTTAATTAAAAAAATACAATTTTTTTTTATTTTTTTTCGGTTAACACTAAATTTTAATTCTAAGTAAAATCTAAATAAACTTTGATACAATCCAAAATACAAACTAAAATATAAAAAAATATAAACTATTGATGTGTTGGATAAAAAAACAACCTAACATGATCCAAATATAAAACTCAATTTAATAAAATAAAATAAAAAATACTTTTTGTGACCCTTTTATCTGCGGGCACCAACCCGGCTCACTATGGATTCAATTCGAATGAGTCAGGTTTTAGATGAGCCGAGTCAATTATCAATCTGTATTGAAATTTGTAAAAAAATTTCAACCCAATCCAACTTAAAAGTGTAATGAGCCAGATTGTCTTCTGAGTTCCAAACATTTTAACACCTCCAGTTAGTTAAAAATCATGGGATTTTAATCTAGCCACTTACTCATGGTAATGTTGGTGCAAAAATAGCTTAAAATATTATGACATTATAATATATATATCATATTTAATGCAAGTACACAAACATTCTCTCTCTGATACTGTATCTATCACCACACTTACACATTCTGGCTCAGATCAGTTTCAGCAGCCACATTTCTGGTATAGTTTTTGCTGAAAACCATCTCCATCTCTTCCAAGGCCTTGCCCTTGGTTTCAGGCAGGAAAAAGTAGAAGAAGAACAAAGCCAATATAGATATACCAGCAAACATGAAAAAGGCACCACCTATGGTGAGTGTTTTATAGATCGAAATAAAACTCATGGCGATTGCAGCATTCATAACTCTGTTAACTGCAACTCCTATACTCACTCCTTGTGCCCTCAACTTGAGAGGAAAAATCTCTGAACTGTACACCCATGTGACAGGTCCAAGTCCCATATTGAAAGAAGCAACAAATGAGTAAGTAGCCACTATGCTGAGGCTCAAGGCCCATAAGAGCTTTTCCTGGGAAATATGAACCATGGTCAAGCTGAATCCTAATACTGCAAGGCTACAAACCATTCCTCCGGTGCTTGAAAGCAAGAGGCGTCTTCTCCCAACTCTGTCGAGAAAAAACGTGGCTATGGTCGAAAAGATGATTTTTGTAACACCTACTCCAATGGTTGTGAGCAAGAGCTTGTCCTTAGTGGTAACACCTGCTTTTTTAAAGATTCTTGGACTGTATAGCATCACAGCTTCAATTCCAGTGGCATGCTGGAAAAAGTGAACCCCCACAGCTGCAATCAGCATCCACCGAACAGAAGAAGAGGGTCTCACAAGCAACTCTTTCCAAACCCCTTCACCATTGTTCTTCTGTGGTGCCTTAACTGTTTCTTCTGCGCAATTCTCGTCGGTTACCCCAGCAGCAATTTTTATATCCTTGAACCGAATCTCAGCTTCTTGTTCAGTATTCGAAACTTTCAACAAAACTTTCTTGGCTTTTCCCAGATGGCCTTGCACCACCAACCACCTTGGAGACTCGGGCATTAAGAGAATGCCCAAAGCCAAAACAAGTGAAGGAACTGCTGCAATACCAAGCATCAATCTCCACCCAAGCTTCAAACTCAACTTACCTAAGAAATAGTTTGCAACGTAACCTAGTAAGATTCCAATACCGATACCAAGCTCAGGTAGGGAAGCTAGAAAGCCTCGGGATTTAGCAGAGGACATTTCTGCAGAATAAACCGGTGCTATCATAAGAGCAAAACCCACTCCAATACCCGCAACACACCTTCCCAGCATAAGAATTGCGTAGTTTGGACCGTATCCCATGAGGATTGAACCAGTCATGAAAAGGAAAGAGGCCAGAGAGATTGTGTAGCGTCGACCGAAGTAATCACAGGCTCTTCCTGCAGCTAAAGAACCTACCAATGCACAAAGGTTTAAGATGCCTGCAAGAACTTCTTGTCGGGTGTCGCTGGTTCCAAACTCCTCCTTTATGAATATCATGGCTCCACTCATAACACCAGTATCTGAAATTATGAACACATGTATCAAACTTTTAGCTAGGCCTAGCCATGCAACCAAGTGATTTTAACAATATTTTTTTATTTAGCTTTGAAAAAAGTGATCTTTGTATGAATACTAATTTCAAATATCTCTGTAACAGATATGCACAGTATGTTGTTCTGCAGAGAAAAGAAAGCAGTAAATTGAATACTACCATATCCAAATATAATGGATATCATGGAAGCGACTAAAACACATGCAAAAGCATGTTTGTTGAACTGCTCTTTTTCACCACGTATCTCCATGACATGTACTCTCTCTATGAAGATTTTTTCTTCCTCCTTTCTGGCTACCTTTTTCTAAACTATTGTCACGCTCTTTCTCTCGTGTCTTGAACTAAACTGGAACACGACTTTGAGCGCTAACTAAAACAACTACTATGCACTTCTTAATTGTTTTGGCCTGTTTATATAGAAGTAGAAGTGGAAGACACTGACGTAGCTGCTTCTCTTATTGGATGAACAGTGAAAGTTGGGTCTGATGGGTCTCACCACTCTAGACCAAAAGATACTTGATATCACCAAAATTGGGATTACAAGGTTTAGAATAATTAGACAAACATTACAAGGTTATCTCTTACTATAATTTTGTTTGTTGAAAAGTCATATTTAGGATGTGTTTTGGAAGTATAATGACAATTGCCTATAATGAATGTTTGATGCAATCCATAGTTGAATTTTCGAATAGATTTGACTGGATGAGGATGAAGTGGTCACAGTGTGCTACTTAATTTCTTATAGAGATTCCTGTGCATTACACAATTCTGAAACACAGACTTCATAGTATAGTCTCTTGGGTGTCCCCTCCAACTTAAGCAGAAAAATCAACATTGGCACCTTGCAGAGACAAATCTTCATTGAGCAATCAGTTCAACCTAATTGATTCTAATTAGTTGATAAGAGTATGAATTTTGTATTTAAAAATCTTTTAGAACACACCCATGTCTGAATTCATATTTGTATATATAGTTAGGAATTAGTTTAGTTCATTCATAAATAAATTGAAATAATAATATAATAAAATAAATATAAATTGATAAAAGGAATAATTTATTATTTAAATATTAATAAACATTAGAAAATTTACTTTTAAAACTCTCAAAACGTCGTGAAAAGTTCACATTAATTAAATATATTTTAGGTACTGTAATTTAAATTTACAAAATCATACAACTAAGTCGATGTTTATTTCATCTAGAGATCTTGATCATAAATTTTGGAGGGAGTAAAATAATATATTCAAAATTTATATATCTTTACAGAATTGATATGAAACTCTCCATATAAACATGTAATTATAGTAATTATTTGAATGTTAATAAATATTTCTCTAATTCAACAATTAAATCTTTATTATCATGCTTCAATGATATCCTTTTATAATTTTAAACAAATGAATTTATTCTTTTATTTTTCATCAATATATCTTTTAAAAAAGTTTAAAAATAGAAAATAATTTATCAAAATCTAATTAAAAGTTGAGAAATGTATCTATTAAAAAAAAAGATAATTAAATCACATCTAAAAAAGATAAAAAAGGTTATGAGAAAGCATAGCACACATGGATGATAAATAAACTCATACTCGTATTGTCTGAACTCATGTTCCTATTTAGACAGAATACCCACATTGACTGATATCGGCCTCTATTACCATTATATATTATTATTTAGTTGATATGAAATTTTCAACACACAATCTCATAGCATCATGTCAAAAACATCAAGTTTGAAAATCCAAAAAGATTGGATAAGAGGTGGTCTAATATATTTAAAATCTTGAATATAATAAATTACTCTTAAAGTTATGAAGATAATAAAATTTAAGTCTAGTTCAAATCATTTTAATAAAAATTAATTAAACTAAATCTCACTAATCATTCAAAATTTATCATTGAACTAACTATCACACTTCTTAATACTCAAACTCAGTATCTTCTACAGAGTTGAAAATTTTATATTAACTAGAAATAACGTTAATAAATTTCATTATAGATATAACCCTCGAGTAGTACAATTCGGGAAATTTTGTATCACATTCAAATCTTGATGTAATAACATTCTTAGTATGTATTACTAAAAATAACTTATCAATATAATGTATCATCTACAACTATAAATTATATTATTTATATGAGTGGCTAAATTTGTATTAAAAAACAATATTAATAAAAAGGTTAACTACTAAATCTTTAGTGGACAACAATGTTCTTTTCCCTTTCTCTTTTGGAATTAGAAGATCCAGCCTTGGTACTTGCAATTTTCCACCACAAACAGAACCTGGCTTTTGGACGTTTCCATAGGTCAACGAGGCAACAGTTGATCATTATAGCATAGCATTTTTCCTGTTCATAGTCTTAGAAAAGAGACTTTACATAATTATGTAGCCAAAATAATTATTGTTTTGAAACTTAGTTTCGCACTAAGTCACTAGTATTTATCCAAATCCCAAGATGAATTCACACAACAAACACAATTGCTCATAAAGGGAATAACACGGCAGAACTTTCATAACAAAGATGTTATGTGTAACATGTGTTTGTTTTATTTTCTCTTGTAAAAAGGATCGTGCTTTACACATGTCAAAGGAATATATGAATATTATTTGTTGTAGTTCAACTTAGTAATGAGTTAGTCTCTCATTTTTTTCATAAAAAAGTATATATTCATGTTTAGTAGATAACAATTTCTCGAATATAATTATCTTTTATAGAAGATTCTAAAGAAAAGAAAAAAAATGTTTTGTAAACAAAAAAATGGGTGCTTATTTAATAATTTTAAAGGGTCTCTTATTTTTCATCAGTTAATAATTCAATTTTTAAAAATGAAGTAGAAATGAATTTTAGGCAAAGGAATTGATTACCAAAGTTATTTGCTTTCTATCTTTTTAGGATTTCATTCAAAATATGAGAATTGCAAAGCATACATCATCATGCACTCACGTAATTCTACTAAACTTTTTAATATTATTATTATTATTATTATCTTTTTGAACAATTTAATTCATAAATATGGCCTAAATTCCACTTTATGCGTTGTCCACTTGTGGGAACCTGCTATGGTATTTCCAAATCCATGATGACAGTGGTTATGCATTAAACTTTTCAGTTTTCACAAAACTTGGTCAAACTGACCTATACAAAATTTCATCACCTTAATGTGCTCATATGTATATATACACAGGAATATTAGGAAGATATTTACTATCTTTAATTAATATTTCTTTTTTAAAATATCTCACTGCTTTGTTATTAAATATCTTTAAAATATCAATAACAGTACCTATGTTGATTTACACTTTTTTTTGTTGTTGCTTATTTTAATTATACTAAACAATAAGTTTGTTTTTTGTAAGTCTTGTTCACTAATATCTTTAATGTCTTGTTCAATGATATTTCTTTCATTTGTGAAGTAATAGTTTTGTTAGTTTGTACTTTTAATCTCAATATTTTCTTTATCAGCAAAAACTTTTAAACTCAATAATAGTTATTTTAATTTTTTATACTATTTTGATTAATATTCTTATACGTAATTAAAATAATTAATACAATTATATTGGAAAAGATATAAATGTGCTTAAAAAATAAAGATATTTTTATAAAAAGTTTTTTTCATTGAATATTTCTTAATTAACGTGTTTTAATTTTAAACAAATGTTATTTCCATGTTTATTAACTACTCCCACTCACAGAATAAGGAAGTTGGCTTAAGATATTTTTTGGAAAGTTAAAAAGATGAAAAAATCAAATCAAATCGATTAGTTGAATAGGCCAACACAAATCGTGGCTAAAACTTTTCTTCACCCCTCTTCAAGAGCACTAGAATTAGTCAACACAGTTTTTATTTAAACTTTTTTCCTGTTATAAGAAAATAGGAAAAGATATTTTTTTTTAAGAATTTTAAATATAGATAGTAAAATACAGTAAAAGTTCTATTTTGGACTGTACAGGAGAGACAATGCCGAAAGACTACCCTAAGAAATTAAGTTACCTTCAGAATAATATACATTCTTAAACTAAACCAGCGAACATACAAATATTATCGAATTATGCCTATTCGTATTTTTTAATTTTAAAAAATATTAAGTTAAGATAAATAATAAATATATAATTAATTTTTAAAATAATTATTAAATATAAAATTAAAAAAATAAAATATGTACAATTTATTTTAAATAATGATTTAAAACAAAAAATAATTTTAGAATAACGATTAATAATCAATTATTTATAAAATAATTTATTTTTTAAAATAATTAAAGATAAAATTGGTATTATGGAATGTGAATACGAAATTTGTTTTATATAATAATGTTATCATTTTTCCATTTATTTTATAAAAATTATGTAAAAAAATTATTCGCCAAATAATATATAAAAATTATAAAAATGTAAAACTCCATTTATCATGTAAAAAACATTTTGTATATAATTTATTCGAAGAATGCTTTACATAAATTTTATGTAATATAAAGATTAAATATTTTATAATTTAGTTTAGATATTAAACGTAATGTTTTATAGGAAAAAAATGTATTTAACTCATATTTAAATTTAGCATAAAATTTAATTTTATTATTTATTTAACTACATAAAGATTATTCATAGTTTGAATAAAGATTGACATTCTCGGATTTTTTTTTTAACTATGTAAAGATAATTTGACGCCTGAAGTTAAAATTAATATTGTGAAAGATATATAATATTAACAAAGTTTTTCAATATAATTTATTTTATATCACCGAAATTTTAATGTAATTTTTTAATATGATTTATTTCATCTGAAGTTATAGATGATCTATTAATATTTCCTATTAGATATGTTTACATGATAAATACGACTACAATAAAAATAATAATATATAAAAATTTGTATATGTCAATCACGACTTTCATACTATCAAAAATAAAAATTTTCAAAAACATATAACTTTATAATTTCTTTTTTAATTTGTCTATTATAATTTTTTCTTTAAGAAGCTATAACCTATCAATGGACTCTTGGGACTCTTGCAAATTCTAAATAATTATATAATTAAATTATGATATAGAAATATAAAGTGGGTCACTTAGAAAATTTTCTCTGACACTAGTGAGTATGAGATAAATTGAGTGAAGATGTATTGTATTCATAGGCAGAGGAGGTTGAATTTTATTTTTTGTAAAGGTGACATATATTTTATACAAATAAGGACTTTTATAAAACAGAGAAATTATACTTTCAAACATGACTTCAAAGACAAATAGTTCCTTTTTAAATACAATTTATTTATTTGTGTAATTTTTTAAAAATGTATCCAATATTATAAATTAAAATTAAAATTACACTAAATTAAGAAGAAGAAAAAATCAGATTGTAAGTATGCCATTTTGATGGTTGAAAAAAACAGAGCTACTTCTAACCAGTGATCACGTTCAAAGATTTGATTGTTAAAGGAAGAATCTATTCATGGACTAGGAGACATATTTTAACATATTGTGTTTTTTTTTTTTTATGTAAAATGACATTGTATTCATAATATAATTTTATTTAAAATATTTATAAAACATATTCTTTAATTTGAAATTTTTGTTCAATTTATTCTAATATTCAAATATAAACGATGTTAAACTGAGTATATTTTATCTAGGAGTATGATTTAAGGACATAAAAATGTGTATTAACACTTAGTATGTACTTAGAGAGAGCACAACAATTATAAGTTTATAAGTTATGTGATCTGATAAGAAAAGAGAGAGAGAAAAAAAAAATTATATGTTCAAGAATTATTTTTCTTTAACATGAACACTCGAAAGAAAAAATATATAAAATTTATCAGCAATAATAATCATTATGTTCTTTTTCTAAGATCAATAATCATTAATGTTCCATGATTCTCAATATTTCTTAATTCATAGATAGCCACAAAACTGTTTTTTTTATTATTATTATGTTATAATTATACTTTATAATTACTGAAATGGACAAATTACCTATATAAACAAGTTGTATCAAATTTATATGTCACGAGTACGATTCTACTAATTGGTACACATTAACAAATAAGATTTCAGCTTAATAATAATATTAATAAAGTGTAGGGTTTTATTTTTTATTAAAAGAATAAAGTCACATATGTGAATTAGACGACTTGGACAGTAAATCGTAATTTCTATTGATGACGTAGTATATAAATTATGGTTATGGTCTATGGCTCATTTGAAATAAAATTTACAAATTTAATGTTTTATATTTTTTACTTTTTTAGTTAAAATAATAGATTTAATTTTTGTTATGACTAATACCTAATTTTTTTATACTTAATAAATTGTATTAAAATAATATAAGATAAATAATAGAAAATATATTATTAAAAATTAAAGAAAAAAATTATTAAAAAAAAGAAACATTTTCAGAAAAAATGATAAAATATATTATAAATGATTTTGTTATTTTTAAAGTTTTAACTAAACAATTATATTCAAAACTAATACATCGAATAATATATATAATCTCTTGATAGGATCATACCAATATGATAACCCTACCTGCAAAAGAAAACATGTGGATCATCTCCAGAGCACAGATTACTTATGGTGAATGATTTTTTCTAACTAACACATGAAAGTGTATACGAAAACAATAACAGAAAATTAACAATTACTTCTCAACCAACAAGAATCATTCTTTAGTTTCAAGAGATGGTTGGACAGAGAGGCTTCATCCCTGTCTCCTACTTAGAATTTCTTTCAAAGACAGTCTCCATATCTTCTAATGACCTTCCTTTAGTTTCAGGCAAAGTGGTATAAAACAACAAAGCCGCGATATTGATACCCGAAAACACAAAGAAAATCCCACCCATTGTTATGGCTTTATAAATCGAAATGAAACTTGTAACCACTACCACAGTAAAAATTCTGTTCACAATCACGCAAACACTAAGCCCTTGCGCTCTGAACCGAAGGGGAAATATCTCGGAGCTATAAACCCATGTCACCGGTGCTATTCCAATAGACATAGAAGCCACAAAGATGTAGACAAGAACAATGGTCAAATACTGTGCCCAAAGTAGTTTTTCTTTCGAGTGTTCCACTATGGTCAAGCAAACACCTAACCCCAACATCGTCACACTCAAACCAACAGCACTCATCAGCAAGAGAATCTTCCTCCCGAATTTATCCGACAAGAATATCGATATCAACGAAAAAACAACTTTGCTCACTCCTATACCAACATTGGCAAGCATGAGTGTGCTTTTATCAGTGATTCCTGTTCTTTCAAACACCCTTGGACCATACAATAAAATAACCGCACTTCCACCAAGTCGCAGGAACAAGTGAAGTCCAACTGCTGCAACAAGTATCCTACGCACAACAGGTGGAGCTTTAAAAAACAACTCTTTCAAAGCTCCTTTGCCGCTGCTAGTTTTCTTTGGAACCTCCACAATGTCTAGGGTGCAATTTCCATCGATTCCAACGACATTTTTTATCTCCCTCAGCCTTTGTTCAGCTTCTTCCTTGGCATTAGAGACCAGTAAAAGCACTTTTCTGGCCTCACCAACACGTCCTTGCATGACCAACCACCTTGGAGACTCTACCAGCTTTAGCATGAGCAGGATTAGGCAGAGTGAAGGAGCTGCAGGAACAGCCACCATCATCCTCCATCCAAGTCTCAGTGATAATTTTTGAAAGAAATAGTTTGACAAGTATCCGAGCAAGAATCCTGTGTTGACGGCAAGTGTTGGGAGAGAGGTAAAAAAGCCTCTGGAAGAAGGAGGTGAAATCTCTGCACCGTATAGTGGTGCTACAACCATTGCAAAACTAACACCAACTCCAACTATACAGTTTCCGATCATTAAGATTGCGTAAGGTTGGCCATAGCCCATTAGAATTGAACCTAATAAGAAGGCGATGCAAGCTACAATGATGGTGTAGCGTCGACCTATATGATCAGCTATTCTTCCTGCAATCAAGCTACCTGGTAGCCCACACAAATGTGCCATACCTACCAGAAGTTGTATTTGTAGGTCACTGATTCCAAGATCTTCTTGAATGAATATCAGTGCTCCACTCATCACTCCTGTCACTAAAGAATAATACATAGTTTTTTAACCTCATATATATAATTCGTCTGGTTCATGATTCATATAAGAAAAAGAAAAACATTGAGACATCAATGTTTGAGATAAAGTACATTTTATACACTCACCATAACCAAACATAGAAGAAATAATAGAGGCGGCAAGCACAGAGGCACAGGCATACTTGTTGAGTCTTCTATGGCTGTCCCCGTTTTCCGTGAACTGTTGTCCGTTTGTGTTTTTATCTTCCGAAGACATTGCTAGTTTTTATTTTTGATGTGAAAATTGTTCAAAAACTAGTCATAATCTTTACGTAGACTATTATAATTTATATTCAGGTTTATAAGAGTCTGTGACACGAATTGTTTATTAATTTATATATTATTTTCTTTAAGCAGGTAATTGTTGCTTCATTCCCTTAGAGGTTGCATTTTGATAAGAAATTGCCATATATTATCGTCGTTGTAAAAGGCCTCCTCCTTATAATGCAGTTGTTTATAAAACTCAAATAATCCTTCGTACTCTATCCTTTGAATTTGCTAAAGTTGCAAAATCATTTTTTTTAATTATTTAACGTGAATTGACAACTCATTTTCTTTCATTGAGGAACTATTGAAAGTTGTATATACTAAGAACTGAAAATAATTTTAATATAAATATATGAAGCTGTTAATTGCATTTATCTGTATACTATATATCTTCCAAAACCCGTAGAAAAAAAATATCTTTCTTTATTCTTTTAGCCTTTCAAACCTCATAAAGGAAGTTCAAAATTAAAATTGGATACACCAATTAAAAACGGCTTAAATTGATTTATTTGAAAATTTTATATCTTAATTAAAAGCCCAATATAATAATGATTGGTACGATTCATGATAGATTTACAGAATTATATTTGTTTAATAAGAAATTGTAAATAGAAGGTTCGAGAATCACGATTGAAATCAATAACAGGAAGAAAATGATCTAACATACTAAGGAAATATTAAGAAAGGGTTACCAATTTAAGATGATTTGAAAGTTCCATATTATATAAAATGGATAAGATAATTAATATAAAAATAGAATAACTCATAAAACTGTTATTTTAAAATTAAAAATAATATTATAATTTTTTATATAAACTTATTCATAATTCATTCAATAGAGTTTAGTCTCTCCATCCCTTATACAAGCCTAAAAAAAAAAAATTGCTTATTCGTCCTGAATTTCGACTGTATAGCAACTGTTTTCATCGTCTTCTCGCTCCTAACCTACGCTACCTGTTATTATTAACTAACTGAAAAAATATTCAATTAAAAAATTGCGAATCATTATGAACGGATAGTATGATACGTTAATTAATTGAAAATTCATTATTAATGTATTTTTTAATATATTATTATCATAAAAACTAATACATTTCATAAATAATTTTTATGTCAAAATAATAACATTATTAATACATAACCTATTATATCTTTTATAAAATATTGTTTGATCCTTTTATTTTATATAAATAAGATTATGAAGTTTAATTTTCATCATTATAAAAAAAAAAAAGTTTATGAAGACCGGCTTATGCGCAATTCTTAGAGCCTTTTTGGTTGATTTTACATTATCACAGTCCATTGGTACTCTTGATTCTTAAACAATGTAAAGTATTCTTTAAAAAAATTACGGTATTTATTGTAACTTTGTGATTCAAATAAGAGTATTATTAAACATATAAAGTTATTACAAAGGGTCTAAAATGCAACATTTCATTTTGGGAAACGTAAGAAAATCACATTATTTATAAAATTCAAAATATTTATAACGTGACTTTGAGAAAGATTAGATTAGTAAAGTATATTTTGACATACACTAACAAGAGTGATTACATTGTTTTTATGTATTCAGTAAATCTTTATATAAGGGTTGGAATATTCTTAATATCTCTTTTACATTATATATTTTCCTTGTTAATTAAAAAAAACGAAATTAATTAATATTAATCCAAAATTATAACAGTCAATGAAAAAAAAAATACTAGCTACTACAAAAAAAAAAAAAATCTTGACCAATACAATAACCTTTGTTAAGTCGAAATAAAGCTACCTCTTCATGTTCTGTTTTTCCATGACACTGCAGACAGAAAAAAGAACTGAGCAGAAGGTATAATTCATGTTATTTTCTGACATATATTAATCGGGGCACAAAGAAACATGTGAAATTTCATTCGTTGCTATGGGGCTTCATTTGTATCTCCGACTGTGATTTTTTTCCAAAGACAGTCTCCATATCTTCCAATGATCTTCCTTTAGTTTCAGGCAAAGTACAGTAGAACCAGAAAGCCAAAACATTGATAGCAACAAACAAAAAGAAGGTTCCACCCATTGTTATCTTTTTGTACACTGAAATGAAACTTGTAAGCACTATGACATTTGTGATTCTGTTCACTGTCACACACACAGCGAGACCTTGTGCCCTAAACCTCAAGGGCAAAATCTCTGCACTATAAACCCATGTTGCTGGTCCAATTCCAATTGTCATAAAAGCCACAAGGAGGTAGATAACAACAATGGTGAAGCTTATTGACCACACTGCATTTTCACTGGAGTACTCCATTATGGTAAAGCAAATCCCCAACCCTAAGAAGCTCACAACCATTCCTCCTGCACTAACCACAAAGAGAACCCTTCTCCCAACTTTATCCAAAAAGAAAATTGATATGAATGAAAATATAACTTTAGTGGCTCCAATACCCACTGTGGTTAGCATGAGCTTGCTCTTGTCAGTGATTCCTGTTCTCTCAAAGATTCTAGGACCATACAATAAAATAGCTCCTATTCCTCCGAGCTGAAGGAATCCATGAACTCCAATTGCTGCAATCAGTATCCTACGCACTGGTGGTGAAGGTTTACAAAACAGTTCCTTAAGAGCTCCTGCACCACTGCGAGTTTTCTTTGGAACCTCCACAATGTCTTGGGTGCATTTTTCATCAATTCCAACATCACCTTTTATTTCCTTCAAGCGTTGTTCAGCTTCTTCCCTTGTATTAGAGATTACTAAAAGCACTTTTCTGGCATCACCTACACGTCCTTGCATGACCAACCACCTTGGAGACTCCACCAACTTCAACATGAGAATGATTAGGCAAAGTGAAGGAAGAAGAGGAATGACCACCATGATTCTCCATCCAAGTTTGAGGGACAGTTTTTCAAAGACGAAGTTTGAGACATAGCCAAACAAGAGTCCTATGTTGATGGAAAGTTCTGGGAGAGAGGTGAGAAAGCCTCGGTAAGAAGGAGGTGAAATCTCTGCACTATAAAGTGGTGCAATAATGAGAGAAAAACCCACTGCAACTCCTAGAATGCAATTTCCAATCATTACAATGAGATAGGATGGACCATAGGCCATTAGAATGGAGCCCAATGAGAAGATGATGCATGATAGAATGATGGTCATGCGACGACCTTTGTAATCAGATGTTCTTCCAGCAGCCATGCATCCAGGTAATGCACATGCATGTAACATCCCTGCTAGTAGCTGCACCTGCAAGTCATTGATTCCAAGATCTTCCTTTATGAATACCAGTACTCCAGACATCACTGCAATAACTGCACAACAATGTTCTGTCTCATAATCTGTGTAGTTTTTGAAAGCATAACGTTTGAAAATAATGTTCATCATCTAATCACATAATAAGGTATGTTGGCACAAACTTCTTTATGTTTTCTCTTTCTCAAATGAGACAGAAAATGAGTCACTCACCATAACCAAATACTACAGATATGATAGAGGCAGCCATGACAGAGGCAAAGGCATACTTGTTGAGCCTTCCATCACTGTTACCATTTTCATCAATACCGTTTTCCATGGATAGTTGATCGAGTGTGTTTTTTTCTTCCCCTGTAGTAGCAGTCATTTTTAGATATTTTGATCTACCCTCACTTCGCCTACACACTTTAACTGAAAACTGTAAACTGTAAACAGACAATTACGCTTATCATTTACGAATTTTATCGTTTTTCTTTCGGCAAATGTTGCTTCGTTCTTCGAAATGTCGTATTTATATATAATAAAAGGCTGGGAGTATTTAACCCTTCATAAGCATGAAGTTTCTTACACATGAATGTTCACAATATATGTTTCTTTATTGCGAAATTAGTTTCTTTCTACATCGCATTTAAATAAGGTTGTAGCCAAATCACATTTCTAATATGGTTTCAGGCTAATCTATTATACTCAGCTTCTTCATTTTTGTTTAAGTATATATTTCAAATGGAAAAGATAAATTTTCACAGTATAAAAGGTTAGGATTAATTCTTGTTTGGTTTAGATATTTATGGTTATAGATATTTACTTCGATGAATCAGAGTTGATTTCTACATAAAAATTTGAAAAATAATGAAATATTCTCATTTTTACCGTGCGAAAAAATGAAAAGGAAAAGACAACAATACGCATTTATCTAAATATTCTTCAATTTTTTTTAAATTCCAACTTATATACTTTTACTTAATAATAATAATAGTAATAATTTTAAAACTAATAATATTAATAATAATAATACTAAAACTAATAATAATTATTTTATTTTATTTTATATTAATTTTAATCATAAAATAAAAGTATAATCTAACAATTATATCTATCATATTTATCAAATTATTTACAAATTTTGATAATTTTATTTTCAATTCCCTTTACTTTTACTTTTTTATCCTTTAAAATAAACAACTTTATTCTTTTCAATCTTTTCATGTTCTCAAATTCATGTGTTCACTCGTTTTCAGATATTTTTTTTTTAAAACACACACCTTAAGATTATGTTCCTTTGAGCTGATTTTTAAAATTTCCTAATTTGCACGGACGGATTGTAAATTATTTTGGTGTTCTCATGACAGAATTGAGCTGATAAGGAACGATAGATTTGCAGGACAACTATCAAATTCCATCTCTTCATTTTTGCGAAGATTTACATGGATAAACGATACATTTACCATTATATCCTCGTCATGTGTGACTTTGTTGCATTCATGAGGTATGAGTGAGCATTGTCCCTGTGTGTGGTGGTCGTCGTCCAGGTGAGTAATGACTATCACGGTGATGGTGTAAGTGAAGAAGCAAGTCCAACCATGGCGAGAATCGGTTTCACAACAGATTCCGGTGTGCATTCAAAGGAGTCAGCATCGGTATTGTGTGTGGTACTGTGTCTGTAACCAGTTTGCTAACGGTGTTGTGTGTGGTGTTGTAAGTGTTTATTATATTCTTTTACAATTTATTAAATTAAAATTATTAAATTTTAATTTTTTTAACTCATCTAGTAATTATTTCATTTTATTTTTACCATTAAAGATACTTTAATAGTATTTTACCATTACGGTATGATTGATAATAAGTTATAAAATAAAAATAATTAGATAAAATATATCAAAATAATATTTTACATTATGAAAATAAACAATAAATAAAAATATTAAAAAATTAACAAATGTGTGTCTTAAAAACAATTTGAGAGACTCCTGAAAAAAATTCACAAAGAAAAACAAATGAAAAATACTTTAGATATATAAGAAAACTCTTCGAATATCAACATATATACTCAATGGTTGAGAAATAATGAAAATTGTTTTAGCAAAAAAAAGAGTTTTTCAAATGAAACAAAAATAAATAATAATAAATAAGGAATATTTTTTTATTGAGAGTATTAAACATTTTTTTTGTGAAAGAAAAATATACAATAAATAAAAATATTAAAAAATAATAGAAATATTTAAATGTGAGACGTCATAATAGGGAAGGAGGGAACATGTATTATGGTGGGGATAGGTACATCCTCATACACATCACAATATCCAATTGAAAAAGTCAGAATTCCTCATATTTATACCCAATCAATTCAAAAATTCTCCGTCAAAACAGAAACAGATTTGAATAATACCCACAAAAACAAATTTATTTACCATCTATGCAGAAGCCATTTTATCATGCTACGGGAATGCATGAAGAAAAAAGGAGATGCAAGAAGCAATTTCCCCGAGTTAAAAGATAATGGACTGAAATAAAATAAAGTGTAGGACCCATAATTTTACTCTTATAATTGGTTTAAGATTTACATTTGCAAGGCGAATAATGATACAACTACTAAACTTAAAGAAGGTTGGGTACACCATATGCCACTTTCTTTCATATTTTATATTGGATCGTATACTTATTATGCATGCACTTCTCTCGTCTTCTCGTGTGATTTACAGTATCCACCTATTATTTTCCTTAAATCATAGCAATAACCACACATAATCATCTATCTGTTAACTTTGTTGTACTTATAAGTTTTGTGTCTCAGATTTTGAATGTTTCTCAAAGATTGCCTCCATATCTTCCAACGATCTTCCTTTTGTTTCAGGTAAGGTAAAGTAGAACCACCCAGCCAAAGCAGTGATAGCAGTGTACAAAAAGAAACTCCCACTCATTGTAATCTTTTTATAAACTGAAATGAAACTGGTAACCACTACAACATTCGAAATTCTATTCACAGTCACACCAACACCAAGACCTTGTGCTCTTAACCTCAGGGGGAAAATCTCAGAACTATAAACCCATGTTACAGGTCCAATACCAAGACCCACAAAAGCCACACAGATGTAGATAAACACAATGATAAACCTTATTGCCCATAATTGCTTTTCCTTGGAATGCTCCACCATGGCCATGCAAACACCCAAACCTAACAGTGTCACAACCACACCTCCTGCACTAATCAACAGCAGAATCCTCCTCCCAACTCTGTCCAACAAGAAAGCTGATATGAATGTAAACAATGCTTGGCTAATTCCCATGCCAACCGTAGCCAGAAGAAGATTGCTCTTGCCTATCATTCCTGCTCTCTCAAACACCCTTGGACTATATAGCAAAATACCCTCGATTCCACATATTTGTTGGAACATATGAACTCCAATAGCTGCAATTACAATCCTTCGCACAGGTGCTGAAGGTTTCCAAAGCAGCTCCTTAAGAGCTCCTGCACCACTGCGACTTTTCTTCGGAACCTCCACAATGTCTTGGCTGCACTTTTCATCAATCCCAGCTGCTTTTTTTATTTCCTTCAACCGTTGTTCAGCTTCTTCCTTTGTGTTAGAAACCAGCATAAGCACTTTCCTGGCCTCACCTACACGTCCTTGCATCACCAACCACCTTGGAGACTCCGCCAATTTCAACATGAGAATGACAAGAACAAGCGACGGAATCGCAGGAAGAGCCAACATGGTTCTCCACCCGAGTTTCAAGGTTAACTTTCCGAGGAAGTAGTTTGAGACATAGCCAAACAAGAGTCCGAAGTTGAGGGAAACATCTGGGAGAGAAGTGAGAAAACCTCTATGGGAAGGAGATGAAATCTCTGCACTGTAAAGTGGTGCTATCATGGATGCAAAACCCACGCCAAATCCAACGATGCTTCTTCCGATTATCAAGATTAGATAGGATGGACCATAGCCCATTAGAATGGAACCTGATAAGAAGATGATAGAAGCAAGAATGATGGTGTAACGACGACCAAGATAATCAGATGTTCTTCCTGCAACCATGCATCCTGGTAGTGCAAACACATTCAAGATCCCTACCAAAAGCCCCACTTGTACGTCACTGATCAGAAGTTCTTCCTTTATGAACAATACTGCTCCAGCCATCACTCCCGTTTCTGAAAATAAAATAAAATAAACAATCAGTGACCCATCTTGTTCTTCTATAATAACCCTTGAATCTACTTCCAAATACTGCACTGTGAACATTTAAAATCCAAAAGTGAAGAACCATAGCAATTATATGTGATGAGATGAGAACAAGACACTCACCATAACCAAATGTACCGGAGATGATAGTGGAAGCCAGCACACAAGCACAAGCATAACTGTTGAAGGTATGATTATCCCCATTTTCACCATTACCATTTTCCTTCGGCAGTTGGCACTGTCCATTTTTTTCCTTTTCAATCATTTTTTAATTGTGCTTTGTGCGATCAGAAAAGAATTCAAGTGTGACGATCATTATATAGGGCTCAATATACATTGAACCAGTTATATGCAATTGTTGCTTCACTCTCATAAAAGAAACTAATCAATAGTATTTTATTGTTTTCATTTGCGTATTGATGAAAACAAAGTTTCTTTAACTCTGCCTATTTTTAATACTCTGCAGAACGACTCTTCAACATCATCAGAAGCATAGCAATCTTTGGAAAGCAAATTACTAACTTGTATATATGCACCTAGTAAAATTTGTAAGAGAAAACATATTTTAATTTAAGGGGATAAAAAAACAATGGAAAAAATATTGTTTATATTATATTTTTCTCAGATTTTATTCCACAGAAAGTAAGACCAGTAATCTTGTATTTCACACCTACCGTAATACATTGAGTTAATAACAATTGAATATTACCACGAACCGAAATATTCTCTAGTTTGAAGAGATCGAAAAAATTTGTTGTCGAATAAAAAATGTTAAGTACTAAATACGGTTTAATTCTTTATTAAAGAATGTTTTATCAAGAAAAACAGAAACCTATATTATCTCAAAGTATTGTGTGCAAAAATTACCTCTAACTCCAGCGATAGGTCTTTAATTTTTAATTTTTAATTATATTCATCAAGTGCGAATTTAATAATATTAGTTCTCTTCTTTTTCTGTGAAGGAAAAGTTCTTGGATATCTTCATTGTATGGAATTTTGTTAATTATTAACAGAATATTATCGATGATCAATAATTTCTCAAGTAAATTTTAATTTATTGAAATATTTCTAATGAATTTCACATTTAAGTTTATTAATAAATATTTTCGTCAGTATAAAATTCGTCTATAAAATTTGTTAAAAAAATTTGTCCCAAACTTATAATTATCAGCAGTATCAGCAGTCGAAGTAGGAATGACAATGTGGGATGGATAGCTCAGTTTAGGCCCAGTGAGTACTTGACTCGCATAATATGAGTTGGGATGACCCGTCCTAAGATGTCGACTAAAAATACTGACATATCTGATATTGGTATATTAGCTAGCAGTTATGCGAGTTGCTTTTCTTGAATAATTAAATATTTTTATTTTATTTGGAAAATAAATATTGGTTGCATGAATTTGTGGTAAAAATTTAAGTGTTAATCGCACACATATGTAGCACTATAAATGAAATATTAACTAAAAGTGAACAAATTACATCAGCAACATCAAAAGATATGTGAAAAATATGTATCAAATTATATGTGAAAAAGTAAAAATGAAAAATTGTATCCTAAAAATAATTTAATTCAATGAAATTAAAGTTTTTGTTTTCTGAAATAATATACATCATTGGAATAAAATCACAATAAAAAATATAATCGATGTTCTTATCGCATTCAACAATTCTATATTGCTTAAATATTGATGAAAGATGGTTTACAGTAGAAACAAATATTTTTATGAGAAAAACTTGTGTCTTAACGCAAACTTTAACTTTATTAATATTAAACAAATCAAATAGTTAGAAGAGTCGACAGAGAACTGTATAGCAAAATAAAAGTACTTCAAATAAAATGAAAACAAGAACTTAAAAAATAAATTTTTAACTTACATATCCTTATACTTCTATTTAAATTAAAATTTATATATATTCACACCACCACCCAAACAATATGGATATTTCCCATTAAAGTGAGATTGAGTTCAAACAATTTTATAAGTGCTTGTCATCGTAAGAAAAAAAAAAGAAATCGTTTATCATTTTTTTCTGATTACTTTGAATTATTTTGTACATTTTTTCAACTTTCATTTCTAATTTGTGAATTGGAGTTAAGTGTGAATAGGAATATCAATTCAAGTTACTTACGTTTTCATTTTCCGTATTTTTTTTTTTTTAGTTTGTTATAGTTTAAAATTGTTAAATTGAAAATAATGGTGTAACATATAAAAAATCATTAGTTTATCAGCATTATGTTGATCCAAACGAAAATAAACTGAAATACTTTGATATAAAAATTAAGTGTGAATTTTATAAATAAATAAAAAATTAAAATAAATCTCTCTAAATAAAACAAATTAATCATCAACGAATATACTTCAGACTTACAAAAGTATGGAATCCAAAAGCACTTCAAGCAAAACAGAAATATATTATATTATTTTATTATTCTTTTAACTCTTGATTGAAGTGTAATGACAAAATATTACTGCCACTTGGAGAAATAGAATGTAACTAACATAGTAGATAGTTCATATTCTATCTTCAACCCTTTACGAAAGGTTGTGGGCATGCAGAGTGATTGTTCAGATTGTCTATCAACTTATTTTCAGCCCAATAAATCAAATAAAACGATGTCAATCTCTGGATTTTGCCGTGCGTATAATACTACTTACAAGTTTTTTTAATACAAATTAATAGGTGACAATCAAATTATGCTAACGTGAAATTTAATAATATAGCATCTTTAATAAATTTTACTACATAAATAAAGTTAAACATTTCTCAAGATAATAATGCAATAAATAAATATATATATATATATATATATATATATATATCAACTAGAAATAAAATAACTTTATATTATACAATTGTAAAATCTCACTTTACAAAATTATTTGATGATATTAAGTTATGTTTAACATTTATTTATAAAGATAATATTAAAATTATCTAAAATCTATCTTAAAGAGATTTACAAATGTGACATTAAATTATGTTTAAACTTCATTTTTTAAGAAAATGCATTTATAAAATTTACTTATGCCAAAAAATTAGTATAAAAAATATTATTTTATTAATTACACACTTACTATAAAAAATTATAAAGAGATATTAAATTATTCTTTATTTTTATTATTTTGCTCCTTTTAATATAATAGATTAAGAAAGAAGAAAAAAAAATGAAGAATGTAAATTATTCTTTGTATGTATTGAGTATTTTAAGGAAGATTTATAGGAAAGATTTAATTTAATCTATAACTATAGATAAAGATAATTCTCTTTTTTTCTCTATAATTATTATTCTTATTTTATCTTTTACAATAAATTATTTATTCATTTTTTTTATAAATAATAGTTATTTCTACGAATTTTCTATAAAACTATTCTAACAATTCTTTTTCTTCATTCATCAATCATTTTTTTCTCTTATTTTTTTTCATTAATTTAACTTTACTCTTAATAAATATAAATTTATTTTATATATTAATTTAATGACATTACAATATCATACATATTTAAAAAATACTTATACACATATCTTGTCGTGTCTATATTTACCCTGGTTGATAATAAAATTAATCAGTTTATTATTATTTTTTACATTACTTTATTCTTTTATTTTTGTAAGATTTAAATTTATACTTAAATTGATACGTTTATGTATAAACTCGAACAATATAACTAAAATGAAAGAAACACTAAAAGAGCCCTCAAAGTTCAATATATTCTATTTCAATCATTTTATTCAACAAATACTTGAAGAAAAAAATATTTGTTAACATTTAACGGAATCAACATTCATCACAAAGCCTAAAACTTGAAACCTTCTGTCCCTATAAAAAAGGAAGATAGAAGATAGGAGCATTGATGATAATAGAGTTCAGGCTCCACATTCATGTACTATGTTCCTAAACACTTTCAAAACTATAAGTTAAAATTAGTTTATAAATAATATTTATACTGTGCTTATGATGCTTGATTATGTTTATTGACTCGAACTATTGATATTGGCTTACTATTTTGACTATCACGAGTATGTAATTCTAAGGGTCTATCAATCTAGCTCACTACTATTAGGTACGAATAAATTAACAAAATATTTTCTTACAAGAAGTTTAGAAATATTATTATAGTTAAATTTATACATAAACCTATACGACAAAGAAACTATCAATAGTTAATAAATAAAAATTGGTATAATATAGTAAATAAAAAATTAATAAATTTAGGTTTCTGCTATGGTAAATTTGTAAGGGAGGATGAAAGAGCTTTCGTTTGTCTTGACTGAGTCATTTCAGTGTCACTTATGTTGAAAGATGGATTACAGCTCTTAAATAAACCACTCAATGTATAACTCTATTCACTTGGTTGAATCTATATGTGATTTGTATTCGCCGACAAACTCACCTAAATAATGTTCATAGGACATGCACACCAAGTTGCTCATTCATCAACGTCAACCACAGAAGTTTCAGCTTTATAGGCAACGTCATTGTTACTGTAATTTTAAATACGTGTCTTTCAATCTTTCAGTATGTTAAGGATTTGTTGTCTTCATGTCTCTATGTATTTATGTGACCATGTTACAAAATACAAATTTAAGAGAGCTAAATTTATAAATACACATAAATATCATGAACAAAATTAGAAGTAACATTGATCTAACTAATTTTCTAAATTATGGTCCAACTGAACCAAGGAATATAACAGCCACCACCGAGCCTTTTCATTCGAGGTGGGGTTGGCTACATAGATCAAATACTGATGTATTCTTCTATTGGGAATCGTATTTCTGTGTTCAACTTTTTATAACATGTCTAACAGAGTCTTTACGATAGAGTCGTCCACTTCTTCGTTTCAGTGCTATTAAGCACTTCTTCACCCCAAAAAAGGGTACTTAAGTTAAGCAATTTGCTCTAGAATACTCTTTGGAAGAACTTATAGCGTCATGCAATATTAGTATGGAGACTAGAGGGACTGCAAAAAGTTCACTGCTATATCCTCACGGTGGTGTGAAAATTTTGGCATGAGAACAAGCTCTACTGTTGTTTGGCAAGGATTTGAAAGTTCAGGTTCTGATGTGAGTGTTTGCGGTGAAGTTGTTATTACTGAAAGTCTTCTCAAGTTGTTCTCTAAAATTACTTCTTTGGAAGCTAAAAGGGGATACGCTGGTTTTCATGAAGAGATTTTGTAATTGACAGTGCACTCAACCAAGCTGAAGAAGGCTGAGATAATTGAGGCTGCAAGTTGAAAACGCAGTAGGGAGGTCTCTAACAAAGAACATACCAAGGTAATTTGATTTTTTTCATGAGGTTGCTATGGTAAATTGTTCAAGCCTTTTGATGAAAGTTCATAATGTTTCAACCAATTTCACTCTACTTGTTATGGTTGAAAAGTTCGCTTTCCCTGACAATTTTCACATATTCGCAGATTTGTTCTGAAGTATTTACATCAGATTGAGTACATCATGAAAAACTGAGGATGTTTTGAACAGTTTACTGTGTGATAGCAGGGTAAGTTTTGAAAAGGAATTGTAAATGGGTTTCAGGATCTTTTGCTGTCTGGCTCTGATGAACACGTTTGTCCATCCATGATGATTGCTATTTGATTTTACAGATGTTTATTATCATATCAAGAGGCCCCAAGATCAGCTGGGTCCCCAACCATTAGAAAAGGTAAAAGCAAAAGTGGTAACTCGTGATCGTCTACTGTTTGGTTTAACTTTCTGGTTCAATCGGATTCCTGATTTCCTATTGGGATTTCTTGTTTAGTTTCAGCATTGTAAAAGAACTTATGATTGCTACTAGAATGGGACCAAAAAGTGATCTTATCTTTCATCACTATGCCTTTGACGTTTCAGCCTCTTTCAGGACACACCAGCCTCTATCGACTCACTTTACCACTTCATTCTTTTCATTGCCACGGAAACCGCTTCAATTCCATCTCAATTTTTTTTCTACATAACTCTTATAAACATAAGATCTTCAACTACAAAAACAATAACCAAGTTGTGAAGTTGGCTTTAGGGAAAAAAAAAAGATAATTGATATGAAATGAATGAAAAGGTGAAACCAAATGACCCTCATTTGACTCATTGATGACCACTGCAAGTGCAAAGAAAGAGTGTGACTTACTGTTTGTTTGTTTGTTCGTTCGTTTGTTAATGCTCCGTGGACATTACACTTGTAAAAGAATGGTCATTTCTTTGAAAACAAAATGATCCATCAGCTGAAACTGAATTTTCATGTGTCTAATCAAACGTGAAAGTTATTTGCATCCCTTGGTTTCCCTTCCCCTGGCCTAAAAGAAGTGGCAATAGGTGGTAGAAAATGAAGAAAAAAAAAAGCATGCGATTGGTTGAGTTTGGCTTGAGTGTGAAGAATATACTGCTGGTGGTAGAGGTACCAAGAGGAGAAGCATGATTACAAAGGGGGGGCCAGTGTTGAAAGTTGAAACTATGACCACCTATAGTCGCCATCGCATCTCACAAAGGAAAATGATGGAACTCTCCTTTTTCAAATGTTTCATGTCACATATGCGAGCTTCTAAAAAGGCTGGTTACATAATTCACCGTCCAAATTCCCCACTCTTATCCATATCTATCCATGTAGTGGGAAGAGAACTTCTAATGTAATGAAGTGGTCATTGACGTGCGATCATTTTTTTCCCACGCCGCCACCAAAACTAGAACAAACCAAAAATTAAGGATGTTTTATTAATTATTTTTTCACACATACTTTTTATTTCAAGCAAATTTGATGTTTCAAAGAATATTTCAGTTACAACTTGTTGTTAATTAACCTGGTTTTCGCTGATATAATTCTAATGGTGATTTTGTACGATGATCTGTGTTTTGGATTCTGCTTGGAATTTGGAATTTTTGGCTGTTCACAGCGCGTCACTTTTTTTGTTGCGAATCAATGAACTTCTGCTGTCCTAAATTTTGATTCTTTTCTTCGGCAGAAAGAAAGATTATGGACACCAATTGTACACAGTATACTATTAAGTCATATCAACATGTTCGATGGTGTTTATTTTGGAGTTTGAAATTTCTGGATTTCGGTTGAAGTTATAGATTAAAATCTGGTGTAAAATGAAATAATAGGGTTTGGTTAACACTTAAATACTATAATTGTCCGAATACTTTGTATCCCATAAATAACAACTTGTTGGTGTAGTCAGATAAATTTAATTAAGTTGTAGTTTATATAGTGAGAGATTTCTGCGTATTTAATGGTGACAAGGAAAAGCTTCTAATTGTCCATGGCGTGCTGCCTGAAAGAAGAAGCATTAGAATTAATGGCATGTGAGAGTTAATGAGCAACTTAAACTTCTCCAAATAGACAAAGGAAAACACAAGAAGTTAGAAATAAAAAATGAGAAGAAAGTATTATTCGTTGTGCTAAAAATAGTTAGATGCCAGAATTGGAACCCAGCACATAGGGTAAAAGGACTTTATTGGCATGATTTGATTTGGATATTTATTTTCTCTGTGAACGTATCGGATCGGATTAAATGTGCAATTGAATGTGCATATAGCTATGAATGAATGAAATGTTGAGTGCTGACTCAAAAGACAGTGATTGGTCCCCTCTTTGCTGTGGAGAGAGAAAGTTGAAAACCCTAAAAACAAATGAAGAAGGGTCCCATATTTATGCCAAAAATAATGCATTGTTTGAATTGGAAAAGAAAATGCTATCCAAGTCAATGTTAACCATGATGGACACAGTGCAGGCAGAGAAAACAAAAATTAAATAAATTCAAAAACTAAACACAACAACACGTGCCGGCCTTTTCCTTCTATTCCAATATTTCAACTCTAATCTTGCTTAGTTTAAACTCATGAATATTCATTAATATTCCTAATCTTTTGCTTATGTGTTAATCACTGTGCCTAATTTTAGTAATAATTAATTTACTTTAAATTTGAAGCGCGTCACACCGCGCACTTGGACAAGTCCAAATACTTTGCATTTGGTGTTAATGTAAGACTTGAAAAGACCATTAAACCGATTTGAAAGCGGTAGAACCAAACCCCTTTACGTCTAATCCCCAATTAATTAATACTAACAATAATAGTTAATACTATAATAAAATATAACAACTTCAAATATTATAGTGAAAACTATGCTATCACCATCACTCATATTTATTCAAGAACGTTGATTTCTTTGCTAAACAAATCCACCTTAAATTTAAAGTTTGTTGAGTTAATTACAACTGTTTTTTTTTTCATCAATGTTATTATTGTATTTATAGAATTGTGTTAAAAATCAATATAAATTAAATTTATCGATTCAATTGAACCATTAACTAAAGTAACAAGATCAATTTAGTTCAATTAAACCGCAAAATATTCGGAACAAGAATCGGTTTAAAAATTTATCTATACCAAATTGGATGATTAAGGTCGTTTTAAATGTTTTATTATTTTTCTAATAATAAACATTTGTAAAACACTGTTGCACTTGCACTGTAGATGACATCAGACACACTGTTGTACATCTTCTTCATAATAACAATGGTAGATGCAAAACTTCACTTTCACAATTCAACTAACGAAACTTGCAAGCTACATTATTATATTGAAAAATTAAGAAAAAAATATATATCCTTATTACATTAAACATATTTTTATTTTTAAGAAAAAAAATGTATAACTTTGAGACTATAACCAGGATAAAGTTTTGAGACTTGAAATATGAAATTATATTTTGTATATTTGTTTTATTCTTACATCATATATTTGTCTTACAAGTATTGTTTTACTGTAGTGTTGACTATTAAATATTGAACTATTGCTTTAATTGGTCCAGTGAAATAGTTTTAAGAATATTGGTGTGAAGCATCTTATGATTGATAGGTAATGAGTTTGATTTCTCATTTAAAACTGTATCATGCTTGTAAAAGTTATGACAAACTATTTTCTATTACCAATTTATATGAAATTATTAGTAAATATTCTTTTCTTTAATATGTAGTTAAAAGATTTTGGTCCTTTGTAGTGTAAAAAAATATGTTGTGAGAGGTTAACTTGTTAAATCAATTTTGATAAAGTAAAAATTTAATATCAAAATTTATTAATTTCTTCATTACCTTGAAGTATTTTTCAATTAGATCTGTTTATTATTAACATCATATCTGAATACTGTTGAAGTAAGATGAGTTGACCTAAAAGTAAACCTTTTTCGTTTCCGCATACGAGTATGATGGTTTGAAATTTAACATCACATATAAACATAATGAGACATTAAACTTAGACTAACAGCATGCCATGAGTGATCATCATATCGCAGGTTGCAAAAGATGAAATGTTGTACTTTGTATTCACATGCAAATCACATTGACCAAAGTCTGACACTACGGTTACGTCAAAACCTGAAAATACGCGAAACTGTTGAAAAGAATTATACGACTCTTTTTTATATATTAAAAGATATTACAAGAAAAAAATTGTGAGATATTTCATATAATTTAAATTATATTAAATCAATATAAATAAATATCATATTTTTTGAATTGTTTTTCAAAGTTGTATCAGACTTAAATAAAATATCTTATATGGTATATGAGTCATAATAATCTATTATATCAAAATTTGGATCTCTGTTACCGATTCTTTCGATATTCATGAATAAAAGTGTTGGAGGTTTAGTATTAATTAAACAGTTTTGTAATTACATTTAAATTCATTATTTTAATAAAAATATATATATAAGTATAGCTAATGATGTAAAAAAATCAACAGTAAAATTACATTTTCTTAGTTTTATATAAAACTATCTATTTGATTGAAATAATAATAATAATAATAAACAGTGGTTTGTAGGTCTTGAAGTGAATGTAAATTTATTTTTGCATATTTTGAATATTTGATGAAACAGATTTAGTATAATGGAAGTTGGAATAAAAGGCGAAATGATTGTGACAATAAGTAATAACTGCAAGGGATATGCTTATCTGAAAAGGGAAAAATATGTGTGTGTAAGAGAGTAGACGTAGCATTTAATAATTAGAGGATTAAGATTATGATGTGTCACATTCTAAGGTACTTGTTTGAAGGGACAAGACAAAATCACAAAAGATCAGCCTTAAACTTTGCAGTTAAAGTGGAGATTAATTAGTTTATGCTTTACATCGTCGAAGTTTAAAATACCACCATTATAATAATATACTTTCAACACCACACAACTTACAAAAAACACACCTATCCATACATTAAATTTATCGAGTTTTTCATTTATGGAGTAATCCACGACCAGAAAAATAAGGTAGTGGAAGATGAATTGGTGTATGTAGAGTATTGATTCTTTTTATTGGTTGGAAAGTAGTAAATAATGTTATTATGGCAATGAGGAGGAAATGAATTGGTGTATGTAGAGTGATAAATGAGAGAAAATAATAATAATAATAATAGAAAAAATGTGTGGACAGGTAGTAGCCATTGGTCATAGACAGCTTCTCATACTGCAACAGTGTACACACTGCACAACACGCTCCCTGATCTCAAACGAAGAAGAAAGAGAGAAAAACTGACACAAACTCATGTGTTGTACGTCTTTGACAAAGTCAGGACCACCATTCATACTGCCCAATTTTTCAACATTTTAAGGCCACTGGAAGACAACCACTTATGAAAGGTAGAGTAAACATATTATATCACATTAAATATTTTTATAAAATACATATTCAGTTTAACATAGATATAATTATCGATTTGGTTTTCAATTTTTTATTTATTTAATTTGATTTTTAAATTTTTGAAAGGTTCAATTTAGTATTTTATTTTATAAAGTTGATCAATTTAGTATTTTCAATTAACTTCAGTTCACGTCGTTTATATAGTGATGAATTTTCACTTAGCAACAAATTAAACAACTAATCTTAATATCATATTGAATACACATAATTAAGGAAACATCAAAAGAGAGATTAAAATGATGTTAACTACATTCAACAAATAAATCAACTCAATTAACAACTTCACTCACATTTTTATTGCACAGTGACAACTCACCAATGTACAAACGACGTTAACTGAAATATAACGAGAGGTACTAAATTGAACCACTTTAAAAAATAAGGATATCAAATTGCATCTTTCAAAAACTCAGGGACCAAATTGAACATTCCAAACATTCGAGGACCAAATTGAACTAACTCAAAAAATTGAGGGACCAAATCAATAATTATACATAATAGATAATAATTTTGTAATTTTTTTCTTATTATACTCAAAATTAAATATATTAATACATGTTGTATTTAATTAAAGTTGCATCGGTTTATAAGATGAAGTTTGCATCTCACTTATATACTATAAAATACTATAAATTAATGGAAAAAATCTCATTAGGATAAGTTTTTCTTTAAACAATGGCTCTGATATCATGTTAGAGGTGGAGTTTAAGCCTAATTTAATCTCACAAAATCAACTTGTAAAGTAAGATTTGCACCTCACTTATATATTATGAAACTGTCTCGTCTCTAATGAACGTGGAACTTCTAACAAATTAAAAGAAAAATAAATACATGTTTAATTTGTAATTACATTAACTCAATATAAGTTCCACTTTTTAAACTGTGTATCTAAATTTAAAAGTGAAACTTTGATAACCTGAAGATTGGAAAACCTTAATTTTAAAAGCTGAGTGAGTGATTTGAAGTTATGGTGTGGATCTGAGATACTCTAGCATGAAATGCAACAGTGGCAAATGAAGAATAATGGTGGTGAAAATGTTTGAATGGTCCACAAAACTTAAAGTTTCAGTCTATTATAGATAAGGATATTTGACTTTTCTTCTTCTCCTTTAAATAGGAAGGTAAGTTCTTTTAGCTATGGACCATTCTCATTGAAATAATATTTGTTGGAAACTAGAAGTTACATGAAATATGTATAGAGGTTAAAAAAGGGTCATTTTTAAATGTAACAAGAAACTAAAAGGTATAAAATTTAGTTCGATGAATAAGTAATTTTAGTGAATGACTGATATAAAAGTGATATGATGTAAGTAATGAGAACATGGAATAAGGAGAAGTATCAGTTAAGTCTGTGTAAATATGCCTTAATCTTTTTAGATTGAGTTAAAATGTATACTTGAAAATTAAGGTTTGAATATTTATTTTTTCTTGTGGTTTTATGGATGTGTAATCTTAATCTCTGTAAAATTTTATTATAATTTTTAAGATTAAGAGTTTCTATGAAATTTTAATTTTATAACATTAAACAATTTTGATCTACTATTGATATAATATCCAATTGTTAAAAGAAGATATTGCCATAACCTTTAAAATAACTATATTAAAGTTAATTATCAAATTTATTTGTAATATCTTACGCAGTTAAATAGTCGATGTAGCTATTACTTGCATATAACTTATTTTTAAACCATGATACATATTATAATTATATTAAATCTTTTTAGTTTTAAAACACCGAATAATCAAAGTTATAATTTGGAAAGTGCGTATCTTGACTCAAACTTTTTCTTTTCAAATAAACATTAATAAAATAAAATGTGATTATCATAACTTAACTATTCAATGACGGTGTCTTAAACCATAAATAACATTCTATAGAAAACAAACTGTTTTACATTTTTATAAAATTTAATTATCTAATAATTGATGTAATTGAATTTTTAAAAATATTAAGAGAAATTATACATAATTATATATATTGAATTTTTAAAAATATTAAGAGAAATTATACACAATTATATATATATATATATATATATATATAAACAAATGTCTCCCTAAATAATCTTACGAGCGGATTAGTTCATGTTTAGTAGATATAAATTTTAAATAGATAAAAAATAAAAGTTGTATGAATAGGTATATTTGGTTTTTTTATTAAATTGTAATTTTTTTCTAAAAGTTTAGAAGATAATCAGATTCTCATTTTATGTTGCCAAGATAATAGTGAGGATGAATATGATATTATATTTTTTATTTTGATAAATGGCTTTTTTAGTAAGGATTTTATCTCTCTTTTTTCATAATTTTTAGGTGGTTTGTAGATGAGAGATATTGTTGGTGTTTGGTTTGACGGTTAAAGATCTTTTAGTAATTTATTGAGATATTTGGAAGAGTAAAAAGAAAGGTGTTGTTATACACATCTACAAACTGAGAGAAGTTATTGGTTATATATATATATATATATA
>Ga0214543_1002047_pt1 | contig 39559 bp, 31 predicted proteins | sample CNSS2metaG_FD_160094 | JGI IMG/M metagenome (GOLD analysis project Ga0214543, IMG submission 160094) | Root nodule microbial communities from cowpea collected in UCLA plant growth center, Los Angeles, California, USA - CNSS2 | ecosystem: Host-associated > Plants > Roots > Nodule | place: USA...
ATAACTTTAAAAAAATATTAAAAATTTATAAATGATTAAAAAATAAAAAAATAAAAGATTAGAAAAAAAATTATTTGAAGTGTCTATCCGGCCGCTCGCGTCGCATGACACCAATTTTAAAATAATAATAAAATTTAAATAAAAAGATTTTCAAAATTATAAAACAAATTAAATCATTTTCAAATAATTTTCCAAATAGATTTTTTAAAAAGAACTACGTAACCCTGATTCTCCATTCACATGGAGATATGTAGGAGCGAGAAGTAATCTTCGTCGGGCCCAAACAATCGAAAAAATAGTTTTGTTGTTTTTTATACATTCTTTTATTAATATTTTTGGGGAAAATTAAATATTTTGAAAAACCACATAACTTTTGCATATTTAATTAAAGGTACTTTCTTAGGACGGACATTGTGGGGTGCTAATATCTTCCCCACGCGTAACCGACTCCCGAACCCAAAATCTGGTTTTTCGCAGACCTTGCTCTTTTTTATGGTTTTCCATAGTTTCCTACAATAACTATGATGGCGACTCCAAACTCTATTTTTACAAATTTTAATTTTTGATTCGTCGTCGCGTCGCGATTTCGGTTGTGACAGATGGCGAGTCCACTGGGGATGCTAGAGAGTCAGACCATTTAGTTGGATGTGCAAAATTGATGTGGTTTTTCTTCATATTTTTTCTTTCTCATTTTTTTGGGTATGTGTTTTTTATCTTTTTTTTATATTTAGAATAATTGTATGTGTATATTCTTCTTTATTTTGGTATTTGGAATAATTGTCAGGTGTGGGTTTAGGTATACATTGTGTTCTCCCTTCACACACACACATTTTATTCATTACATGAGTGGGGCCCTATACCCGGATCTGAGTTGCTTAGAATTAGAGGGGATTGTGTAGCAGTGTCATAGTGGATGTACTTCCCAAGTGGTCATTGTGAAAACCCCAACTAGAGTTTGTTTGCTTCATTGGTACTCCCACTTCTTGTTGTTTACCAACTGTCGTGGGAAATGCCATGAAGTGGGCCATAGCTCTAGTGACCTTGATATTTAGGTATTAGAGAACTATCCTTGTGAGCACATATACTTTCCCTTAGAACTTTAAGCATCAAACTCATGTTAAATAACGACACTAAAGGGAGACTATTTGCGTCCTTTACCCTCACCTTTTCTTGTATATAATAATAAGTTCATCACAATCACACCATTAAAAAAAGAAAAAAATGCCTCCTAAGATGTAAGCATGTATTTCATTAGCATATCAATGAATAAGTGCTCTATGATGCACAAACATGCATTTGCATTCCCATTCTGTGGTTATCCATGGTACCATGTTCATAGTTTCAACACATAACATGCATATGCATAATTTAAACAAAACAAAAAAATGCACTAAAATAAATTCAAATTGTGTCCCCTTTTGCTTGTCACCAATTTCTTGGAATATTTCTAAATAATAAAACATTCTTTGGTCAAATCAATGGATTGAATAAAGAGATAAAATTTGTTTGTTATCATGTCTTTTAAAGCATTATATAGTTTTGCATACATGAAATTGCTCAAATCTATTTTCCTTTCCATCTCTCTTCCACCATAAACCTTGTTTTCTTTTCCATGGAGAATTATCATAAAAGGGACACATCTTAGAAAAGGATTACCATAAATTCTCTGAACACACAGAAAAACAAAAGGAAGAAAAGTTCGCTAGACTAACAACTTTGAAGGACAGTCTAGGCAAAAAATAAGACAAAAAAAAGTGAAAAAAAAAGAACAAAACAAGGGACATCCTGTTACATGAACTAAATGATTTCCCTCTGAATTAAATTTTTTGTTGAGAAAAACAACCATGATTTGAAATGATGTGTGGCCATGTTTCTTTATCAAAAAAAAAAACAAAAGTGATTATCCTTTGCTATCCAATTTGAGCCTTCCAAAAAATTTCTTTCAAACTACCCTAAACAAGGATCACCCTCCCACTGAGGGTTGACATAATGTTTGCATTTATTTCATCTAACTAGTAGTTCACCAATACAAAAATATCAACAACAAAAAAAGAAATATTATTGGTCATATCAAGAAAGATATAAAAAAAGGTGAACGAAATGAAGTCAAATAAATATTGAATGAAACATTATTCAAAGATCCTTGTTTGAAACAACCCTCACATCACTTGTTTGGGCCTTTACTATCATTCACTTCCATACCCCTATCCTTGGCCACGATACAAGCCTAATAAAGTCCACACAGATAAAAGATTGGTTGTTATCTTTCGAAGATTTTAATTTAGAAGAAAAATTTGATTTGCTAACAAGTTTGTTCTATAAAAAAGGTAAAAAAAAAAGATTGAATAAGTGTGTTCAGAGATTTTCTTTTAAACATCGGGGCAGTTTATGTTTTTTTGACATGTTTTCAAAGCTCCAAAATCAATACAGGCAATCAAGCAATCTGGTTAAAATTGGGTTGTCCCCTTTCAATTCATTCTTCATGAAACTTCATCTTTGCTCCTACAGTATCCTCTGCTCTAAGCCTAAACCTTGACCAACCTTAACATAGTCCATCTTTATCAATCTCAAACCCAAATTGGGGTAGTCACTTTGTTTGTGATTCATATATTCTCATCATTCATTTTGAATTGGGGCATTTATTTATATTGAAGATTGTGATCACATTAGGGGCAACTTGTGAAGACCCTATCATTTTTCCACCTCCTCAACTGGGAAAAACCAAACACGCTTTTGCACCATAAGACCATCCTAGACTCTCATACTAGGGGCAAATTTTTGAAGTCCCCATCATTTTCTTCATTCCATCAGTAACTGGGGAAAACCCAAACACATTTTGTGCCCCAAGACCAATTCAAATTGGGGCAACTCCTTAGTTAATCTTTATCACCTCATCCAAACCTTTTCAAGCCCTTGGCAATTTCATGCATGTCATTCAAATAGTGTTTCAAAGAAATGATTAAAAAAGTGTTTGTTAGTAAATTGATTAGACCAGGAAATGATTTAGAAAAGTAAAAAAAAATCAAAGTAGAATGACTCCATGAATTAGAAATAACAATGAAATGAGAATCAATTCGAATATTGTTTTCAAAAAAATGCAAAAGAAAAATTCATACATCATACTAAGTCATGCATACATGAGTAATTCATCTTTTTTAATAAAGCAAAATTCACCCATGCATCCACGCATCCATGCATGCATCATCGTCTAAGTTTAAAAAGAAAATCATAGCATGTCATACATCATCAATGATTCATAATGTGTGCATATGCATAACTCCTCCAACATTTCTTAGATTTATGAAGAAATGAAAAAATGAAAAATAGAGCAAATTCCACTCATGCATTCACGCATCCATTGAAGCATATCATATAGTTTCAAAAAGAAAATCATAACATTTCATGCATCATCAAATCATTCATCATACTCCACAAAATCATTGAAAATCATTTACAAAAAAAGAGAAAAAGTCAGAAACGATATTTTTTGTTTAAGTCTCAAAAACGTTAGGCATTCACTTGGTGTTTGTCGACAGTTCAAAAGCAAAATTCAAGTTCTCCTTTTATATATATCAAGACCCTCTGCGAGGCAATGGTCATTGATTTCCTTTTCTTCACATCAAGACCCTATGCGATGCAATGGTAATTGATCTCTTTACATCGAGGCCCTCTACGAGGCAATGGTCATCGATCTCTTTACATTAAGACCCTCTGCAAAGCAATGGTCATTGATTTCTTATGTCACTTCGAGGACCTCTGCGAGGCAATGGTCATCGATCTCTTTACATCAAGACCCTCTGCGAGGCAATGGTCATTGATCTCTTTACATCAAGACCCTCTGCGAGGCAATGGTCATTGATTTCTTATGTCACACCGAGGCCCTCTGCGAGGCAATGGTCATCGATCTCTTTACATCAAGACCCTCTGCGAGGTAATGGTCATTAATTTCTTATGTCACATTAAGGCTATCTACGAGGCAATGGTCATTGTTTTTTTTTTCGGATCGGGACCCTCTACATGGTAATGGTCATCGAATCCTTTAGATATAGACCCTCTCCTCGGGATTGGTCTAATCTCTTTTTCAAAAAGTCAAAGTACAAAAAGAATATGGTTTGTCAAATCGTGACCCTCTACATGGTAATGGTCACTGAATCTTTTGGATATAGACCTCTCCTCGGCATTGGTCTAATCTTTGCTCAAAAAATATTAAAAAAAAAAGAAAAATTTTCAAATTGAGGCCCTCTACATGGTAATGGTCACCGAATCTTTTGAATAAACCCTCTCAACGGGATTCGTCTAATTCGATTGTTGCAAAAAGGAAAAAAACAAAACAAAAAGAATTAGTGTGCCAAACCGAGACCCTCTACTTGGTATGGTCAAATTTGTCTTCAAATTTGTCTTCTTTTGAAACCCGAGCGAAATTAGTGTTTTTATCTTTACCTATCTTTTATTACGATAATATGAAAAAGTCAAAATTTCAAATTATCTAATAAAATCTAAGTAAAGAGGGGCAACTGTCAACACCCAATTTCATCCAGGTGAATAAATTTATTTTCAAAAAAAAATAAAAAAAATAAAAAAAGGTTTTTTAGTTAATGGAAAATAAAAAAAAAATGTGAAACAAATTTTTCATCAAAAAGATTTTAAAACATCAACTTTAGAAAATAAAAGAAAAAAAAAAGAGAAAAAAAAGAAGAAAAAAAAAGGAGGAAGAGTCCAATTCGTTATTAATTTTCATGAGTCCAATAACTCAAATATTTTCTACCTTTGTTCTGATAGAGAAATTAATTATATAATAATAATTAGAAGTAATATCTCTTCAAATGGTAAGAATCCATATTATTAATTGGGATTAATTTTGTGCTCTGATTTGCTTCGATTTGATACTCATAATTTGCTACTATCATGACCAATTCCTTTCTTATATTGTTCGTTACAATTAAGGCTGAGATTGCATTGACATTGTAAGTTGTGAATATAAATACGCACTCTATCATGACCGAAAACCGAAAAAAGAATTCTCTACACTTCTCTAATTCTTTCCCATCACCACTCTCACATACACACATCCTTTTTCATCTCTCTTTAAAAAAAACATATTGAAGGAGGTAGTAAAAAAGAAGAACAAAACATTCTCTACACTCTCTTTCTCTCATTACCACCAACATAGACAATGAAATTTTTTTAAGGTACGTCACTCTCAATTCTTTCATCTTTTGATTTAGTTTTTTCAATTTTCATTCTTTTTTTTTAAATCACAAAAAATATTTTTTTCCCTTTCTTTATTGTCTGCTCGGCCGCTCGCGTTGCATGACATCCAATTTAGACTTTCGATTTTTTTAATATATACAAATGATCTAAAAATAAAATATAACTTTCTTTGTTTACTCTTTTATATTTATTTGGTTGCTCACGTCGCAATGACATCTACAACTACTCTAAAATAACTTTAAAAAAATATTAAAAATTTATAAATGATTAAAAAATAAAAAAAATAAAAGATTATAAAAAAAATTATTTGAAGTGTCTATCTGGTCGCTCGCGTCGAATGACACCAATTTTAAAATAATACTAAAATTTAAATAAAAAGATTTTCAAAATTATAAAACAAATTAAATCATTTTCAAATAATTTTCCAAATAGATTTTTTAAAAAGAACTACGTAACCCTGATTCTCCATTCACATGGAGATATGTAAGAGCGAGGATTAATCCTTGTCGGGCCCAAAAAATCAAAAAAATAGTTTTGTTGTTTTTTGTACATTCTTTTATTAATATTTTTGGGGAAAATTAAATATTTTGAAAAACCACATAACTTTTGCACATTTAATTAAAGGTATCGTCTTAGGATGGATGTTGTGGGGTGCTAATACCTTCCCCATGCGTAACCGACTCCCGGACCCAAAATCTGGTTTTTCGCAGACCTTGCTCTTTTTTATGGTTTTCCATAGTTTCCTACAATAACTATGGTGGCGACTCCAAACTCTATTTCTACAAATTTTAATTTTTGATTCGTCGTCGCGTCGTGATTTCGGTTGTGAGTGTATCTGATTATAGCCGGAATATGCGTCCAAAAAATTGAGGACCTTGTTCCCAGCTACACCATCTACTAGTCGGTCAATGTTGGGTAGGGGGTAAGCGTCTCTGGGGAAAGCTTTGTTAAGATCTGTGTAGTCAACACACATCCGCCATTTTCCATTAGCTTTTTTGACAAGGACGACATTGGAAGGCCATGTGGTGTGGTGTGCTTCAGCCATGAATCCGACATCTAGTAATTTGGCGGCCTCTACTTTTGCTGCCAACCGTCATTCTTCCCCCAAGAGTGTTGAGGGATGGATGTCCTCGCAGAACATTATATGATGTGGGTGCTTCGACCACGAGAAAGCGGATGAGTATGGTTTTGGTTTGAGATCCTTCACGAAACACAGCGTGGAGGTCAATATATTCGCGAGTTGACACCTTTTCTGGAGAGAAGCCGCAAAATGGGTTCGTCATAGGGGACCATTATAGTGGCAGGGAGTTGAAGTTTTTGGTAGGTGGTCCCGTATAGGATATCAATTGAGCTACCTTGGTCACTGAGCACCTTTTCTACCGCAAAGTTTTCAAGCTCGATAGCAATGGCCATTGGATCATCCTGCTATTGATCGACGCCATGGAAGTCATCATCAGTGAACGTGATAGGGGGCATTCGACGTCTATGATGCGAACAGGTTATGTGGTTGATGGACTGAATGTTGCGAGATGTTTCTTTCTAGCGGAGGAGGTGTCTCCACCTCCGGCGAAGCTGCCAGATATAGTGTTGCTGGTGTCGCGTAGAGGGGGATCAACTTGGTTGACATTAGTGCAGGCTAGTGGGTGATTTATGTGGTCATTGGTATTTTGCTGGTTAGTGTGGCAGGTATCACGTAGGGGAGGCAATTGTCAGATTTTCTGGGGTGGGATGGTCAATCTCTCTTGATAAAACGGTAAAAGTGGCCAGCGCGGATCAATTCTTCTATTTTGTCTTGAAGTGCCTTACACTCGTCTGTGGTGTGGCCATTATTTCGGTGATACTTGCAGTATTTGGTCATATATGCATCGAGGGGATTCAAGGTTTTATGTGGTGGTGGGATGAGGTCTAACTGGAGTGCTTCATCGAGAAGTGGTGACTTGGGGACCTTTAGCGGGGCATTTCTAGAAAATCGTTGTAGTCTAGGCTTTCTTGTCCTAAGTTCAGAGCGTGAGGATGGTTTGTCTGTCTTAGCGACTGAGGGTTTGTCTGTCGAAGATAGACGTTGTCAGCGAACGGACCAGGTTTCAATGTAAGGGCCATACATTGTAAGATCATCTCTTGGGTGAGGTTCGACATTCAAAGGGCAGCCTTGCTGAAACGGTCTATAAAGGCCCTAAGTGTCTCATCTATTTCTTGTTTGACACTAAAGAGGGATAAGGGGTAGCTTGATCGGGGCAGCTGCCGGCAAAAGGGGTTGTGAAAAGGTGGGAAAGGGTGTCGTAGCAATCAATGGAGAATGGCGGAGAGAGGTGAACCATTCCAAGGCTGGGCCTTTGAGGGTGGTAGGGAAAGCTTTGCAGAAAACGATGTCTTCAGATGTGTATAGGGTGACATGGGTGGCGTACACCTTGAGGTGCTCGTCAGGGTCCATGTCTCCTGCATAGCTTTCCAGTGTGAACGATTCCCACTGGCTAGGAAGGGGGTGGTGGTGATGGCGTCAATAAAGGGATGGCGGTGTCTGGGTTGGTGTGGTGTGTAAGACCCAGAAAATTAAATAGTTAATTAAATAATTATTTAATTAATGTGGGTAATAAGAGCATTTAAGGGATTTAATGCGGATTGCTATGACGTGGAAAAGTACTAGTTCAAGTGGTTGAGAGTACTTTGATTGTGTGTGAGGGCTTGGGTTCGAGTCCTATGTTTGCCATTATTTGTTATTTAACTTATGCATTTTTTATGTTATATATTTGAATGTGAGGTGTGATAACATAATCTTAGAATTAGAGGAATTATCACGAATATGAGTTGGTTAAATTGGTTGTGCACTTACTTTGTGTTTGAAGGGTTGTGAGTTCAAACCTTGCTAAGAACAAAATTGCTCTTTTTTTTGCCAAATTTTCTTTGGCATGAATATGAAAGGGTTTAGGAACCCTAGCAGCCAATAGAGAGGTAACTTAGAAGGTTGGAAACATTCTGTTTATGAGCCTTGATTAACCATTAACCCATTTTTTTATTAATTTTTGTTTAGTGGAGTAAAGAGGTAATTAGAGAGGTAGTAAATTGGAGAGAGAGGGAATTAGCAAGGGGAGAGGCACTAGAAATTGTGGTGTGAACGTTGGGTAGCGAGGGTTAGCTTTTGACACATAATTCAGAGAAGAATTGGAGTGGAAAACCATTCTTACGGGTACAAACAAGAGACAAGAGGGTTTTGGTTCGAGACACACAAAAATTCGAATTGGGAGCAAGGATTCCAGGTAAGGGGAGTTGTTTTGCGTGTTATTAGTCGTGAACCATATTCTGTGTGTTGCTTGATTGAAATTGCATGCTTTTCAACCATTTTTCGGCACTGTTTCATTGAGAATTTTGGGTTTTTCCCAGAAACCGCCTGGCGGCACAATCCCTACCGCCAGGCGGCACATTAGTGATAGGCGCTGTTCTTGTTTTGGCATGAACCGCCTGGCAGCGATGAATTTCTACCAGACGGCGCGACACTGTTCGTGTTCTGTTTGGTGGTTTTAATGTTGTTTGTATGGGAATCAATATGGTTTCTGAAATTGATGTGAGTAGCTTCTGTTGAATACCTTGTTGGTCTGAAATCAATTGAAATTCGGGGTATGGCAAAGTTCTAGATATATTGTGTAATGGATTGAATTGAGTTATTCAAGAAAGTAAAGATCGAGGAACCTATAGGAATTGAATTAAGAGCGGGAAACTAGTCCATTATATAGGTATCGTCGTATCTTGGTGAATGTAAGTGATGTGAATGAATACTGGAAAAGGGTTTGAATCTATTGCAGGTACGAAGAAGCTTGGTTTATGCAGGCACTAATACCTCGCCTGGCGGCAAGCAAAGCGTCGCTAGGCGATAGCGAAGCCAAGGGCTGTTCTACGAAATTCTGGTAGCAAAAACTGAGGGAGGAGCTTTGGAGTGTGAATGGTTTTAAAATAATTTGGTAACATAGAAAAGGGCAATGTACTATGGTGATTAATTGCGTGGATGGTAATAGGTTGCAAGTATAACTAGTTTATGGTGTTGGTTGGGATATTATGGGAAGAAAGGGAGAATGGAAAATTGTAGTTAATAGATCATGTTTTGGAAGCATAGCATTCGTTTACGTGTGACTGGATAAGTGCTGATTATGACTCACTAATTTTAGGTAACATTTGTGATTATATTCAATAGTGGATGATAATTAGTTATGTAATATTGCATAGAGCTACAATTATATGTACTGAAGGAAAAATGTGGTTAGGTATGGCTATGCATGAGGAATTATGGGAAAGGTATTCTAAGACTATTGAAAGTAAAGTTCTGGTTATTACAGTGTAGTATACTTGGGGGCGTGATTAAAGGTATTGAATTGTTGATTGTGTTCACAGGTATGGATGAAGTTGCTTTACTATGATAATGCTCATGTATTGTGAAAACTTGAATAGATGGATTGTCCATTGTAAAGTTTAGGTACTTGATACTTATGATAGTTGTAAACTAACCATAATGTGGATTCCATAGAGGAGTCTTTATTTGGGCGCTTGGAAGTGGGTCATCCAGCAGATCAGACTAATTGAGGTGCTAAAAACCAATGGGTTCTGCTACTGATACAGCGCCTGGCGGCACGGGTAGGTGCGCCAGGCGATGGGACTAGCGTCAGGGGTCCCTGTACCACCTAGCGCCTAACGACAAGGGGTGCTCCGCCAGGCGGTGACTGAAAAATAGTGGCGTTGGGAAGGTGCTGGCGCCTGGCGGTCGGCAAGTACCGCCAGGCGGTCTGGAACGATTTCGCCTGGCGACGTGTGGGTTGAGCCAGGCGAAAATGTGTTGTCCCTACTTTATTTTGGGGTGTTGTTTTGAGTAATGATAATACACTTGGATCGGGAGATGATGTGCCATGAGCGGGTAGGTTCATGGATGGTGGTTAACATGTGATGATATGAGCGGGGAGGTTCATATCCAGTTACTCTCACGTGGGGATACGAGCGAGGTAGGTTCGTATGTTCCGTGCTCACGTTTGAGAGATGTCATGTGCGGAGAGGTACGAGGTTGGAGGATCACATGTGTTGGACTATGGGCGGGTAGGTCCGTAAAGCAAGACTACGAGTGGGGAGGTTCGTAGAGGCAGGACCACGAGCGGGCAGGTTCGTGTGAGCATCACATTCCCGAGTTCAAGGCTAACCTTTTGTGTGAATTGAAGGCTATACAACCTTGGGATTAATGTCTTGGCCAAGAACAAAGTAAATTGAATAAGATGGGTGTATGTCTTATTTTGCATATTATGTATATGTTGTTTTATTTTTCTCAGCTCACCCTTTCTGTTTGTGTATGACGATGATCGTGTGATTTGTTACACGGGAGCAGATGTTGATACAGGTGATGTTGAGGACGCTCAGGCGACGGAGTGAGGGCTAGCTGGGATTAGAGCTAGGCATATTTTATTATGTATTTTATTGATGATTTTGGATTTTGGAAACTGTAACGTTTTTTTATGACTTCTTTCTTATAATTTTGGCGCATGTTTAAATATTTTGAAATTTTCCCGCATTGGGAATAATAATATCATGACGATTTAATTTCTTTTATTTATTTATTTATTTATTTAAGTAATATTTCTTAGGGATGTTACATGGTAGCAAGAAATGTGATGATAAAGGATGGGGAATGTGGTGGTGTAGTGGTGAGGAGGTATGTGGGCGGTGGGAATGGTAGCGACTGGATGAATAGTTGCAGGTTATGTGGGGATGGTGGTTGGATGTTGGGTGGTTGTGTGGTGGGCAGATATGGTGGGTGTTTGTTGAGTGGTGGGGTTGTACTCACTTTCTTCTTCACTAGGTTGAAAAACTAGGGACTTGGGGTCCTCTGGCAGCTCTTTGCCCTTCCCCTTCTAAGTAATATCAGCTTCAATTTTCCTCCTTAGTCTGGAGTTCTCCTGCCTAAGTGCTTCCATCTTGTCAGCACTGCGCTTTTTCAAATCAGCGAGCTTTTGTTGCCTTTTGGCCTGCCCCTCGAGGATAGCGGTCACGTTCATGGTGTTGCTTGCGGGCATGGTTGGGGTTACCTCTAGGTCCTTCATAACTCTGACTCTGCTGCAGGTAGAAACCATTCTCGATAGTGTTCGGATTGCTTGGTAAGGTATCAATTTGTGTCCCATGGTGGGCGCCAATTGTTCCTACGGAAATAAATAAGAGATGTCAGGGAACACAAGTAATGCCTTACCCTAATTCTTGACCTCTCGAGCTAGCTCATTCTTGACTTGTGCATGTCGTCTCCTAACGTAGGCGGTTTGGACCCTTAAGGGGTTACTTGCGGAAATGGCTTTGACGATCAAGTCAAGGATCTCAAAAGTCAAATCTCAGATTAGGAAATTAATGAAAGCATACCTTTAATTGTTGGGGTCCACACATACTTATAGAGTCATTGAATGTGTCTACCCCTTCTTATGGGTTGGGCCCCTTTTGAGTCATTTTGGGCCAATAATCAGATTCTCTATGGGCCTAGGCTAAGCCCAAGTTCTGAGGATTTGTGAGAAGCCTAAGTTTGAAGTTATTAGCCCTATATTACAATGTGACATGTTATAGTAGGCGACCTAGGCTGCTATGTAATCTTGTTTAGTTGACTATCCGTCTACTAGTTTTATTATAGGACTATAGGTAAGCGGTTTAGGCCGTATAGTTATCCAAGTTCTCCTAGGTATAGTACATTTTTCTTTATTTTTTCGCGTGTCATCACTCACTCCTTATTTCTCTTCTTTCGCCTTCTTTAATTCTCTTCCTTTGTCTTCTTCAACATTGATGGTGGCCATTTCTTCATTGGAAGGAAGGAGAACGTGATGCACCACTTTAAAACCCTAGACTCGAGCTCATTCGCTATGAAAGCTTCATTGAGCTTCTCCTCCTAGAGATGAATCATAGGTTATTGTTCGAGGAGAAAAACCCAACGTTCTAGTCGTTGGACTTGACTGATCTGACGTGTAACATCCCAACCGAATATTACGAATAAGTAACAAAATAAAGAAATAATAAATAAACGTCATCTATTGAAATATCATTTTCCAAAAACGTGGAAAATTTAAAACTTTATTACATTATAAAGTATCTCAAAACCTCAATTTATAAACTCAATTATAAAAGGCCATGTGCAATAATCCAAAGATTTCAAGTCTGTAAAATTCATAAAAAAAATATAACTCTATAGAAAATTTCCCAAGCTAGCCCATGCTCCGGCTTTATATCTCACCAGATCCACCTGTAACATCATCTGCTCCCGTGTACCACGTATACGATCATCGCCAAACGCAAGCAGATAGGGTGAGCTAACAGTGTAATATACATATACAATTCAGATATATATAAACACACAAACATCAAAGGAACTTCATCCTTTGATTCCAAACCACATGGCCACCACCATGTTATCCATGTTCTACTTCTTTAGATGAATATGTAAGACCCGGGAAAATTAAATAAATAAATAAGTATTTATTTAGTAAATGCAATAGCGGGAATCCCTAAGTTATTTAATGTGGAGAGAGAAGACAAGGAAGAATGGTAGCTCAAGTGGTAAAGCATGTTGATGGTGTGGGGAGGACTTGGGTTCGATTCTTGTGAATGCCATTTATGGGTTATTTTTATTATTTAATTATTTTGCATACAAGCATGGTTCTTGTGGGATAAGAGGTTATAAGGCATGGTGCGCATGAAATGTCGAGAAACATGAATTGGCTTGATGGTGGTGCATTGACTTGGCTTTGATATGGTTGTGGGTTGGAACCTTGGTAGACATGAATTAAGTTTTCTTTTTGCTAAAATTATTTTTGGCATGGATGAGAAGGGTCAGAAACCCTAGCCGCCTCCAGAAAAGGTAGAGAGGTTGAGAAACCACCAAGTAATGGAGAGTTGATGTACATTAAACTCCTCCTTAAGGGAGAAATAATGAGGCTAATGAGGGAGGAAAGGGGTGAGAGTAGGGTCCTGATGAAGGCATTTTCGTTTGGCTACCAAAAGGGAGTTGGAGAACCCCTAAAACAACACTAAGAAGAGTGTCAGAAGGTTGAAATGAGTGCTTAAGGACGAAGATGAAAGGGTAGATCATTTGTGAAACATGGAAGGACTCTAAAAGCACTTTTGAAGCGTGAAATTCAGGTTAGGGGAGTTGGATTTTCTGGTATGTATGCCTGTGGTTCAATTTCTACATATATTTTTCGTATTTCTAGAATTTTCCAAAAACCGCTTGGCGGTCATGTGCGACCCGCCAAGCGACACATGCTCTAAACCTAGTCTTCTGGGTTTTCTGTTAAGAATCGCCTGGCGATGAAAAGTTTCTGCCAGGTGATGTGTGTGGTGTTCTGTTCACAAAAAATGCTTTTTTTCGTATTTATCGCGGAGCAGGTATCGCCGGGCACTGGTTTTGTACCGCCAGGCGCCAGGTTCCTTACTTCTGGGCGCTAGGCGCCACCATTTTCTAGTTTGAACAGTTTTCATAAAACTGAATTTTCCGGTTCGTTAACCGTCTTATTTTGATGAAATTTTGACAAGTAGCCCATAACATGTTGTTCTTCACTTTGAACGATGGAGATTTGATTTGGAGGTCAGTAGCTAGAGTTATACATTACTCATGATTGCTAGCTTGGAAGCCTTTAAAATGCATGAATAAACTCTTGATAATTTCAAGTAACTACTAATGTGTCATGAGTTGGAAGCATGATTGGGTTGTGTTGTAAAAAATGATATATTATGTGACGGTTTTTAACCATAAAAAATTATATATTTTTGTGATGGTTTTTAACCGTAAAAATTATATATTTTGTGGTAGTTTTTAACCGTAAAAAATTATATATTTTGTGGCAGATTTTAACCATCAAAATATGATAAAATATCATAAAATAAAAGTAATTTTTGTAGCAGTTTTTAACCGCTAGTATTTTTTTCTTTTCATACAACAATACCAACAGTTAAAATTTTTCTATCAACAAACTGTTTTTGACATGTGTAATTTTGTCAGTTTTCTAAACCGTTACAAATTTCATTTGTGACAGTTTTTAACTGCTAAAACTTGTAATTTTAACCGTCACAAATGTTCATTTTTTTTTTGTAGTGTTACAATTTTGTAGGATAAGAAAGAAGTGGTTGTTTAGCTTAGTATAACATAGTTCATTTTAGGTTTAACCATAGTTTTAATTCTTGTAGGTCAATAAATTACTAACTCATTTATGAATAACTTTGGTGTAAATACATGAATTCAGTAAGGAAGATGATAAAACTTTGAGAAACACAAGTTATGCAACAAAGAAGAATTGTGAACCATTTCGGAAAAGAGCTTGCATGGTGGAGGTTGATCTCATGGTTGACTTTCAATTTTACAATTCCAATGCTTTTCTCTTTCCATTAGTAAAAAAAGGTGTTAGGACTCTTTTAGTTTGAAAGAAATTCATAATCATACCTAAAACCTTGTGGGTGCCATAGTAGTGTATAAAATGTTTCATGTTATGGTGCAGCCATTTATTTCTCTTTCTTTTCCTTCCTAGCTAGATCTGCTTTATTTTCCGAAAAGGGTATTTGTAGTAGTTGGGCTATTTTGCATCGCAGTACACGAATCAGATGTACCCTTCACGTGAGTGCATGAGAATATTAGGATGATGGTTACTTTGTAGCAAATCCATGTGTTGCATGAGAATACTAGGATGGTGGGTTGCTTTGGTGTAGTAGATGATAAAACTGTGAGGGTTTTGAGTGGAGACATGTGTGTGGCATGAGTGTTTTTCGTTGTACCTAAAAACCCTGAGATGACTCATTCACATGTGTGAGACAGTGAAAAAGGATGGGTTCGATTGCTACACTATCTCGCTTGTGCGAGGCAGTGGAGAGAGGAAAGATGTTCTGCCTTAGTTTCAGCTCGTTGTTAAGTATAGTGCTTGGTGTGAGATTCACCGAAGATGTTACTCATACATTCTAGAGGAGCAGGGGAGACAAGTTTGGTGCTGCGATGACAAGACGACTCGAACCATTGGGTTCTAGGAATCTAGATCATGTGGTATGAAATAGGTGACAAAACAATCGGAGCGTGGTTGTGATTATCATGCTGAAGTATTTTACTTGGTTGGATGTGATGTTTAGTATTACTTGAAATGCCTTATTTTCACTAAATTTCTTTTATATATCATTGTTTGTGATTAGCTTACCCTTACTTGTTTTTCGGTGTTTTTATGTGTGATGATGGTATGACGTGTGTGTTATACTGGACTAAGTGATAATCCAGATGTTTCTCACATGGAGTAGATCGACGAGAGGATGAGATGAACTTAAGATTTTATTATATTTTATTAAGTTGTTCTAAAAAAAATATTAAAGACGATGTAATTTTCTTTTATTTGTTGTTGTTACTTGAAAAGTTTTAGACAATTGTTGTTTTGAACTACGCAATTTAAAATTAAATTATATACTTTTTCTTAAGTGCGTTTTCGACAATAATCGTATTACGCTAAAATGTGTATGATTTATATTTTTCCATGACATCCTAAATTAGGGTGTTACATTTAGCTTCTAGAAACTAGGTTAAAAGATGACAACTTTGGTGTGGAATGTGGCCTCCTCATGATGTGCATCCAAGGTCCTCATGGTGTGTGGCCAAGGTACATGTACCACATGGTGCATGGTACATGTTGCTTTTTGCTTTCTTCTCTCCTCCATGCGCCAAGGATGTTTGGATACTAAGCCATGGTTTCCTCCATGTCAACTTGTCAACTTAGGTCAAGTTAACTATGGTTAACAAGTCAACCTTAATCAATGGTCAACAAACCAACAAAATTCAACTTAGATAACACTCAACATAAGGTAATAGAAAATAAAGAAAAGAAAGAAGGGTTAAACACTTTCTTTCTAGTCATACTTCTTGTCTAAGAAGGTCCTACATAGCTTCATGATAAATCATGAACTCGTCACTTAATTCATCTTATATTTAATTCTTGTTTTACTATACATTTATTACTAACTTATTTTCAAAACAAAAGTGAATGCTACATAATTTATTTTTTCTAATTATTAACTTTAATTTAAATAACAAACAACTTCAACAAATAATTATCTAATTTGAATTTGAATTTCTGTTATACCTTTTATATTTTAAATTTTTTTATTAAACTCCATTAAAATTTCTATATTTTTCTATATTGTAATTTTAATTTTTATATTTTTTCTAAATAAAACCTTTTTAAAACAATTCTATACTTTTTTAATATTTTATTTAATTTCCATTTTTTTTAAAAATCTAAATATTTTACATTCATATTACTAATTTTTAATTTACATTAACTTTCTTTTCATATATTTTCACCTACAATCATATTATTATTTAATTTTATTTTTCTAACTTATTAAATAAATAAAAAATTATTACATAATTATTTTAATCAAATAAATATACATTGCTTAAATTTAATTTTACAAAAAAACAACGATACTACGTTATATTATTATCATAATTTTTTATTTCTATAATTACAATACATTTAACTTATCTTATCTATACCTATATATAAAGGGAATTCTCCATTTTGGTGTTCATATTTCTCTTCCAGTACACCTAATAAAGTCTTGCATCGCTTAGGAGTCAAAGTCAACTGAAGTTTAAATACTCCTACCTCCCTCTATCCTCCGAAACGCCTTTTAAGGACAAAACTGTGACGGAGCTTCACGCTGCTCCAAAGTAGACAATACCTCGGGAACACGGTGGTTATTCCTAACGATAGCTGCCAGACGAATTTGGGTCGGAATCGGAACATTGGCACCCACCATGGGGAGATGCCCACCGTGGGGACTGACAACTCCCCTTCAACTTCTCTTGCCCTCGACTAGGGGCTTGTTTCGGTACATCCAATAAAGTCCCGTATCGCTTAGGAGTCGAGGTCAAACGAAACGGTGATTATTCCTAACGATGGTTGTCGGACGAACTAGGGTCGGAATCAGAACAATTTCTATTCTTTAATAAATAATCACTTCTTTTGAATTAAACAATTATTTTACTATTTTTATCTTTAAGTAATGATTTTGTTATATTTAACTATTTTTTTCACTTAACTTCTCTTTTAAATTAACCATTTTTTAAGCCAAAATAAGTACATTTAATAAAAAAACTTACCTACCAAAATAAATAAATAAAAATTATAACAAAGTTTTAAAATTATTTATATTTACTTTTAATATTAAAAAATAACACATATGCACGTAGCAATGTGTTTTCACTAATTCTTCAAAAAATTTACTTTTAATTGATTTATAAGTATTAAATTTAATATATTTTTTAATTTTAAATTCACATCAGATTATAATAAACCGCTTAGAAAAAATCCATATTTGGCCACTCACAATTAGTAATGAGGCAGGTCTTAGGAACCTTTCAAGTCACTGTTGCAACTTTTGACAGTTTTAATTTATCACAAGTCCCTGGGATCAAAATTATAAAGTTAATTTATTGTAAAAATTGGTTAGTATAAACCACGCACTAATGAAATCACTAATATGTCATTCAAGAAACCATTGAGTTTCTTAGTGTCAAAACACATGTTTTTAGTGTCAAGGTTTGTTGTGTAATGCCATATTTTAAATCATTCCTCATTCCTTCCTAGTGGGCAGATATTTTACAAAAGGCTTAATTAATTATTTGGTTTTCTAATTTAGTAGATTCGTTCATTTTGGTTCTCTTATTATTATTATTTTAGTTCAATTTAATCTTTTAATTCTTAAAGAACTTTAATTTGGTCTCTGTAATTAAGTTGTCATTAATACTGTCTCCTTACATGTCACATGTCATGTGGAATTTTTTTTTTGAGACCAAATTAATAATTAAGCTTAACTACAACTTATATATACATGTTAAAATAATTTTTAATATATTTATAAATCAAATTACTCCACCTAACTATTCAAATTATTATTCTTTTTACATGTGTAAAAAATTTCAAGAGTAAAAAATTACAAGTTAAAAAATGTAAGAAATAGAATAACATGAGAATTTAGAGGGTGATTTGATGTATAAATGATAAAAAATTATTTTAACATGAATATAAAAGTTGTAATTAAGCTTAATTATTAATTTTGTCTCAAATTAGATAGGACAAAATTGAATCATTTTAAAAAATTGGGGGACTAAATTGAATCAAAATTGTAAATAGAGGGACTAAATTGAAAACAACCAATGTTATCTTGACATGTAACACAATCGTGACCTGACACGTGGTAGTTATTTTTTAAATAAAAATAAATAAAAAATTCTCAAATTGACACGTGTCTCAATCATAAAGTGACACGTGGGAGTTTAATTTTAAAAAAATAAAAAATTGAAAATTTTACAAAATGACACATGGCATGTACAAACATAGTGTTAACGTCAACCTAACCTAATGATAGGAACCAAATTGAACCTTTCTGACAAACAAAAAAATAATAAAAAGACCAAAATGAATCAAACCAACAAATTAGGAGACAAAAAATTAATTAAGACCCTTTTACAAAATGATGAAACTAAATTTATCAAGTAATTAAGATAATATAATGGTCGTTATGAAAACAATTAAAATATTTAAATTGATAATAATATATTAATTTTCTTATATGCCGTTCATGTTAGATGCAAAACTTTGTTGGGCCTAACAAATGAAAGCCTATAATGTTATACATACATTTGACTAATCACACACACGCTCAGAGCTTGGACCGCCTAAATACTATCATTATACCTAAGTCATAATGTCATAATGTTATTATCATTATGGATATAATTCATCTAAATATTTATAATATCAAATTATCAATAGGTTGTTGACATCTACGGACTCAATCCCATAAGTAACAAAACATTATCAATTATACTTCAATCTTAAAATTTAAAACACCTGTTTAGGAGTTTTGCTTACACACGTAAACTTCGTGCATTATTTGGTTTACAATTGTAAACAGGTTTGTTGTTAGAAAAAAAAATTGTTAAAATAGAAAATTAAAATTAGAACAACAAAAAGAAAAAAAAATTTTGCACAAGTGTAAAATAATAAACTTATTTTATTTATAACTTTTTTTACAAAACTTCAAATGAGGTTATTTTTTATTTGAATCCTAGGTTTTCATATCAAAGAATTTATTTATAGACTCAAAATTTGAAAATTTATTTATAGACTCAAAATTTGAAAATTTAGCGGATACGGATACGTAAAACGGATACGTGAAAATTTTGGACAAATTGAATACTTGGAGAAACAATTCTCAAAATAAAGAGTTAGAGATTGGATTGAACCTCCTTACCTAAGTAAATGACATTCTAAGATTAAAATGGAAGGTTCAATGATGTATTATCCCCCTAGGTTGCATGACAAGAAGTTTAAGTTTTTCTTGCTCTTATTACAGAAAGTTGTAAGGAAAATGGATTATACTTATATACAAAGATTCTTTAAGGAACAAAGGACTTCTTGTTCACATACAGACGAACTTATAATTTGGAGGTGATAGGTTACTCTGATTTCGACTTAGTTGGTTGCATTAATACCAGAAAACCATCATTTGGTTATATTTTTATATTAGCAGTGTAGTTGTACTTGGAGCATCATAAAGCCAACCTTAACTACTACTTCCACTATGGAGGTTGAGTTTGTCTTTTGTTTTGAGGTTACCTCACATGGTTTATGATTGAAGACTTTTATATCTACACTTAGAGGTATGAATTCAATTGCTAGGTAATTGAAGTTATATTATGATAACTTTGTTACAGTATATATGGCCAATAATAATAAAAATGAAAATCAGAGTATGCATATTAGCATTAAATATATCTAGTCATAAGAGAACATGTTGAAGAAAAGAAAGTGTTCATTTAGCACATTACCACTAAGTTGATGATTATCGATCTTGGACTAAAGACATGCCACTAAAATTTTAAGGATCATGTAGTGTATATGAGTCTTGGTTCCATGTTGTGACAATCATTAATTTACTTTGACAAAATTCTATTGTGCACATATTTGTTTATTTTGATAAATTTCGTTTTATTAGTCCTAGAATAAACTAGTGGTTTATTCATTATAATTAAGAGCCTTTGATGGAAAGCTTGATATATTGTGATACATGAGAGATAATACTCAAATTTGGAGGACATGTCACCATGAATCTTATATTTAGTTTCTTATATTGATTGATAATGAGACAAATGAACCAAATGGGAGAATATCAACAATTTCTCAAATATGTGGAATAATAACAAATATTCACGTTGACTCAATTATTTGCATAAAGATAGTCCATTAGAGTTTAAGGGAATCGGGCTTTGAAACTAAAAAGTACATTAAAGAATTCTCTTAATAATGATAATGTTTGGAGGTTAGTCCTTATTTCTTTTTCCAATTTAAATTTTATCACTTTTTTCTTGTTGCAATCTCTTATTTTAATTTCATGCATTATAAAGGTCATTTTCAAGGAAATTTACTCTAACTTGGATTTCTTTCATGTGTGCTTTTCATTGCCTATTGGGGGGGGGGGAGTGTAAGTTTATACATTGTTGTAATTGGAAATGAATAACATTTACTTATTGTTCTAATTCAATGTTTTGAAGATATGAGAAAGAGAATTAATGGCTGTCCTCTAAAATGAGGGTGGAAACTCCAAGCCAAAAATGTTAGAACGTGTCTTTTATTGGCTGACCAACTACTTTTTTTTTCTTTTTTTCTAACTAAAATCCGGATGTAAGTAAAAATAGTATTCACTAACACAAAAACAACTTACTATGTCACTGAATTTACGTCTCACATGTAGACAACATATGTAAAAAATGCATGGTGACATTTTTGTAATTAAATGGTCAATATTTACGTCTAACTTCATCTGACGCTTATAGGTCAGATATAAATTTACCGTATACAACAGACATAAATTTACATCTAACCTATAAAAGTCAAACGTAAAAACCATTTTTCTTACGTCTGACGATTACATGTCATACGTAAATGTGTTTAAAAAAAAGTACAAAGACCATTCTCCTCACTTTCTCTCTTGCGCGAAGCTCCCTCTCAACGGTGGAGATCATTTTGTGCGAGTTACGACTTCCATTGGTGACCTACAAAAAACGTATGAAACCTAAAATAACATACGTAAAATGCATTTTTGTGTTAGTGGTGTATCCACTTTAGTAATAGTTAGCAATCAATCTATCTTCAAAAGAGTTTGTAAGAAATTAATTTGTTGCATATAAAGTTTTGTGAGGGACAAGAACATATTTTGTGACTATGGGAAAGGCTATGTGGTTGTGAAATGAATTGAATTCATTTGTGGGTGGGAGTTGGAGGAAACATAGAAGATATTGGACATTAGAGACAGGTGGATGAATAAAAAAGAATGTAATATAATAGAATAAGGAAAGATAGAAAGTTCCCCATGGTGTGGTCTGGACAGGAAAATATTGAAGTTTTGTGGTGATGATGGGAAAGGGTGCTACTAGTAAATAATGAAGAATGAATAATAGAATATGAAAAATGAAGGAGTTCAAATGATTCAGATAAGAACGGTTTAAAGTAAGGGTGGGGAAAAGATCCAAATTTAGAGGACCAACCCACAATAATCCAAATCCATATTGTTTTAACTTCATTTAAGTGGATTTAGCCCAAATCCAAATCCATATTTTTATATTTTAAATCCAATCCATTTAATTGAATTTTTATTGTATAAATTTTTGGATTTTAAAAATCCAAATCTCAATCCATTTAATTGGATTCAAATTGGATTTAGATTTGATGATTTTTTGGATTTTGAAAATCCAAAATCAAGGTATGTCTAAGGTCCCTAACCGAGGGTCAGCCCAAGTTATCCATATCTAAAGGTCGACTCTAGTCTTCCTCACCTGAGGGTCAGTCAGAGTAGTCCCCGTTTGATGGTAGCCTTGAGTCATCCTAATCCAGGGTTGGCTAGAGTTGTTGTGACCGAGGGTTGGCCAGAGTTGTCTCTTAACGAAGGTCACCTTGAGTCGTCCTCGAATGATAGGCGACCCGAGTTGTCCGTGAATGAGGGTCGGCCTGAGTTGTGCTCAACCAAAGGTTGGCCGAGTCAACCCGATCAAAATATGAACGAGTTGGCCCCAATCAAAATCGACATGAGTCGTCCTGGTCCGAGGATTGACCTGAGTCATGCTTGTCCTAATATTGACTTGAGTTGTCCCGTTTGAGGGTTGACTCGAGTTGTCCTTGCATGAGGGTCAGCTCAAGTCATCTTTGTTCGATGCTAGGCTCGAGTCGTACCTAGCTGAGGGTCAACCCTATCCTTCTCAATTGAAATTCGGTCGTCCCCGATCGGAATTTGGCTCAAGTCGTACTCGACCGAAATTTGGCATGGTCATTCCTGAGCGAAATTTGGTAGAGTCGGCCCTGGCCGAAATTTGGTTGAAGGTCAATTGAGTCAACTAGGACCTAATTTCGAGCTGAGAAGGCCCATATCTAATTAGATCGATCTCATTGAATTTAATCTCATTGACAAAATAGATTGAATATAGTTTTAATTCAATTTAATTTGGATCGAGAAAAATCTAAATTTAGATAATCTAGCTAAAATGGGTTTGTATTTTAATCAAAATCCATATACTAAATTAACTAAATTTGAATTATAGATTCTATACCCCTTGATGTGAAGGGAAAAAAAAGGTGAAACATCGAGGAACATTGTAAATATTGAAAAAGTTTATTTCTAATGATGAGAATTTGGTGTGTTCTTTATACATTTTCTTATGTTTCATATTTTCGTTTGTGATTCTTTTAATTTATGTACGCATATTTTCTCTCTGTTTCTTCGGTTGCAAAGTAAAACCTTAGAATTTGTTGGCACTTTATCAAGTTTGGCATCTTCCTTGTTATTTTTATTTTTTGTTTTTTGCATATGAGTTTTATTTATTTTTCCTCCGTATGAAGTATGAACGTGTGATCAGATAAGTGTGTTAAATTATATTAATTTAATATTTGATTCATGTAATTTAAAAAATAAATTTAATGTAAATATTTCAATGTAATTATTATTAGAACATAAATTTATTACCTCAAGTTTTTTTAATACTAATATACCTCTATCCAATTAATTTTAAAATTATGTTTAAGATAAAAGAAGCTTAAAAAAATTTAGTATTAATATTTCTCTATTAAATTAATTATAAGTTTATTTTTAAGAATAAAATTTAATTTAATTTTGAGGGTTTTTATTCTAGAGTTTTGTTTTCTTTTATTCTAGAGTTTTTATTTTGAGAGTTTTGACAGATTTCATTCCTTGAATGTCATACTACCCGTGTGTACTAATATTTTTATTCTCATTTCTGATTAGTATGAGTTTCTTTCTATTTGTATGGATGTTGTTTTTATTGTATTTATTGAATTTGTATTAGGACTAGAAATATATTTCTTTTTGCCTGATTTTGTTTATGAATTAGGGATTTAGGATTATACCTAAGAAGAAAAATATTTTTTAAAATATTTTTATTAATGATTAATCTCAAAATAAACATTGCAAGTTTATGAAAAAATTGAGACTTGAGACTTCAAGATACTACAAGTCTACGATCGAGTTTCCTTTCTTGAAAACCAAAACTAGTTTTTATTTTTCAACTCTTTTTTTATATACATACTTTTAGTAGTGTTTTATATATAAATAATTTTTTATTTCATATAAAAATATATAGATATGTTAACTAGAAAACTTGAATCAGGCTATTAAAAAATCCAGAAGAAGAGAAAAGTTAAGGCTTTAATAATATCACAAAGAGAAGCTACGAATAAATTTATAAAAGTAGATAAGAAAAATGAATTAAAAAATACAAGTGTATATTTTTTGAATGAACAAGATAATAACTATATCTTATATATAGAAGTAACAAGAGAAAAAAGAAAAGTAGTCAGTGATGAGGATAAGTCTGATTCTCAAACTCATGATAACGATTAAAAATATATAAAAATATTAAATCAATAAAAATGATTAACTATTGAATAAGAAATTTTAAATGAAATTAATTTTGATAATTTAATGAATAATTTTTCATAAAATAAAATCGAATTTTGTTTTAAATAAAAAGCCTCATTCTTAAGTCTACTTGAAGTCTTCAAAACCCTTGAGTCGCCCTTGATTATGACAATTACCCATAAAATATAGGATGCTAAATTATAGATATAGTAGTTGGCTTATAAGTTTAATGAAAGCTATTATTATGAGGTATATATGGATTACTCAAAGGTGAACCATTTTTTATAGTTAATGACATTAAAGTGAGACATTTGACATACTCAAAGCAATAAAGTCGGATTAAATACAGAAATGCGGGAAAATTTAAACTATTAAAACGCGCTATAATTCAAAAATTAGTTTAACTCCATGTTTTACATAACCAAAAACTGAGTATAAAATTTGTTTACAAAATATAGATGTAAATCATGACAATAAAACTCCATAAAAGCTTCCCTAAGCTAGCCCCTCTCTAGCTTTAAGTTCACTAGCTCCACCTGTAACATCATCTGCTCTTGTGTACCGAATTACACGATCATCACCAAACACAAGAATATATGGTGAACTAACAGTATAAATACTTCATAATCGAAACAAAGTGTACACACATAAGGATGGCAATACGGGTCTGGCCCGGTGGGTCAGCCCGCAAGACCGCAAAACAAAATGCAGTGCAGGCCAAAAAAATGAACCTGTAGGCCTGTAGTTACACGCAACCCAAGCGGGCTGGATCGCAACCCGCACAGGCTAGCCTGTTGGCCCACATATCCTAACTTAGTAACCTAAAAAAAGAAAGCTAGCCACTAGTGCGAATCAGTTCTCTTCTCACAATGAATCAGTTCTCTTCTCTTCTATCTACTACAAGCTCAATTCTCTTCTCGGCACTGGTTCAGCAAGATGCACATCATTGTTCCACCGCCTACACGCCACTAATCCATTGCACCGGAGTGACGTGTCTCGTGTGACCAACCATCACCTGTTTCTCTTCACGCGTCTCGCGTCTCACATCGCACCACCACCACACTCATTTGAGACGCTGTTGTCTACATCGCACTGGCGCAACGCCACTGCCGTCACCACCTACATACCTTGACTTGTAAGACCCATGAAAATTAATTAATTAAAATAAATAAATAATTAATAAATGCGGGTAGTAGGAGCCTTTATGGCATTTAATTCTAACATGTAAGACGTGGAAAAGTACTAGCTCAAATGGTTGAGAGTACTTGATTGTGTGAAGGGAGTTGGGTTCAAGTCTTATGTATGCCATTTTTATACTATAAATTTTATTATTATTTTTGATAATATGATTGATCATGTTGAGTGATAATATAATCATAGAATTATATTAATCATCATTAAATATGAATTGGTTGAATAGTTGTGCATTAATTTGACATTGGCATGGTTATGGGTTCAAACCTTGGTAGATCCAAATTAAACTTTAGTTTTGCTAAAAATTAGTTTTGGCATGAATAAGAAAAGCCAAAATTTTTGGACAGGATAACAAGGATTGGAAGCAAGCTTGGAAGGAGACAAGGGCTGGGTTATTTTGTGGTGCACAAGAGCTTGAAAGACATTCCAAAAACTTAAGCAGGAAACCAGGTTAGGGGAGTTGAATCACGTTTATTTATGTTTTAGTGTAATTGCATGAATTATTGCATGATTGTGTATGCCCTTTCCCGTACATTGTTAGAATTTCGTGTTTCTGGAAAATTTTCAGAAATCGCCTGACGGGTGACAAGTTGCCGCCAAGCGACACATATGTTGTATGTGATTTCTGGGCTTTTACGAGGATCCGCTTGGCGGCGAGCATTCTGCCGCAAGGCGACGTTTGTTGTTCAACCCAGATTCTGGGTTTTTCGATGAACGGCTTGGCGGTGGTAATTGACTCGCCAGGTGACGCGAGCCCTGTTGGCTTGATTTGATGATTTTGGGGATTTTGGGTTGAGTTGATTAGGGGAAACAATATCCTTGAACGTTAATTGATCATTGCATGATTCGCAGAAAAGCAAAATCAAGATTTGTTGGTTATATTATTAAGAAGAGTGATTGATTAATGAATTGAGATAAGAATTAAAGAATGTTTTTAGCAATATGTATTTTAATGGTATTGTGATTGGAGTATAAAATATCGCAGTAGTTGGCATATGTTCACCATAAGCATAGTTAGACGGGTTGAGAATGGACTTAAAGTATATTGTCTAATTGGTATTTAGATAAACATAAAGGATGTAGAATGAAAAGGTAGGGGAATATGGTTGTGTAGTGTCATAGATGAAATAGTTAGGATCCTGTCAAGAAATGATAAGGGTGAATGTTTGGGATTGTCGATACGACCATATTTAGGTAATAAACTTACATGTGGGGTGTTGATGGCTAGAAATCTTGTAGGCAGCAATGCACGAGTTAGGAGTACCCTGGAGTAAGGGCAAGTGTGAGTGAACTATGCGAAGTGTGTCTGAAACTGAACCAAAACTAGTACTAGGCAAGTACTAGTGTGGCACCTAGCAGTGGTGATTGACCCGCCAGGCGACAGCGGAAAAATAGTTGGCTCTAGATCAAAGTGGCGCCTGGCGGTGAGGATGGTGCCGCCAGATGGAGTCTGCAGGCCAGTGGGTCCTTAGGCGCGTGGCGCTTGGCGGTACGTGTCCCCCGCCAGGCGGTTTGGAAGTTGGCAGCACTTCGTGAGCAATGTCAGGCGATGTTGATGCAACAGATGTGGTTTGTGCTTACTTGGATGTGCGTGGTCTACAAGGCTTCTATGATACCTTGAGGGTCGGTTTGCTGGTTTTCCTTGAGTTGTGACTCGGAATAGCATCTCTTGAGTTGTGGCTCGGGATGGTGGATGAACACGGGAACTCTTGAGTTGTGGCTCGGGTTGGCGACTATTGCCGGTATGACTGTGCACGTAGCGCGTGTACGAATGTGTCTAGTTAGATTGCCCTCCTTAGTAATTAACTAACGAGTTTGCTAGTCTTGGGACATACAAATGTTATTTGTATTGGAAACTCCACATGGCGTTACGGTGTGTAATCCGTAACATGGTTTCTCGCCCGTGCTCTATCGGTTGTGGTCGATAGGTGTGGCAGCAAGACATCTTGAGATATTCATCAGAAGACATAGAACACGGTGAATATGGTTGTGGCCATGTTTTATGAAATCAAAGGCTGAAAAATCCTTTGGTGTATATATGGTTGTTTAACTGCTATCTCACCATATTTGCTTGTGTTTGGCGATGATCGTGTACGGGGTACACGTGAGCAGAGGATGTTGCAGGTGGATCTTGTGAGGCACAGAGCTGAAGCGGGGCTAGTCTTGTGTTTGGCGATGATCATGTACGCGGTGCACCTAGAGGTGGATCATGTTTTTAAATAAACTGTAACCTTTATATTACTCAACTTTTGGATAATTATAATAGTGTTTATAATTATGGTTTTTCTTTGGATTATTATTGATGTAATAAAAGTTTTAAATTGGCCGCGTTTTGGGAATAGTATTTCATTTAATGAAGTTGGTTATTTATCTCTTTCTTTTTATTTAATTAAATCTGTAATATCCTGTCGGGATGTTACACGACTCATCTCTTTCTTTCCCTCGCATCCACCTATCCCCTCGCATCTGGGCTTGAAGAACGTCGTCGCAGCCGGACACCGTCGCATCCCTCCCTTCCCAACTCGCATATTCAAGGCCAGACATCTCGAACGCACACGACGATTCACAACCACCCACCACGAAATACGACCAGAACGCATATGGTATCCCTAAATCCTTTCGACAAAGACAAATCAGGTGGGTCATTCTCTCGTTTTTTTTTTCGCTGTCTAAAATTGATCAGTTCAATTTCAATTTCATGTATCTGGTTGTGACAGTGATTATGTAGGTGAAATTATGGATGGGGTTTTCTTGGATTTGATTGGAGCAAGCAGGGTTTTGCTTCGAAATTGTGGGTTCAAAATTTTGGCTGACGCGATTTTGTTGAATTGAGGTATGGTGTAATGGCAGCTTGCTAATTTTTTTGGTAATCAATTGCTTGAAATTGTGGCTAAATTCATGTTTCCTGAATTTGTTTGGTGTTGTTCATGTTTTCTGTATTAGTTTGGTGTTCCCATTTTGTTGGTCATGTGTGTGGAAAATTGGTGCTATTTTGGTTTGGTTTGCATTGTTATTTGATTTGAATTCCAAATTGAATTGTTGCAGCTGATGTAAGCATGTATTATTGTTGATGTGTGCATTATTGTTGATGTGTGTGTATCAAGAAATATAATTGGAATCTAGAAATAAGAATGGATAATAATGATGTTCACATACCCCTTTATGAAAATGAAATTGAGGATGATGATACTGAAAAGCAATCTGAAACGGTTTAGACTAAGAAAAGGAAAACTAAGGCTAACACGGCTGATTGTTGGAGGTATTTTACTAAGCTTGAGGTGGATAAGGATGGGAAAAAAAGGGCAAAGTGTAATGGTTGCAACAAGATATTTATGTGTGGTGGAAGAAACTATGGAACTTCTCATTTGAATCGCCATGTTATGAAATGTGATAAAATCAAAAGTGAAGATATTGGTGAAATGATGTTAGATATGCAAGGAAAATTAAAGGGAAAGAAAATAGATCAATCAGTACATTGTCAGTTGTTGTGTGAACTAACTGTTAGGCACAATTTGCCTTATGCATTTGTTAAGTATCCTGAACTTAGGAATTGGATTAGCTACTTGTGTCCTGATGCAATTAGGGTTACTAGAAACACTATTAAGGCAGATATTGGGAGAATGTATGACAAAGAAAAGTTAATGCTAAAGAATTTGCTTGCTTTTATTCCTAGTAGGATTTGCTTGACTTCTGATTTGTGGACAACAATTAATATTGAGGGATTTATAGCTTTGACTGCCCATTTTGTGGACTTGAGTTAGAAATTAAATAGCAAGCTTCTAAACTTTTGTCACATGTCTTCCCCCCCCTCCCCACACACACAGGTTTTGAGTTGTCTAAGAAAGTTTATGAACTTTTGCAAGATTGGGGATTAGAGAAAAAGTATTTTTTATCACTTTGGACAATGCTTATGCTAATGTTGTGCTTCAAAATTTCTTAAGAACTCAACTTAATCTACATAATGGCTTGATATGTGGGGGAAATTCTTTCACATTCGTTGTTGCACACATATTAAATTTGATTGTCAAAAAGGATTAAAGGTGCTAGGTAATGCTTTGGATCTAATTAGAAATAACATCAAATATATTAGGGGTTCAGAGACTAGAATGTTCAAATTTAAACAATGTATTGACAAATTTGATGATATTGAATATTCATGTGGGTTGTCTCTTGATGTCCCTACACGATGGAACTCAACATACTTGATGCTCAAAGGTGCCTTAAAATATCGACATGTTTTTGGAAGCTTGCCATTAGTTGACAAATGTTACAAATATTCCCCTTTAGAGGAAGATTGGGACATGGCTGAAAAAATTTGTAGGTTTTTATTGCCTTTCTATGATATGACAAACTTAATTTCTACCACAAGCTATATAATAATGTAGATTTTTACCATTATCTTGGCTATCTTTTGCTAACAAAATCAACTCCTTTTGAGCTTTTAACCCACTTAATCCTCACTTTTACTTTGCTTTTGTGAATAAATACTATATGGGTTACATAGATCTAATTATACCACTAATCCCAATTTTTGTGTCCAATTTAATGATAGAAAGCTTTTGTCTCAAGCCAAAGAAGTGTTCAACCAGAGAAGAAAGAAGAAAAAAAGCCAATGAAGATATGAACTTAGCATTTCAAGGCTGAGCGCCAGAATTCAAGGCTGAGCCCCATTCCTCTCGCATTTTCCAGCGCTCAACGCCAGCATTCAAGGCTTAGCGCCATTCTTCTCACATTTTTCAACGCTGAGCGCAAGAAGCTAGCACTGAGCTTTGATTGGCTCGCATTTTTTGGACGCTGAGTGGTGCGGGGACGACGTTGAGTGGCACCTGTGCTGATGTGGCAATTTTAACCTATTTCTTTTGGTTTGCTCAATGGGAATACATCTTTGGAAGTGGGAGGCACGAAGAAACTCATTTTGGAGAGCTTAGAGGTATGCTAGGGCTTGTAGGAACGACTCCATCTCCCTCTTTGTATCTCCTTTCTCTTCCATTTCTTCCATTTGTAAGCTTGAGCTCTCCATGACAATGGAGAGCTAAACCCATTTTTGTTAGGGTTAGATGTAGCCATGAAACTCTTATGTAAATGCAAATGCTTTGATTATATATATGCCTTTTTCATTAATTGTTAGTCTTCTTGTTTCTTCACTTAATGCTTGCATTGATTTGACCATCCATTGCATGATATTTGGTTCATTGGGTGTGGAAATATCTTTTGAAACCTTGAATTGGAACAAGAAAATCCAATGGAGCGTGTATCTAGGAATGGGACTTGACCCATTGGTTTTCTTAAACCCTAGTGCATAATGCGAATTTGCTTATTAAGAGTTCAAGGGATTGACTCTTAATAAGGAAATTTAGGCTCATTCAACTAAGGAATTGGGGTTTGAGTATATTTGTGGGTTGACATTAGCATATTGATGTAGAGGATGTTAAATTGTAGTTGCATGAGAGCGTAGTTGGTGAATTCTAACCCTGACAATATCAGTTCATATCATTTCTAATCTTTTCCATTCACTAAGTGTCTCTAACTTCTAAAGTTCAATTTTAATCATTTATGCAAAATTTAATATCTTACATGAAACTCAAAATATGGATTCATTCTTTAGTTTAAATTAGTCATTAATTACGCAATTATTTAGTGTACACGAGTCTCTTGGGAAAGGATATCCTGGTCTTACCGGTTACTACTTGCGTGAGAATGTGGAATCAAATATTTGCCTTTCTAGCTGGAAGCATGGTTTTGTTAAGGGTAGTTATTTTATTCTTACTTGGTATTACTTTTATTGTAAATTCATTCATACTTATTAATTAATGTTTTTGTTTCAATGCATAAATGAGGTAGAAAATGTCAATTACCAAAATGGGGAGCTAAATGAAAGGTCCTCCACTATTGTTGCATCAAATATTATAAGCGTGGGAGATGAAGAACAATAGACTACCACCATGAAGATGAAGATGTTTCTTGGACTGTTTTTTTTTTATTTGGACTATTGTTGATTGTTCTTTTCATGCGCATTTTATTATACTTGATATGATGTCCAAGACCTTTTGTTCCATGAACCACAACTTGTTTTGATGCTCCAAGACTTTATTTTATGGAGTGTGTTTTGATGTTCTTTATTGCACTTGTCTAGGACTTGATTTCTTGCACTATTATGATCTCCAGGATATGCTTTTAACATGTTCAGGATCTGCTTTATTTTTAGTTCAAACTATCCCAAAATGTGTGGGCCAGCCCATGGGTCTGTAGGCCAATAAATATGCAGGGCAAGCCGTATGATCTGTAACATCCCGACAGGATATTACAGATTAAAAATAATAAAATAAAAAATATAATTAAATTGTATTTAATGAAATATCATTTCCCAAAAACTCAGAAAATTAAAATTTTTTATTTAATCCAATAATAATCCAAAATCCACGGAATAAAAATACTATTATAATTATCCAAAGGTCTAGTAATATCAATAGTTACAACTTTTTTGAAATCATAAAACATTATAAAAACTTCGAGAAAATTCCCAAGCTAGCCCATGCTCCGAGCCTATGCCTCACCAGAACCACCTACAACATCATCTACTCCCGTGTACCGCGTACACGATCATCGCCAAACACAAGTAGATAGGGTGAGCTAATATCAAAAAATCATATGTATATAAAACAATTATATATCCAATTAATTATACCATAGGAAAAATTCCCTTTCTTCATCTCACATGGCCACAATCATGTTTTGATATCATAAGCACATCAAAGGAAAACCACCCTTTGATCTCACATGGCCACAACCATGATTTGACCGCGTTTTACATCTTGTTGTGAGTACCTCAAGATGTCTTGCTGCCACACCTATCGGCCACAACCAATAGAGCACATGCGGGAAACCATGCTACGGATCACACACCGTAACACCAGGTGGAGTTCCCAATACGAATAGAGTCTATAACGTCCCAAGACTACCAAACTCGTCAACTATTTACTGAGGAGGGAAATCTATCTGGACCCATCCGTATTGGCCACAACCAGCACACTCACACTGGCAACACTCGCCAACCCGAGCCACAACTCAAGAGTTCCTCATGTTCATTCGCTATCCCGAGCCACAATTCAAGGGATGCCATTCCGAGCCACAACTCAAAGAATGCCACGTGCTTAACCCCTATCCCGAGCCACAACTCAAGGGATACGTTCCGTGCCACAACTTAAGGAACACCAACAAGTCCACCTTTGAGATATCTTAGAAGCCTTATAGACCACGCATCACAATTCAAACACCAACCAATCCAATACAACAAAATTGATTGCCTTGAAACACACAATTTCTCCATCCTTCGCTAAAGCTTGAGGCCTTCGCCTAAGCACTCAAGCCTACCTCGCTTAAGTTAGGTTACCTCGCCTAAGCGAGCACCTCGCACAAAACAACCTTCCAACTCTCGCTTGGGCGAGCCTTACTCGCCTGGGCGAGACCACCTTTTTCCCAAAATTCAAATCTCTTGCCTAAACGGCGAGTTAAACAAAACATCAAATCATTCCTCGAATTCTCGCTTAGGCGAGGGACTCTCGCTTGAGCGAGGTACTCTTTCGCCCAAAATAGGGCTTCACGCCTGGGCGAGATGCCCCAAGCACAACCTCCAAACACTCATGGATTCTCGCTTAGGCAAGGCACACTCGCCTAAGCGAGATGGCCTGTCGCCCAAGACCAGGATCCTTCGCTTGAGCGAGACGCTCGAGCAAAAACAATATTCGAGTCTCTGCTAATCTCGCCTAGGCGAGCCTGGCTCGCCTAAGCGAGAAATGCAGACTCAAACACTGTTTACGCACTCAACACCAGCAACCATGCCCAATTCACACTCCAATTCACACTCCAATTCATACCAATTAGTTTGAAAACATTGCACCAAACATATAAGCATAATTTAGACACAATATAGACCCCAAAAACCCAGGTTTGCACAATAACAGCATACTCATTGTAGAAATCCATCATATACATTTAATTTACGAATTTCAATCATACAACATTGCAACCCTCAAACCCCAAATTCCCATCATATATGGCACGATTTCATGGCACAAAACTCATCAAAAACATATGCATACAATGACTAGACGGAAATTTGGGTTCAACTCCCCTAACCTAGATGCAGACAAAGGCCATTATTTATTTGTTTTTCAGCCTTCTGCTAGGATTTTCTCTACCCTTTCATATTCATGCCTCAACTAATTTTTAGTAAAAAGAGTCAAATTTGAGTTCACCGGGTTTGAACCCATACCATGCTCATCATCAAATCAATGCATAATCATTCAACCAATGCAGATTTCATGATAATTTGCATAATTATATAAATATATTATCACTCAACATAATCATGCATATTGTTAAAATTAATAATAAATCAAACAACCCATAAATGACATACATAGGACTTGAACACAAGTCCTCTCACATAAACAAGTACTCTCAACCATTTGAGCTAGTACTTTTCCACGTCATACAAGTCACAATTTAATGCCATAAAGGCTCCCACTACCCGCATTTATTAATTAAATATTTATTTAATTAATTAATTTTCAAGGGTCTTACATGATCCATCCCGTGAATTCTGTGCGGGGCGGGCCTGATGTGCGTCGGGTCGGCCTGCATTTCCATCCCTACACACACACACACTCATTGGAGAGCCACTATCCTCCAACTCCAAACAACATGACCAGCATCATGTAACCCACACTCTACATCGTCATATTATAACCTTAAGATATCCTTTGCTGCCACAAGCCACAACTCGTGGTTCCACCATCTACAACCACAACTCGGAGATACACGTGCGTGACTATCCTGTTTCCAACCACAATCCATAACGTCAAGTGGAGTTGCCAATCCGCAGCACAATTTGTACTCTCATCACAAAATTAGCAACATCACCGACCACAAACTGTGATTGCCTAATCAAGTGGAGATAATTCGTACGAGCCACAACTCGCACATTCACACTAGTTACCAGTATCACCAGGCCACAACCCGAGATCGCCACATTTTTACCCTCCATTTTGTGCCACAACTCAAGGAATGTCATTCCGAGCCACAACTCAAGGAATGCTCCAACAATTTCCATGCTCAAGGTATCATCCAAAGCATTATAGACCATGCACCAACCAAATGGAACAACCCCATGTGCCCTGTGTTATCGTCTGACGCTGCCTAAGCACAGCCAGGCAAAAATCCATTACAGACCGCCTAGTGGAAGCCTCTTGGATTCCTAGGTATCGCTTGGCGGGACCATCCTCATCGTCAGGCACTAAGCGCTCGAGGACCCCTATGTTTTTGTAGCTTTCGCCTGACGATTCAAACATCACCATCAGGCGCTACACCATAATATGATTTACTGGTTTGTATGCAACCAAGGACCATTCTAACACACAACCTATCATCAAGAAATCCATCAACACCAAATTGCTTGTCAATATTCTTAAACGTATCACCACTTACAAAAATTCCCCCATCCATTCCTCTACATATTCATCTATAGTTCCCAAGTTAAAGTCACAATATCATTTAACTTCCACAAAGAATTAGACCTAGTTATAATGAACACATACAGTAAGACTTGCCAATTTAGTTACTAGTTTCTATACCCATTTTCACTACTTCTAGTACCTTACCTCCAGCATAATTAACAAACCAAGTAATCACCATTCATACCATGCTAGAAGTAACCTTTGACATCATTTATTCTTAAGTTAGTAATAAGCTTCCTATGACCGATCTGGACACTACTTACAAATCAAGTAACCCATAACTGACGCCCATCAAGCACCACCACGTTCCATTCATATCAATATTTTTCCCTCTCCCAATGTTACACATCCTTACCTTCATAAATCTTACAATACTTCCCCAATACCATACTTGACCCTCTTTATTTCCCCATTACTATCAAATTCATGCTACAGTACAATTCCTCACAAAACCCCCAAATTGCTCCCTACCAAGTCAACCACCAACTGTTGGTCAACTCATCACAATCCAAAAAATAAACATGCACAACATACAACCATGCTTCTTATACAATTCACGATTAAGTAATTAAAATCTAAAAATGCAATGAACAACTCCCCTAACTTGGATTTCGTGCTCCTTCAATAACTTAGCTCTCACTCTATGTCTCTAGGACACAATTAATGCTCTCACAATTCTTTCCTCACTACCCACCAATTAACCTTCTACTTTCTTTATAATTTCTCCTTTTTTATTCTCCTTTTCCTCTCCTTTTTCAGCTTTAAATTAATTCAACTAATTAAAAAAATGAAAATAACATATTTCACATAAGTCAAGGTTTGAACACACAACCACATAATTTGTCAAGACAATACACAACCAATTCATGTTTTGTGATAATTCTTGCACATCTAGGATTATATTATCACGCACCATGGTCAAGCATATTATTAAAATAATAAAACAATTAAATTAACACACCAATAGTATCAACAAGACTCGAACCCAAGCCCTCTCATAATAGCTAAATACTCTCATCCACTTGAACTAGTACTATTCCTTGTCATAAATCCCCACATTAAATGTCATAAATATCCCATTACCCACATTTATATTAAATAATTATTTATTTAATTATTTAATTTTCTCAGGTCTTACAAAATGTCCCCAACCAACATGGGGACCAATATAATAGAAGAAAAAACTCTGTGAGGCTTGGCAAATGTCTAATAGGTTGTCTTTGAACATGATGCGCATGACCATGGCAGAGATTGTGAACCCATCTATGCCTAGGACTGAAAATGCAAAGGAATTCTTAAAGTTGATCAAGGAGTATTCACAATCGAACATTACTTATAAGTCATTATGGGAACTCTCAAGAGTGAGCTAACAACCAAGAATTTTGAAGTTTGTGGGAACGGAGGTGAAAGAATCATTTATGTTACAATTTATTATGAACTCTTTTCCTTCTAAGTTTGGTTAGTTTCAAGTGAATTATAACAATATTAATAATAAGTGGAATTTTAAAGAGGAAGGAAGACCCAAGAAAATGAAGGATCATTCAATTCATCTCATGACGCATGATTGTTCTAACTCTAGTAAAATCAATCTAGGAAACAAGAACAAGAATGACATAAACCTTAATTAAAGTTAATGAGGGCAGAATCAAGAAGGACAAAAAATGTTTCTTTTGCAAGAAGGTGTGTCACTTCACGAAAGATTATCCGAAAAGAAAATCTTGGTTTGAAAATAATCGTATATTTTATGTTTCTCTATAAGTTATATAACAAATATTATTGAAGTACCTAATAATACTTGGTGGTTGGATTCTAGAGCTACCACTCATGTTTCTAATATTATGTAGGGATTTAATTTTTAATCCAACCCATAAAAGGATCTGAAAAGTATTTATATATGGGGAACAAAATGAAGGAACGAATATAAGGATTAGGGACTTACAGATTAATTTTAGACATTGCTATTGTCTAGATCTTGAAAAGTGTCTTTATGTTTCTAGTTGTCCTAGGAATTTGATTTCTGTTGCAAAGTTGGATTATTTAGGTTTTAATTTTAAGATTGAAAATGGTGCTTTTCATTTGTATTGACATATGTACTATTATGGTTCTGGTACTTTGTGTGATGGTTTATACCGTTTAAATCTTAATGTTAATTTTACTGATTTCCTGTTTAAAGTTGAACATGTTTCTAGTAGTAAGTGTAATGTACAAAATGAAAATTTTTCTTTCTTATGACATCAAAGATTAGGTCATACATCCAAAGAAAGGATGATGAGTTTGATGAAAAGTGAAATCTTACCTCAATTGGATTTTGGTGATTGGATGTATGTATGGATTGTCAAACACAGTCCAGAAAACACGCCCAAAATACATCCATGCTTATCATACAATTCACAATCAAATAATTACAATCTAAAAACGCAATGTACGGCTCCCCTGACCTAGATTCCTTGCTTTCTTGGTAACGCCTAAAGTTCTTCTTAGCCCACTTTTGCCTTAGCCCTTGTCCCTCTCCAAAATTATTTCCAGCCCTTAATACTCTCTCTATTTTGTGCCCAAACTCTTTCTTCTCAACCAATTGCCAAGCCAATGCTGATGGAGCTTCAAGGTGTGGTGGCTGGTTGAGACTCCATAGGTAGTGAAATTGGGAATGGAAACAAGTGTTTAAGGCTCTTTTTTAGAGAGGTGAAAGGAGATTAGACTAGAAACTAGACTAGTGGAAGGTGGCTAGAGGAAATGTTGGAAACCTCTAGCTTAGGTGCTCTCAAAATAATAGAAGAGTGGAGTGATCTCAACACAAGCATTCTATTAGAAATTTCAAGAGTAAACTCTACAAAGTTCTCTAGGACTCTCTTTTATAGAAGAGAAGGTCACTAATGCACATGCACATGAAATTACATTTGAAATGAGATGCAAGCTTGGAGAAGAAGTCTCTTTCTTGGCCCTTAGATGTGCATGAGGGGTTAGATGTGTGACAAGTGGCATGGCACTCCTTTGCAAGGTAGAAGCCATTCCTTTCATGTGGCAAGGAGAGTGTCTTGTTCAATGCTCTCTATTGGGCTTAGATTAGTCCAATTAAAATCCAAGGAACGAGTTTATTTAGCCTACTATTTATGAAAGCAAGGACTAAACAATGGCCCAATTTAAATCTAGACTATGGTCTTCCATGCATCAACTCATATTTTGGAGATTTCTTTAGACCATGTGAATAAAGTGAAAAGCCCATGATTGACTTGATCATCTTATGAGAGGCCCATTTGGATCTTCTTCATCATGCTTCTAGTGATTGGGTCTCTAGGTGGGCTTGGGCTTGATGATGTACTTGTTGATTCATTTAGGCTTAAGCTTGTTGGGATCACATCAAATGCACAACCAACCAACTAATTCATGTTTCCTGGTAATTCCTACTCATCTGTGATTTTATTATCACACACCATGGTCAAGCATATTTAAAACAATAAAACAATTAAATTAACACACAAATGATATTCACATGACTCAAACCTAAGTCTTTTTATAATAGTCAAGTACTCTAACCATTTGAGCTAGTATAATTGCTTGTCATAATTACCCGCATTAAATTCCATAAAGATTCCATTAAGATTTCATTACCCATATTTATATTAAATAATTATTTATTTAATTATTTAATTTTTTCGAGTCTTACATTTTTGTTTATGTGGAATGACATAATGTATCTTTGAAAAGAAAATAAAGATACATATTATGTTATAATTTAATTTAAAGTGAAATTGAGTTAGGTGATTTGTGATACATAAAAGGAATCATGTTGTTGAATATCTTGAAACCACCATGATTCATCTTCCAATTCAATTATTAAATAAAGTTGACTTGATAATTCCAATGAATATTGCCCACTTAAAATTAGTTATGTGATCTTCAAGTATATGAACTAACTGGGAGAGTGTTAAATTATATTAATTTAATATTTAGTTTATGTAACTTAAAAAATGACTTTAATTTAAAGATTCTAATGAAATAATTATTAGAGTATAAATGTATTAAATTATGAAAATTATTTTAAAATTATTAAATTAATTTTCTCATTTCTCCTTTCATTAAAAGTACTATAGTATTTTATTAAAGTTTTTTTTTAAATATTAAAAATACTTTATATCTTGAAAATTTTATATCATTAAGAAATCATTAAAGAGAAACAATGTAACACCCCATTTAATTAATAAAGCTAATTAAAGGAAATGTCACACAGAATAATATTGAAAACAAAGGACTGGAGTATTGACAATACTCCTTACAATTATCCAGGAGAAACCAAAATAGAAGTTTAGGCACACCACGATGCCAGACTCAAAATAGTGTAATGGGTCGACAAAGTACAAAATAAAGTACTAAAGCGGACAATACACGGGACATAGCCCTAAAAGAAAACCGGAATCCATTCCCGAGATGCTAAGCAGCGGAATCACCGTTTCCATGTTGATCACGGGGGGTTCTCGCATCTGCTCACATCAATAAATTGATGATCATCGCAAAGAGAGAAAGTCACACAAATAGAACATACAACAAACAAAAGTGTAAGCTAGAGTAGAAAAAAGTTTAGCATACTGTAACATGCATATATATATATATATATATATATATATATATATATATATATATATATATATATATATATATATATATAAATACAATTAATATTATTT
>Ga0214543_1002051_pt1 | contig 39544 bp, 17 predicted proteins | sample CNSS2metaG_FD_160094 | JGI IMG/M metagenome (GOLD analysis project Ga0214543, IMG submission 160094) | Root nodule microbial communities from cowpea collected in UCLA plant growth center, Los Angeles, California, USA - CNSS2 | ecosystem: Host-associated > Plants > Roots > Nodule | place: USA...
GTGTGTGTGTGTGTGTGTGTGTGTATGTATATTTGTATGACATTTATTAGGTTTATATTATTTAAACAAAGAAATTGAAAGTTGAATAAGGAAACATGAGTGACTAGTTTAGTGACAAAATCAATATTTTAAAATCGGTTATAGATTTCAGTCACGAATCTCGATCACAAGTACGGTCACAAATTTGGTCACTGGTTTTGGTCACTAATTTAGGTCACAGATTTTGGTCACTACTTTTGGCCACTAATTTGGTCACTGATTTCGATCACTGATTTCGATCATCGACATGGTTACTGATTTTAGTCACAAATTTGGTCACTATGGATCAGTGACTAACATAGTAATGATTGATTTTTTTTCTCACTATTTTTATCAATGACCAATTTTAGTCATTTAATGACTGAATTTTCGATCATTATTTATGGTTTTTCTAGTAGTGGGATTCAAGAGGTAATAAGTGTTGTTTTGAACTATCTCTATAAATGACTTGAGTTGCCTTATTTATAATGTTTCTTGTGGGCTTTCACCCTGTCGTGGGCTTGTACTTGGCCTAATTATTATTTTGAACATTTGATACTTACAATCTTATCAAAGACGAACTCAGCAATAGCTTGGTACAATATGCATATGGTTGCCTTATCCTTCATGTGTGCTGTTTCCAAAAGCATTCAACTAAGAATTCGACCAATTTGTGGTGTTTGTTGGCACTTCGTGACTATTTTCCACCACCTCCCAATTGTCTTAGGAACCAAGAAGGACCTTCATTTGGATACTCCAATTGTCATAGTTGATCACCTTTGTCAACTTAGGCAGAGACACATTGTTTGTAACATTGGCTATCTCACTTTCATTTTCAAAATCAAACACCTAAGCTCTATGTAGCTCTTTTTTTTTTTCACTCAAACACTGAAGCTAACTGACATTTGATACCACTTTGTAAACAACAAACTCTCTTGTGAGAAAACTTGATTCACCTTTTGTTGTTAGTTTTGGGGTTAAATATGTTTTTGGTCTTTTAACTTTCAGTGAAAATTAGAAATAGTCCCTTTTCGAAACTTTGGATTAATTTAGTCTCCAAACTTTAGAAATGTGTGTATTTAATCATTTTATATTACAAAAAATCGTATAAATTGTGACGATTTTAATATGATAGTTATTTAAAACCGTCACTTTTTACATAATAATTTGATAGTTTTTGAATTGCCACATCTTACATGTAAAATATGGCAGTTTTAACCACCATTTTTTTTAACCGTATTTTATATATGAAATCTGACAATTTTAACTGCCTTTTTTTAAATTAATTAAATTAAAAAGATAATTTAACAATTTAACTTTAAAAGAAGTTCTTTTCGCTCTCGTGATATTGAAAAGACTCATAACACTATCTCTTCCCTCCCCATTTTTTTAGAGTGCAAAAGCGTGACTAGTTCCCTCTTCGATTTGAGACTGAGAAAAGTACAAAATATTCAAAACCAAATTAATTCAACACAATTAGTTTCAATTTAATTTTGGGTTTAAGGTAAAAGTAGCGATGCACGAACGCATCTCTCGACTATGTGGAATCATTCGATAGGAAAGCAACATGGAATCGGACGATGATGATGTCGCCACCGTCATCTAGGTGGTTTGAGAGTGTCTGCGATCTATTTGAAGAATTGCTGCTTCAAATTCAAATGATGCAATTCAGTGTAGCTTATCCATGTGTGAAACTTGCACCCGCAAGCGCAACCAAGAGAAGTGGCTCTGTTTGGTTGAGAAGGAAGAATGGAGGCGCAAAATGCTTGGTGGCGACGGCGGCCCAATGGGAAGTGAAGAGTGAGAGCAAAACGAACCGTTTCCAGTGGAGGTATCGATAACCCTAATGGAGTTGGCTAAGGTGGGGACACTATGTACGTTAACCGAAGAGGGTTTGCCTCGAGGCATTGTGGTTCGATTCGTCGTTGAACATGAACATGGCACCCTCTTGGTTCTTCTTCAATTCCAGTGACAACACTAACATCCCTTTTTCTCTTCATGTTCAAGTACCTCATTTTCCCTCTCTTTCTTTGTGTGTCTCAGTACTAATTTAACTCAACTTGGGTTTATGTGATGACGCTCAATATCTCTTCTCCGACTAAAGTCAAGTCCTTTTTTTTTCTCTGATTCCTTCAAGTCTAATTGTCTCACAACAAAATTCCCATGTTATTCTTCTATTCCTCTGTTCATTTAAATCACGTTTCCTTCCTTGTCTCTTCTGGGAATTGTCAAAGTTAACGAATTTATGGAGAAACTCCCCCTATTGAATTATTGATTTCTTTCCTTTCCATAAATTATGCTATTTTCTGGTCATATACTGTTATGAGTGACTTTGTTGATGTAACAGAGATGTTTTGTTTTGTGGAATGACAATATGTTGTTTTTTTTTGAAAGGCGATATTTGTTTGTTGTGCTATGTTTTGATGTCAATTGGTTTTTGGATAAATTGAATTTGCTTGTGATCCTTATATGTTTGTTTGAAGATGAAGATGATGACGTCTTTGTGATTCTCGTGTGGTTCTATGATGGGTGTGGATGGTGAAGGTTCAAGTTGTGTTCTATATGGGTGCCCCTTTGCTTTGTGCGTGTTGTGTGTTTTGGAGGTTTTGGTTGGTGTAATGAATAGAGGTAAAGAAATTGAATATGAAGAGTGTGATGTGGGCGAAATTGAATCTATGACTTTGAACGATGAAGGAAATCATGAAATGCAAGTGCTGAAAGTGTGATGAATCCTCTGTAGAGGAAAGAAAATTGAAGGGGAAAGTAGATAAATAGGTGAGTGTGATGGAGAGTTTAGGAAAATGAGTTTGCCACTTTGCCAAACTTTAAAGTCAATGACAACAATTCTTTGATCAAACATTACACAGATGGGTGACAATTCTCTTGTTCTACAGATGATAGAAAAATTAATAATTGATCAGATAGTAAGTTGACACATTTTATTGAGTTTTCTTATGTTGAGATTTTTTCTGTCTACTTTTCTGGTGCTTCCTAAGCTCATTTATAAACTTTTATTCTAAAATTGATTTTGTACCACAATCGAAAAAAGCCTTCTTTCGGTGATAGTGGCTCTCTCTTGAGAATGCTTGTTACAAAGGATTCAAAATCCATTAGATTTTCTGAACAAAGTGTTGCTGCTTTGGGCCATCATCTTCAGAATATTTGATGGATAATGTGCAGGTAACTATGCTTCCAGAAAATGACTAGCCATTGATGTAAAATTGAACTATGTTGTTGCCTACTTGTCTCGCTTTGTTGTTTTATGTTGTTTTATGCATTTGACTCTGGCAGATATGAATTAGACTTAGGAAAATTCCAAGCTTGAACAAATGAGCTAACGAGCTAACTTAACATTAAAGTTTTTCAAACTTTAGTAAGCTGTATTTGATCTTTTCCAAAAATATTCATAGTCGATGACATTGCTACTGGTACAATGTCTTGAGGCATTAATTTGACTACTCTGATTCTAGGATTGAACAAGGTTTATAATTTAGTTATTATATTTTGGTATAATTATTGATTTGGTACCCTAACTTTTTGCTAAAGTTCAATTTGGTACCTATATTTTTGGTTTGTTCAATTTAGTACCCAATTATCTAAAGAGATTCAATTTTGTCCTCTCCGTTAAGTTAGAGTTAACATCGTGTCCGTACAGGACACGTGTCAAGCCATGGAATTTTTATTTTTTTTTTAAAAAATTATTTTTTTTTTCAAAAAATTTAAAAACTGCCACGTGTCAGTTTATCATCGTGCTACGTGGCAGCTTACAATCATGACATGTGGCAGTAGTAATAGTTGTTTTCAATTTAGTACCCCAATTTAAATTTTTGGTTCAATTTAGTACCTCAATTTTTTAAAATGATTTAATTTCGTCCTCTCCCATTTGAGACCAAATTAGTAAAATTTGAGACCAAATTAGTAAATAAACTTAATTACAACTTATATATACATGTTACAATAACTTTTTCTAATATATACATCAAATCATTTCACCTAAGTACTTAAATTATTTTATTTTTTACATTTTAACCTTTGTAATTTTTTACATATCAAATTTTTTACACGTGTAAAAAATAAAATAATTTGAATATTTAGGTGTAGTGATTTAATGTATAAATTCAAAACAATTATTTTAACATGTATATATAAGTTATAATTAAACTTAGTAACTAATTTGGTTTCAAATTGGAATGGACGAAATTAGATCATTTTAAAAAATTGAAGTACTAAATTGAACCAAAAATTTAAATTCGGTACTAAATTGAAAACAACTATGACCACTATCACGTGTCATGATCATAAGCTGCCATGTGGCACGATGATAAACTGACACGTGGCAATTTTTAAATTTTTTGAAAAAAAAATATTTTTTTTTTTAAAAAAAATAATTTTTAAAAAAAATAAAAATTCCATGGCTTGACATTTGTCCTGTATGGAACGGTATTAGCTCTAATTTAACGGAGATGACCAAATTGAATCTTTTTAGATCATTTGGGTACTAAATTGAACAAACCAAAAGTATGGATACCAAATTGAACTTTACCAAAAAGTTGGGTACCAAATCAATAATTATACCTTATATTTTTATTTAATTTTGGATAATAGTATTATTATATTATGTTTTTCCAATGGGCTGAAAAGTTAGGCTAATTAAACCCATTTGTGTACGATTGAACATCGAAGTGAAATTATGTTATTATGCTATAAACCCATTTGAACATCGAAGTTACTAATTGAAATTTTCTATTCAATTTGTAATATTAAATTTAATTTATTTTGCAAAATTTAGGGATAATACGACATAATGAAATAAATATACTTGGTGTGTTTGTACTGTTAAAGGATATATGAGTTATGCTAGAGAATTCTTCAATTATAAAATAATTAGATTCCAAAGTGTAACAGGTTGGATAAAATTTCTTTGTTTATTTGATCTACATTTAATGTTGCATGACATGTGGTCAAGTACGCGTAGAAAATATCATATAATATATTATTAAATGTAACTTAGTTTCTCGGTTTACATATTTTGATCTTGGTTTCTTGGTTCATGCAGCCTTTATTTTAATAATTCCTTGTTTTTTTCATGTTTAATTTTTATTTTACACTTTGTTTCTTTGCATGCTTAGGTTGTATGGAAAGTGAGCTTGTAACGGTCAAGAATCAAATGCAAAGTTGCTTGTCTCTATTGTTTTTAGAGAAGAAGTCCGGAACATCTTGTTGCAATGATTATTGGTTTGATGCATCTTCTATAAGGTATAACATAGAAAAGAATATTACTTATTTATTGTATTGTTATCATAAACTTATATTTTCATTCTTTAATCATTGTAGGCACTATATGTTGGGAGTGGCGTGTCATTTCCAAATAATGTAATCAAAGCAAGTGGTGAAAGAAAAATATTTTAAGATTAGGATAAAACCTTTAATTGTATTGCATGAAGTACATGTAATCTTGTCTTCTTTTTCTTTCATACGTGAATATATTACTTTGATGTAATTTTGTTATGTTTAATGAAATATAATATTTGTAATTTTTTTAGTATTCATTATCTATCTCTCTCTCTCTCTCTCTCTATATATATATATATATATATATATATATATATATATTACATTTTAATTATTAAAAGAAGTTTTAAATTATGAAATTATAAATATATATTGATAATAATAAATTAAAAAATATTTGAATTATGACATTTGATAATAGTGACAATCATAAATGTTACAATATAATGCGAATTGTGGCATTTTTTAAGTGTCATGATTTTCAATATATTTAATTTTTATTTAAAAAATTACGACGGTTTTAATTGTCGCAATTTACCTAAGGAAACCGTCACATTATATAATGTAAAAAATGGTGGTTGTTGCGGTGGTTTGCTTCATACCGTCACATACGATTTGCTTCAAAGTGACACATTATACTTTGTGATGACACGAATTGTGATAGTTTTCAAAATCGTCGCGGACATAAATTGTGGCGATTAAAACCGTCGCATTTTACAAAAATAATTGCAATTTACACTATTTTTTGTAGTGTTAACTAAATTTTTTTAGGTTTATTTGACGTTTCAAACATTTTTCATGATAGTATTTGAGTTGTTTACATCGTTTAACTCATTTTTGCTTCAATTTCAACTAAGAAACGCATTTAAAACATCAAATAAACTTAACAAAATTTTGTTAACATGACTACATTTACCTAGTTTTTAGAGATGAGAGACTAAATTGGTCCAAAGTTTCGAAGAGGGACTAATTCCAATTTTTACTAAAGTTAAGAGATCAAAAACAAATTAACCCTTATTTTTATACAATGAACAATAAAATTTATAGACTCACATTTTCTGACCTTTGTACTCAAAATATACAAAAAACTACTATAAAGAGTAATAAATGACTAACCCATTAACTATCCATAAGTCTCCAACGATTAATACATTAGCTACCCGTAAGACTCCAACGACTAATTCATTTAAGTTAATTCTAAAATCCAACGTTATGTTGTCTTGACCGGATGACCGAGGAGTACTAAACTTAACCTATCATCTTAGGTTTGCGTAGAAGATCCACGAGTTTGGACATGTACACAAAGTTTGTTAAAATCTAGAAGTTAATTAACACAAAGTATATGTCACATAATATTGAAAGGTTTACCATGCAATTTTGATAACTAGGTCAACTTTTCCAAATATATCCTCAAACTCACTATAATAAAAAGCAGAACTCTTCGTCAATTGATATGCTATAATTCAAATAACATTATGTCCTTTACAAAATGAAAATGAGTAGCAAAGTTCATAGTCACATTATCATTTCCATTATGACACTTCGAACGATAGCAACTAATAACTTTTTCTCCAACATTCCACCTTAGTTTTCTTACAAGTCAAATATAATGCTACAAATTTATATCTCTCTTCAAATTAGCTTACAAAAAATGATTGTTTCTTTAAATTTTGATACACCTTTATTGTGTTTGGATGTAACAAATAGGTTCAAACAAAGTTTTAGTCTATAAATAAAGAATATGTTTCGAAGAAATTGTAAGCACTTAGAAAGAAATAGATATATTTTTACAAACTAAATTAAGTTATACACAAAATTAAAAATAAAAGTATTAAAATCTATATGAAAATAGTTCTTACAAGTCAAATTATATGTACAATAAGTTATGTTCACGTTTAAAAGTATTTTATTTTATTCTTTCTCTCCGATGTTTATGACGAACATGGTTGGCATAAAAAGGAAGTAACATCTTTACTCTTTCTTTTCATCTCATATTTGAAGATGAAAAAGGTGATAAGAGAGAGAGAGAGAGCATTCTGAGTACTGTCGACGGCATAATGTGTGACATATTTTGGATTCTTATTCAATGAAACTTAACTCATCTTTTCTCGTCTACACAAAATGAATACCGTTATATGTCTACATCAAGACCTGCTAGACGAGTGTGTTCAATAGTTATTTTATTTATTAAATTAGAGTATATTAAATATCTGAATATTACAACAACAAAAAATTAATTTAAACATTATCTGTTAATTTGCTTGATACAATACTAGTTAATACGCATCTAATTTGAAACATTTTAAAAGTTAATGTCTATGAAATAATCTTATTTATAGAATAGTTGTTTATATATATATATATATATATATATATATATATATATATATATATATATAATAATTTACATAAACATAACAAATGATTGATGGTGTTTAAGTTATTAACACAAATAAGATGTGAAAATTCATGAACTTATTTGAATCAGAATAAACAATTTGATATTATTACACGTTTCATAAAAAATCAAGGAAAAAATGTTTTGACACTCTCGAAAAAAATTACTCTCATCTTACACAACTCACTTTAATAATATAATAATATATATTAAGATTTTAAATTAAAAAATAAAGCTAAACATACTTAAAATATTATTATTTAAGATTGTGAAGTGAATGTTTTTATTATGGTTGTAAAAATAATACCATCCAAAATTTAATCAAACAAAACCAACTTTGTAAGCAACCGTGTTTAAAATAACTTCCTCCCGGTATGGACTTAAATGAACTTCTATGAAATCAAGGCTTCAGTTTCAACACACAAATTTTCTGTTGAATTTTTCTTTTTTTCCTATCATTATATTAAAAAAATATTAAATATTTTAAAATTGTTGAAGTACAACACGAAAAATACAATAAAGAAATCAAATTCTTATATTTACTTGCATTATTAACATAGTAAATGCAGCTATAGGTAAATTCTTACATTGTTCGATATGTTCTATATCTATTTTCATTACAGAAAATTCATGACGAATAATCGATTAATAACTGTTTTATAGTATAATGCAGTTAAATTAAACTAAGAAAAAAAAAACAAAGTGAGAGCTGAAAAGAGTAATTATTGGATAAATATATACAGTAGTTATGTAATAATAATGCTTCTCTAACACTAAACAGTTGCATATACATAGAATAATAATATCATAAACAAGGCACAACATATATTAATTGACCATCGAAAGAGTGATGAAGAAAAAAAAAAACATTTATATACATCTAGATTTACATATAGATATATAGATGCACATAATCTGAAAATTATTTTGATTTTCAAAGGTGGTTGGTGTCTTGTGGGCACAGAGTTAGAGACTCTTATTACTGGCACATGTGGTGATGAAGGTTGTGCACAGAAATTGTGATTCTTTGTCTTTTCTAATTTAGTCTTCAACCTTTTATAGAAACCTTAATATTCTCACTTTTTCCCTATTGTGGCAAGTTTCAGACTTCACTTTAGACCCAGGAATAATAGTGGTTTAGTTTGCAACAACTCCTTCTTTCCACATTCATGAAATGACACCAGAAACCCTAATCTTTTGAGAGTATTACCACAATACCCATCAAAAGAACGCTGCCTTATTCATCTTTTGCTTGAAACTGCTGCATGCAATTTAAGAAATGAATTTAGATGAATGAGGTTAAGGTTAATTAGAACTAGGGTATGCCTCTCAAGTCTCATGTGCACCAGTAAAATTTTCACACACACACAACAAAAATTCAAACTTGTATTCTTAGCAAGAAGATTGATGAATTGTTAGTATAAAGTTGCATGTATGTATGTATGCACATATTTGTGTGCCTTAGCCACGCATTCATTATATCACCAACACAAAATGACAATACTACCCTTGCCTCTCCTCTGCATTATGTTGTCATATACAAAATTGCGTTGTGGCAGTTTCGGACATCCATGGTTGGCTCTCAGAAGTTGCCTTCACATTTGGTGTTATATATTAATAGCAAGCTAGTGTGATTTTTCTCAAACTCTAATTCCACTAGTAGAGAAAGTTTTCTGAGGTATCAAGTTGTTGATTTCAACACTTCTTCTACTTCTTCCTCTTCCACCATCTCTCTCTTTCTCACCTTCTTATCAGCATTTTCTTTAATGCCCTCTTTCTTTTACTTTACAAGTAACCCTAATAAAGAATTTTCTGCATTTTTCAATCATATAGCCACTCACAGATTATTATATGCTGTATTAAATTACTTATTTGTTGTTATTAGTAAGTAATATAGACATAGATGTCATCGTTTTGTTTTGTTTTTTCTGTTAAAATCGTTGCTTGTTTTCTGTTGAAATTGGAAGGTAAAAGAACTCAAAGAGTTGGTTTACATACACATATATATAAAAATTTGGTTTAACTTGTTTCTTTATGTGGTAATGAGTGTAGGGATTCAAGGAAAAACTAAGGGTAGAAGGAAATTGAGGTAGGGTTTGTGAGACATGGGACGTGGAAAGATTGAGATAAAGAGGATCGAGAACACCACCACAAGGCAAGTAACCTTTTCCAAAAGAAGAGGTGGCCTCATCAAGAAGACAAAGGAGCTTTCTGTGCTCTGTGATGCACAGATCGGGATCATCATCTTCTCCAGCACTGGGAAGATGTGGCAATGGTGCACTGAACCCTTCAGGTGCATGCCTACTACACCTTCATTTCCTTTTCTCTCAGATCCCTTGCCTTCTGAACTTTGTTTCAACTTCTCAAGTAAAATAAGGGTTTGTAAATTTGTAAATGGATACACTTTTCTGTGTTAGTTTTTAGCATTTTGCTGACTAAGTGTTTCTTTTCTGCTTCTAAACTTTGATTCCATTTCTTCTTAATTGTTTCTAAAACTTTTATTCTGTTCCAGAAGATAAGGGTTTCTAGATATTTGTATCTATATAAATATATATATGTACAGTTTTCTTTTGCTAGTTCTTCCAAAATGGCTTCCATATCTGTGGTAGTTTTCATCATCTTGTTGATTAATTTCTCTCTTCAAATATACTAATTAGTTCTGTGGGGTGTTAAGTGGTTCTTTGTGTTATTTGTTTGTGTGTCATGTGAGAGGAGGTTTTAGGTCAATATCATCTTAATTTCATTCTCAAAAGTAAGGTTGACCCACTTGAGTGCCTTGGACTTGAAGTGCAGTTTCATGTCTGACATGGTGATTACAGATCTGATCAGTTCATACAATGATGTGTTTTCTCAGTGTGGCATGTGCTGGGTTATAGATTTCGTTTTCAACCACATATATATTTGTGATCTTCTACATTAAACTCTCTCTTCAAGCCTCTAACTTTATCATGTCTGAACTATGCATTCATTTTTTCTGGCTAAAAACCAATCATATTAATCAAATTCATCTCTTTTTCCTGCATCCATGTTCAATCTTATTCATCTCCAACTAACCCTCTAGTACTTTTACATTTTTTTATTAATAATTAAAACAGTCACACCAAACTCAGAGGTAACTAAAACTCTTTGATAATTTATATTTTCTCACCTAAATAGTTGAAAGTACCATATCCAGTGCACATGATAGATTTCTAATTTATAATAAGTGGGTTGAAACTTCATTTTGTAGGAGTAAATCACGCTTAAAATCTACTTAATGTTAGTTATAATGCTGATTATCATGATTTAATCTGATTTTATTTTCTGAAAAATATGAGCTTGTATTCATCATGGATTTATTTTATTACTGTATTAAACATGAAAACTCTGTGATCAGGATGGAGCAGATCATAGAGAAGTACCAGAGATCAACTGGAGCTCGCATTGCAGAACGTGACCATCCCCGTGTATGAGGCTAAAGTGCTAAACTTTCGTTCATATCCTGATAAAATCAAAGAACAAAAAAAGTGATTTTGGTCTTTGTATTATGAATCGAATTAAGGTTTCTATATTTGCAAATAGGGTAAATTTTGGTACATATAAAAAGCTAAAATCACATGTGTTTATTTAAAGTTTGAAAAATAAATTTAAGAATATACAAGAATAAAAGTGAAATACTAAAAGTATACATGATTGCAGGAAGAATTTATCCATGACATGGCAATGCTGAGGCAAGAAACTCTCCGTCTTGAACTGGGAATTCAAAGGTATCTCGGTGAGGACATGGGGTGTTTGCAATATGAAGATTTGACTAAACTTGAACAAGAATTGGAGAATTCTGTGGCAAAGGTTCGAAATCGTCAGGTATATGTGTACATGCACTGTTCTGATAATTATTCAATTTAATTTCTTGTCTATTACATTTTCAAAAGGTGTTAAAAATTTGAAGTATAATAAGATATTTTGTGTGACTAAAAAGATGCATTTAATGGAGTGTTTTTAGTGCTACTTCTTACCAGTAGTTTTACTTGAGGTCTATAACAGTTCTTGAATGGTGAAATCTTACCCTTAATTTGTGACAATGAAAATGTTTGATGAAAATTACGAAAATTATTTGATTTATGTTAAATTAAACAAACTTAACCTGATTAAATTTATTAAAATATAAACCTGTTGTTTAGTTCATTGCTTTCTTGGTCATGAAAATTATTTCAAATGTCAGAACATGTGTTATCCCTGTGGAGTGTCTCTATATAATCACAAGTGGCTAAGGTGTTCAATATCATGTGGATTAATTAGTGTCATGTTTTCTTTGCGTAAGTTCTTACACATTATTATACTCGTTTTTTTTTTGTTACTCATTGATTTTAACAAAATTATACAGCTTTTATAAATTGCATGCCTCAAAATGCACTTAACAGTAGAGTTAAAACAATTAAAACATGAACAATTCTTCGTATAATATGGCCAATCACTTTTTCATGGTTCCATCTTTGTCACCAATTGTCTGACATGACTATATATATCCATGCAGAATGAACTCTTGCAACAACAAATGGAGAATCTGAGAAGGAAGGTATGACCCTCTTTCACATTTATCATATACACTATACAAACCCTACCCATTAATTTTCTGTAGACACAAAACAACCAACATTATATATATTTATTAATTCTACCTTCTTAATTATAATTCAGGAAAGGATGTTGGAAGAGGAAAACAATAATTTGTCCAATTGGGTAAGAATGTATACTTACAAATCTAATATATATTATAAATGTTTGTAAAAGTGTTTTTGATGCTGTTATGTAATCAAAATTGAAGTTTTTTTATTTATTTTATTTTACATGAGTTTTATTTAGGACTTATAGTTTATACTTAGATAATTAAAAAAAATAAGCCTTTTAGAATAGAATTAAAATACATTTTTCTATAAAATAAACATATATACAAGGTAAAAATACATTTTTACAAAAAATATATAACAAAGTTTCTAGAGATTAACTTAAGCATAATTAATTTTAACTTTAAGAAAACACATTTTATTTTTCTCCATGTTGACATCTTTGAAAAAGCTGTCCTTATCTGACATAATAAGGAAATTAGTAATAATATTACAGTAACGTTGTTAACAAAAAAAGTTGGGAAGATTCAGGAACACAGAGCAGTGTTGGAGTTTGAGAAGGCTACAGTGGAAGCAAGCAAACCAATGCATATGAACATGATGGACGAGTTTCCATTCTTTGAAGAAGAACCTGCTGGTAGCATCCTTCAACTTGCTTCTCCTGTGCTTCCACATTTTCACCCTTATCTTCAGCTTGCACAACCCAATATCAAGCCTCAGTGAGGGTATGTTATATATATATCTTTATGTTCTTACTTATCACTTACAAATATCAGAAAATATTTGAAGTGTTTCAACCATTTTACAGAAATGAGGTCCCTTTTATGACTTAAGGATTATTAGGATGATGATGAGAGACACTGACTGAAGAAAAAAAAAGAAATAACGTAAACAACTGAAGGGATACTCCTTATTAAGACTTCTTCTCATAATCTACATTTTAAAAAGACTTTCTTTTCCTTCTTTTGTGTGTTAAAGTGTTTATGACAACAAATGTCTAATCTAAACCTGCATAAACATGTGTATGTATTGTCTTAGTAGACAACATTAAATAGACATATTTTTGTTGTTGACAGTTTCAAAACATGATTATGTTTTTCTAGCTGTGTAGTTTCTCGAAGAAACTATGAACTTTTGTTGGTTTGTTTAAAGTTTTTACGTCACTAATTTAGAAAATGTAAGTTTCAGAGTCTAACATTTTCGTGACATAAGAACAAATATCATTTATTTTTATGAATCTACATCACACATGTTTTCTTCTCTTATTACCATGTAAAAGAGTAAGATTGTTGTAGTTTTAATTGTTGTATGGAAGCTGTTTATTCTCATCTTACCCTATTCTATCTATATTTCTTTTTTATCTTTTAAAGATATTTTAGTTTTGAATTAAAATAAATTTAAATGTTAATGTTTCACCAAACATTGATCTGAATAAATTCTCAGTCACAGTGTTTTCAGAAATACCATTTCTTCTGGTATGGTTGAATCCACACAAATGAAATTCAATTAATGTGAATAATTTTTGTAAGAAGAACTAATGTGAATAATGTTGATCTGTAGTGTCTTCATGTGTGTTTGTATTATTTTTCAGAGTTTAAATTCAATTTTTTCATATGCATCACATCTATCATTTTTCTTTTATTTTCTTCTCCTTCTCTTTCTTAGTATATATTATATTAGTTATAGATGTTGAAGAATATGATATTGGTGGCTTGTGATACCTTGCAGACTAATGAAAGATGGAGTAATTTCTTGAGGGAATGAAGAAGCTAATTAATGTCATCCTTGTAATGATAGACACATTTGAAGTCTCCTTCATTAGGAATCATGCTTTGGAATTGACAGTAATAATTAACTTGCTACCTTTTTTATTTTTTATTTTCAATTAATTAAGTATGTACACCAAATTTAATTTTAGTTGTTATGAGAGTATGTGTTTATGGTACAACAGATATACTAGATAGAAATTTATGGAAGAAGGTGTTTTATTTTATAACTCCTAATATAATATAAGAAATGTTTAAAGAATATAACACAACTAAAATACTAATACCAATATATTATTTTATTACTTAATATTTCAAAAGGATTAGGAAAAATAAGAATTTTTAATGAAATAAATATTTTTTTATAGTTTTATTGAATACTTTAAACACCTTTTATGTTGGTTATTGATAATATGATTTATAATATATTATCTTATTATTTATTATTTCATACTTAACAAATGGAACATCAGTGTAAAAAAAAAATTAATGAATGTCAAATACTTTTAATAGATGTTTTAGTAATGTATAGACTTTAAGCAACCTTTTATGTAGGTTAATTGAAAAGGTTTTCTTTTCAATATATTCAGATAATTAATTAACTTAGTATTTGAGCAAACAGAAAGGTATCTAAGTGGCATGATATGAAATTGAAATATAATGTATATTATTATTAATTATTTTAATTGGAATATATATTTTTTATAGTTTAAAAATAAAATAAACACTTTAATTATATTTTTTATACTTAAGTGGTATTTAAGTTTTATTAATTATTTTAATTGGAACATGAAGTTCAAAACACTTTAACTATATTTTTTCTCAAATATATAATTATGTATTTTTTATAGTTTAAAAGTAAAATAAACATTTAGATAATATTTTATCAGAATATAATTTATATGGTAATGTTTTCACGTTATATATAATCTTGATATGAATTTTTTCAATTTCATCCAACTATTTTGAATGTTCTTTATAGGGGTGGCAATACGGGCTGAGCCCGACGGGCCAGCCCGTCAACCCGTTATTAAAGGAACGGGTTGGGTCAGAATTTTTAGCCCGTGGCCCGTTCTAACCCGGCCAATCTGGCCCGTAAATATGACGGGCTGCATGACGGGCTGGCCGCAGGCTGGCCCGTAACCCGTGTGTGATGAAAGGCTGGCCCGTGTGATGAAAGGCCAACCCGTGTGTGATGAAAGGCTGGCCCGTGAGGGTTTTTTCTTTTCCCCCAAATCAGTAGGGTTTTTTCTTTTCCCCCAAATCAGTGACCCACTCCACTCAGACTCTCCACTTCGCGTTCGCACCACAGAAACGCACTCACCACCGAATCGGTCTCGCACCACTGATTGGCGACGGCGACGACGTGAACCATGGAGGACGACGGCGACGGCGCCCCAAATCAGTGACCAGACGCACTCACCACCGATCCACCTCGCACCACTGACTGGCGCCGCGACGACGACGACGTGAGCCATGGAGGATGACGGCGACGGCGCCCCAAATTAGTGACCAGACGCACACCACCACGCACTCACCACCGATCGACCTCGCACCAGTGGACCACCTCGCACCACTGCACCACTCCGACGCGACCAACAAGCAAAGCGAAGATCGTGCTCTCCCACTTCGCGAAGAACCAGCAGCGATCATCTCCGACGGTGGAACAACGATCAACGACGACGCAGGTTCGTTCCCCATTTTCAATTTTCGATTTTGTGCCCTAATTTCTGGTTCTACTGCTGCCATGGTGATTTTCAATTTTCGATTCTCCTTTCTGCCCTAATTGTTGTGTTCTTCTGCTATTGCCATGGTCTCTGTTTGTAGCAAATATTTTTTGATTCCTCAATTCTGCCATGGAATTGGGTGGTGGCGGCACTGCGTGCAAAGGATCAGATGGGAAAATATTGCTATTGTTATTTGTTTATTGCATTACTGTATCAGTTTGGTTTGGACAATTTTCGATTGTGGCAGTGTGTATTGTAATGCTTACTATTGTAATTTTTTGTTTACTTTATTTTGTTTAAAGATTATGAAGACGATGACAAAGACAGAAAAGTAGAGCAGACTTGTTCCAATGCTGCCTCTAATGATCCTGGAAGTGATACAGAATGACAATTGGTATTTGTTTCTAATTTATTGAATTGTCTTTTCATTATAAAGCATCCTCACTTATTGAATTGCCTTTTTTTTAACAGAAGTTAGATTGAGTTCAGATTTGTTGGGTTGGAATCAGATTACTGGCCTTTGAATTTTGAATGAGAAGGCTGATTGCAATTGTTCCAAAAGAGTTCCAGCTGAACAGATGACTGGCCTGCTTGTTTCAGCATTGTTTTAGATTTTATTTTGTTTCTTGTAAGGGAAAATTTGTAATTTCCTTTGGATAGTCAAATTAGTTAGTTCAGATTACTTTGTTAGGAGCTTTATTTGTGAAACTACTCTTCAATGCATGCATTTCTGTTCTATTTTGAATCACAGGTATTGTCAGTTTTTTTTCAAATCACAGGTATACGGGCTGGCCCGTTAGCCCGTTAGCCCGTAACGGGACGGGCCGGGCTGTTATTTCTGGCCTTTTTTCTCTGAACGGGCTGGCCCGTTTTGCCACCCCTAGTTCTTTAATTTGTTTTTTTTTTATATGTAAACAAGTGACTGTAATTCGTTTTTGTTAAACTCACGGTGATGACCTTACTATATTGAATGACATGTGATATTTATCGTTCATGTTATATGTCACTTTTCTTATAACAAGTTAATTTTGAGTAACGACATTGATGTAATGTAATAATAATAAAAATCTTCAATTAAAAAAGAGTTTGGAGAAGAAATTCCAGAAAAACAAATTCAATAATATAAACAGATTCAAACATGTAAAAATATCTTAAAAATAGACATATGTTAGAACAAATTATTTGAATATTACAATAAAATTAACCTTTTTATTAGATAACCAAGGTGCATATGTATAAATTGGAATCCCACACCACCAATTACCTCCAATTAGAATACATATGTAAGACCTAGCTTATTATCCTATAGAATAATTTCTATAAAAAGTCTTATAAAATTTATATTTTAACTAATATTTGTATTCACATAAGATTATATTTGTAAGAAAGACATATATTATTAGATGGAATTCTTAACAAGTATGAATTCTAGAAGGAAACAAGAAATAAAAATTTATACCTTAAATCCATTCCCTGCGCCCTTTTATGCGGGCCTGAAAGTGTGAAGTAACTGCGACCCTCATTCAGCTTCTTTAGGTTTTGTATTCCGAAAAGCTTTAATTTTTTCATTTTTTTTAGAATGTAATTCAAAAATAGAATGCAATTACTTTTTATTTATTTATTTAAAAAATAGCATAAAACTTTTAAATCAAAATCTCATTTACAGTGCCACCTAATTGAGTAAAAGTTTTTTTAAGAAAGACATGTAACTTTTTTTTGGATGACTCATCAGTGAAAAAAGAATTATTTAATTGTAGGTGATCACTTATTGGCTATAAGTATTCCAAAGATTTTGAAATTTCAACTTTTATCTTTAAAGTATTATTTTTTCTTGGTGAAATATAATTGTAATCCCCTCAAATTTTGATTTTGGCTTCCTAACCTAACCTCTGCATCCTTCTTACTCGACCTTATGATGTTGAACTAATCACCTATTTACCTTTTCCAATTAAAAATAGAACACAATTAATTTGAACACTATACGTAAAAAAAAAATGTCTTTTTCAAGGTATAAACATGTTGTTGCAAGTCATTTTCTTTCTTTACGTTCTATGTCTATGTAAGTTAGAAAATTATAAAGGTTAAAAGACATGTCTCGGTGCAAAGAGAGCATTTACTAAGTTATTTACAAATCATCCATCAACAAGATTCATATCCAAAATAGAATTTTACCTCTCTTTTTTATAACCCTTAACAATTATTAGGTCTCGGCAGAAAATTAGCTTCTTGCAAATAAAAACAATCGAGTTGAATATAAATACAATTAGATTTGAATGACGGATTAGAACTTAATGTATATTAGACTCGATTCAAATTGATGTTATAATACTTATAAATTCATAGATATATTTTAAATTTTAGTTTTAATATGATATTTTTTATTTTGTTAAAATATAATGTAAATTACATAAAATAATAATTTATTATAACAATCATTATTAAAATAATAATGTTACTTTTTTATTTAATAATTCATAATATTTATTTCATTATTCAAAACAAAATTAATTTTATTTTTTAAAAATTGACTTATTATATACTCGCAAGCTAAATAACGTAACTTAATTAACGTATAACCCCACAATTCATATCTTAACTTTAATAAATTAAATAATATAAACTTTAAAATAAGTTAAATAACTGACCGATGCGCAGGCTTAATTGGATAAACTTTTATTGGTTTAGAACAAGTGAGGTAATTTTTTTTTTTTTTTTCATTTCAATCATTATATAAGTTAAACTTTGAATAAAGAAAAATATAAATTGAATTTTAAGATCTAAGTTGTGGGTGCGAAATGTACAAGAAAAAAAGAAGTAAATGAAGAAAAAGAAAGGACTGAATAAGCACATGATTGCAAGAGCATGTTATGCAACATCATGTACTTTACAACAATAGCTTTTTTCTTCATATTGTTTCCAATGATGATGACATCCATCTAAACTTTTGTGCCAAATAAGCCATGGAGTAAATTTGATTGCATGCCTCTCTGAGGACATGAAGGAAAATCAAAAGAAAAATGCCTCCAAAAGCAGCAACTCTCAACACAACTCTTTCTGGTGGTGAGTTCAGAGTTAGGTAAACACAATCCACAGTGATCAAGATCCAGCAAAACTTTTCCATCAACTCTTTGATAAACAGCAATTTCCCTGCATAATTTTCTGCTGAGATTTTACATACAATCCTCAAACACAACACCCCCACAACAAAAAATGTGGTCATGGACCAACCCCTGTACCTCACAAGTTTCCCTCCCACAACCAAGGCCTCTTTCCTGCACACACAAGAGGCACACTCACCTGAAAATGTTGAGGACATGAGTGCATCAAAACCTGTGTAATAAGGCAGCACAACAGAATCCAGATACAAGCTTGCATGCAAAATGCCAGACACTGTTGATGCCACAAAGAATGTGTACTTGAAGTCCTTATCAGCTGCACTGTCAAAGGACAATGCAGAGATGAGAACCATGAGAAGAATTGCAGGACCAAGGCAAGAGAGTGGGAATACTGTGTTGATTTGAGGACCCTTTGCAAAGGCCAAGATTATAATTGGAAGGGACACTGGCCCAGATGGCAAAAGGAATCTTTTTGACTGACTCAGAAAGATTCTCCCTCTTCCAGAACTCATGTCCATAATCACTGTCACAAGGGTCATTAAATAAGAAGCTGCTGTGAAGAGAAGCACCAAGACATCAACAAGAAGAGGGTAGTTTGAAGGGTGTGTTTTGTCACAGAAATAGTGGTAAGGGCAGTTGACAGTGTCCAAGGTTTCCTCCACTTGCCAACTGATGCACTTGAAGAATGTGGCATGAACTTGTTCTTGGTCCCATCCAGGTTGGAATGTTGGGTATTCTGGGAGCCAGAGCAACATGTTCATTATATGGTTCTGTTGGTAAATTAAATTTTCATGTTATAAATAAGAACCTTTTGGATAATTTTTTTGGTTGGTTGGGGTACTCAACTTCAGGTTGAAGTGGATGAAGAAAGACCAACTAATCAAAATTCTATCTTGTAATAAATTTGGTAGAGCATTTATTCACTTTCTTTTTGCAATTTCCTCTGTCAATTGCCTTTCAGAGAGGAATTCAGTTCCTATCTGATGCATACCAAGTGTTGAATGTAAGCAAATTTTGTGAGGGTGTTGTTGAATTTTTAAGTGAAGAAATTGGTGTTAAGATTAAGGCAACGTGACTCCAAAGGGAAAGGGATTTTGTTTGGTGAGTGATGAACATTTTGTTGATTGCATGATGTGCTGCCAAACTGATAGTATCTGCTATGTACAAACAAAAACTGGTATACCAACAGCACCTCATATGGAGCATTATGCAGAATTTGTACCTCGTGAATTATGTTCCCTGTTTCTTTGTTAGTTGTGTGAAGCGGATTAAAGTTAATAATGGAATTTAGTATTTTTACTCATCTTAGAAAAATGCAATTTCGTACCTAATCGGTTCCGAAGATCATTGCCAGAAGAATCCCATGTCAATTAATGCTTTCACCTTCTTCTTTAAGACAAGGTTAACTTGTCCTTTTCATTGCAACCAAAGTTAAATTAAATTAGAAAGATCTTCACCAAAAGAAGAAAGAGTTTAACAATTCACTCCTGCAACTTTTCCGTACAATCAAGTAAATCATTTTTTGTCACCTTAACGGGCTTGTTTTTTTGAGAATGGAATGTACCGCATTGTGATGTCTTAATAAAAAGGAGAATTTTATTTTAAATTTTTATCTTATTTTTAATGTAAAATTTTCAATACATTTTTTATTGTATTGAAAAAAATATACATATTGAACATTGAATTATATATTTTGGATGATTATGATATCATTGTTAAAAGGTGAACTTTGAGTCTAATTTAATTATACAAGACTAATTAGATTGTATAATGAAATAAATGTGATATCATTTTCGTTCACAGAAAAATTTAGAAATTTGAATCTTTTTATTTTTGTGCCAAATTGGCAGAAGCTACGTTATTTGCATGAATCATACATCAGAGTGATACTTGAGCAAGTGGATATGACAATTTGTTTTAATTGGAATTGTTTAGGTGGTGGGTTTGCATTTCCATTCATCAATTGCAATTCTTTAGGTGACGGGTTTAAACTCAAAATACACTCATAACCTTCTTATACTTTGAAACCAATATTATCTTACAATCTTATATATAAATTTGTTTACCACTTATTAATATCAAATATATATTTTACTATATTTTATTTTAAGATATATAAATAGTCTTAGAACTTTTTTATTTATCTTACTGATCAATTTGAAAAGAATTAGTAAAATAGTATAAAAAATCTTTGAAACTATTTTGATGAAAAATCCAATCACTAATCAATTTTTAAATTACAAATCATGAGTGTTATAATTTAAGGAAAACAAAACGTAAAATCAAGAGGTTGAACTCATAAAAAATAAGATCCATAAATTCAATACTTATTGTTTTAAAAAACTTTTGGATTGATATATTAATATCACAATATCTTATATAAGTTTTCTTTTATTTTATTAATATTAGATCTCAACAATAAATTTGTTTAAAAGACCTAACAATAACTATAATAGATATTTTACTTATTCAAAAAGTATAATTAATTATATTTTAAATTTAATTTGGTAAGAATTATGATAGTGACTTTTTAATATATTGGAATTTATGTGAGTTTTTGAAATATATGATAAATGTGTAATTTTAGGATAAATATCAAAATTTTGGAATGGTACCATATTAGTCATTTGATCAACTAAGTTTGCTTATTTGATATTGACTTGTGATAGGTTAAGATAAAAACTATAACTATTTTTAGAATTCTGGTAATTATAATTTGGAGACCAATAATCGCAGGATTGAAATACTTAGAGACCTGATGAACATGATTAGAACTAGTATATTTATCCGTGTAATACACATTCTTTTGAAATAAATTAAAATTTAAAATATTACTGTGAAAATACATAATTTATTTATTATGAGTAACGAATAAAAATAATTATGTTAGGCTAAAATCATACTTTTAAAATATTTAATACATCAAAAGCAATTTAAAAAAACAAAATAACCATTATCATTACCGTTAGCATAGGTCCATGTTTTAGGCTCATTTACTTGGCTCTTAGGGTTGTGTGTATAACACACCTCTTATAACATTTCACATACACTCAATAATACACCATCTCATTCTCCATATATTTCTTTGTTTTCTATATGGTATCAAGAGCCCAAAACGATTTATGATATGATTGAGAAGAGATTTTTGCAGTGGTTCCATTTTCCTAAGCCATAAGCCTTATGCCCTGAGCCATAAGCCTCTTTCTCAAATATTTTATGAATGAGAAGAGATTCTTGCAGTAGTTCCTCCTTCCTAAAGCCCTTAGCCTAAGCCTTTTTTGAAAATTTTCAAGTTTCACCTTATTGCAATTTTGTTTTCTGCTTCGAGTCATTTTTGGAGGTTCAACACATGTTTTTTATGCCGCCATTTTAAGGTATTTGCATTCCTCTAATATTGGGTTTTGTATTCTGTTTTGTTTGTTGCTTCCGCGGTGTGGTTCACATTTTTGTTTTGTATTCAATTTGTTATGGCAACTTTTAAAGATGATTCTCTTTAGTCTATTAGTATGTAATTGAATGATAAAAATTATTCCTACTAGATTTATGTTATGACAAACTTTCTTCGTGAAAAGTCCATATGTGGGGTTATATTTCAGGTACTAAGTCAAAACCAATTGACACCAAAATCGATGATTATGCTATTACTTTAGAGGTATGGGGAGTTGAAAACTCTAAAATTATCACTTGGGTCAATAATTCTGTCACACACTTAATTGGTGCTCAATTGACAAAATATGACACTACAAAAGAGGTATGAGATCACTTATTATTAGAGGAAATTAGACTTGCTTCCCAACCACAGGCCAACATAGCCTTGCAATCTCAAGGTATGTCCTCACCAAATATATCCTCTAACAAATGGATCATTGACTCAGGTGCCACTAATCATATGTCACATCATTTGTCTTATTTTTTTTTTGTTATCACCTGACTCATCCATGTCGATTACAACTATTAATGGTGATTCAGTTACATTATCTGGTATTGGTACCATTGTCACACCATCTTTGTCTTTGTTTAATGTTTACTACGTACCTGGTCTTGCTATGAATCATGCTTTTGTTGGGAAAATATATGATTCTAGATATAATGTGTGTTTCTCTCCATGTGCATGTTTCGTACAGGACCGCACATCTCAAAAAGTAATTGAGATAGGTTGTAGGTAAGATGCATTCTATGTCTTGAATCAGTTCAAGGAATCAATAGTTGCAGCCTCTAGTGTGGATTTATCTTCGTTTCATTTGTCTTTTTCTTCTTCACCTTTTTATTTGTGGCATTCTCATTTGGGTCATGTTTCTACATCTTATTTAAAGTTTTTAGCGTCTACAAGAGTCTTGGGTACTTTAGACAGTCATGATATTTCTGATTGTAGTGGTGTTAAATTGGCAAAATTTCTAGTTTACCTTTTAATAAATGTATTTCTTCTTTTCTTGCTCCTTTTTTATCTTATGCATTCTGATGTGTGTGGATTTATCTTCGTTTCATTTGTCTTCTTCTCTACCTTTTTATTTGTGACATTCTCGTTTGGGTCATGTTTTTGCATCTCGTTTAAAGTTTTTAACGTTTACAAGAGTCTTGGGTACTTTGGAAAGTCATGATATTTCTTATTGTAGTAGTGTTAAATTGGCAAAATTTTCAAGTTTACATTTTAATAAATGCATTTCTTCTCTTGCTCCTTTTGATCTTGTGCATTCTAATGTGTGGTGACCTTCTGCTGTATCCACCAAAGGAGGTTCTAGATATTATGTCTCTTTCATTGATGATTGTACTTGTTTCACTTGGATCTATCTTATGAAACGCTAGTATGATTTTCTCACAATTTTCAAAAATTTTAATGCTCTTGTAAATACCCAACACTCTACTACCATAAATATTTTTTGGTGTGACTTTGGGGTGAATACACTTCTAATGATTTTACCACTTTACTTGTCTCTAATGGAATTATACATCACACCTCTTGCACTAACACTCCTTAACAAAATGGTGTTCCTGAAAGAAAACATCGTCATCTTGTTGAGACTGGAAGATCATTCTTGTTATCTGCAGATGTTCCAAGTGTCTTTTAAGGGGGAGCTATTCTTATAGCAACTCATGTTGTGAATCAGATCCCGACTTCACATAATTCTAGTTTGTCCCCTTTTGAAAAATTGTATGGTCATGCACTCACTCTGTTTCGCGTGTTTTTGGATGTACATGTTTTGTTCTAAAACCACATGTTAAGCATATTGAATTATCAGCTAAGTTTGCATTGTGTGTCTTTTTGGGATATGGTCTTAGTCATCAAGGATATGGTTGTTTTGATCCAGTTAGTAAAAAATTGTATGTCTCACGTCATGTTGTGTTTTTAGAACATGTTCCATTCTTTTCTATTCTAACCAGCTCACATTATTTGATTACATCTTATGTCATTAAAATTGATCCTTTTAATATTGATGACACTACACCTACTTCTGTACCAACTCCAGAATCTGTCTTATCACCAATTGCAGACACTACGCCAGACCTTGTACTTGTTGATTCCCCTATTATGCCTGCTCAATCATCTCCTGAGGTTTTGGTTTCTCTATCACCTTTCGACTCAGTGTTAATTGTAAGTTTACTCAACTTCCATATTTTGTTTATTCCTCTTATTCTGGTTCATTTTCTGCTTTTATTGCATCTATTCATTGTCTTCATGAGCCTTCATCCTATAGAGAGGTTGTTTGTGATCCACTTTGGCAGAATGTTATAGCCTTCGGTCTCTTTTGTTTTCTTCTACGTCGTCTTTAGACTTGCGTGCCTATTGTGATGCGAATTGGAATGGTGATCCTACTGATCAGAAATCCACTATTTGGTGGTGTATTTTTCTTGGTGATTCACTTATATCATGGAAGAGTAAGAAACAAGATGTTACATATTGATTGTCCATAGCAGCTAAGTATCGTGCCATGGTTTTGACTACTTGTGAGGTTATTTGGTTATTTTGGTGACTTGCAAATATAGGTGTCTATTTGAAAGATCCTTATGCCTCTACATTGTGTTGGTTATTTGACATTTTGAATGTGTTTCATGGCAATTGAAATGTGAAATTAACTTAACAAATTTTAGTTAAAAGGACTAAATCCACACATTTATAAAGTTTAGGAACTAAATTGGACCAAAGTTTCGAAGAGGGACTAATTCCAATTTTCACAAAAAGTTAAAGGACCAAAAAACATATTTAACCAATATTCAATATTAAAAGGAGTGTTGTTTCTTCAATATCAAATATTTAGAAATAAATTATATTATAATTATATACAATGAGTATTTTAATAATTTAAATGGGGATGGGTATTATGACAGTTATGAAGATGGGGATGGGGCATATATGTTGATCTTCATCCCCATCCCCATACCCAATTGAAAAATTCGGGTATTCTCCATACCCATACCTAGTAAATGCAGGGATTCCCTATCAAAGTAGGGACAAGTTTGGGCAATACACACGGGGCGGGTTTATTTGCATCTATATCCATCATCAGCTTATGTAGACTATATAGTAAATGGATAGGCAAAAAATCTGACTTCATTTAAACTATAAGTTTTTAACTTAACCTAACTTATTTTGTAGGCATTTTAGGCTAGTTCTAATTAAACTTATTTTGATAACTTTCACTAGTTCAACAAAGACTTTGTATAACGGTTAAGTAAGATTTTTTTATGTTAGCTCTAAACTAGTACAAATACAATTTGCTTATAAAGTTTTCACTTTTTATGTTGGTTTTAGAACAACTGGCATAGAAAAATTTAGGGTTAAGTATGTTTTTAGTCCCTGAACTTTGACCCAAAATTGGAATTAGTCCCTGTCCAAAACTTCAATACATTTTAGTCCCTAAACTTTAAAAATGAATGAATATAGTCCTTTTAACTCAATTATGTTAACTTTTTTTGAGGTGTTGAACGCATTTCTTGGTAGATATTGAACTAGGAATATGTCAAATAGTGTAAATAACTCCAATACTAACATGAAAAAACGTTTGACATGTAAAAAAAATTAACATAATTGGGTTAAAAGGACTATATTCATTTATTTCTAAAGTTTAGGGACCAAAATGTATCGAAGTTTCAGACAAGGACGAATTCCAATTTTGGGTCAAAGTTTAGGAACTAAAAACATACTTAACCCAAAAATTTATGTCTCTTCTTCATTCTATCATCACATCATATTCAGATCTACTCTCCTTTACTTCCCAATTTTTTCATGAAACCCTAATTCCACTATTGTTGGTTACTTTTAAACCCTGAACAATGGTGCAAGTGTTGACATGAGAAGCCAAGGTGGTTTGCTTCTTGAAGATTTGATGAAGATTGAATGAAGCTCTTTTGAACTATCTTGAAGCCATTACCATTGGAATGAAGCCTACATTGATGAAGGAAAGGAGATTTGATGATATCCATGGTGATCAAGGCTGGAACGTGTACTCTCCATGTAGTTATATCATTTAGAAAGTGACTTTGTAGTTTGTAATTCATGTTGTAGACCTTGTAGCATTAATTAGATGTTGTTTGGTCTTTATTGTGTTTTTAATCTGTTGAATGGTTTTTCAACAGGTGAAAATGTCTCTTTTAATATGTTGAATGGATTTTTAACAGGTTAAAAGGTTGGCTGCAGTAGTCTTAAATTGCAACAAATTCAATCAGTTGATTTAGTTTTTAATCGACTGATTTCACTTAAGTCTAGTGAAATCAACCGATTGATTTGAAAATCAACCTGTTGAATTTCTTAACAGTTTGACTATATAAGCTGTGATTTTCGAAAGAGATGTCTGTTGATCATTTTAGAGCACGATTTTGTTCTGGAAACTCTCTCCTTCGTCATCATACGTGTTGCAGCTATTGAAGATTGATCTTGGATCAATTCTTGGATCAATTCTTGAAGCTTGGAGAAAGTGGTTTGTGGTAGGATGGGTTGTGCTACCACTAAGGTTTGATCTTTCTCAAGCTTTGTGTGTGTGCCTGGTGGTTTTCCAGGTCTGCAAGAGGGTTCTTGCTGTGCTAATGTGATTCTTGTGTGATTCAAGAGTCTTTTGTGGTGTTTTTGCATATTTTGGAAGTGTAAGGGTGGATACTTTGTTAAACTTTTGAAATAGTGCAAAGTCAAGCTAAGGTTGCCTTGACAAACTGGATGTAGCTCAGGTTTGAGTGAACCAGTATAAAAATCTCGTGGTGTCCTCTCTTCTCTAACCTTTCTCTCTTGCATTTTCATTTTAAAGTTTAAAGAATGTGTGCTTTAATCATCTTTTTCATGTTCTTGCATGTTTCCATGGCATCTGCAACGTTGAGCATGTTTGTATAATCATTTGGAACTGGTCTTGATCATTCTTGAGCATTATTTCTGGTTTAAAACTCGAATTTGCATTTCTGCATTTTTTCCAGTATTTTAGTCGACTATTTTTCTATTTCAATCGATTGATTATACCATAACAGAATCTGTTTAGTAAAACCAATCTGTTAACTCTATTTTTGATCGATTGAAAGTGTACAGTTCAGTACTGTTTGCATCCTAACTTGGTGATCTATTTGATTAAATTAAAACTGGTTTTTAACTTGCAAAGATAGCCTAAATTTTTAACTAGCCAATTCAACCCCCCCTTCTTGGCTTTTCAACCATTTCAAAACTAGCAACAAGATCTCAAACCTTACATCATAAGCAACATGTTTTACCCTAACCTCATGTTCATCGCTGATGTCATTCACTCCCTACTCCATTTCCTCCACCTCTTCATTCACATCCACAAGATCTGCATTCTCACTACCCCTTTCTTCACCTCCAATACCACTTTTGTCGCGAACTTCTTCGCTAAGAAGGTCTAGGATTTCGGCCTAGATATATCAAACATAATAAACACATTATTACACAAGCATTAATCTCAATAAAAATGAAGAAAATCCTAAATGAGAGGAAATCATCCAATTACCAAATAAGAGAGTTCCGAGATTAAGAGCAAAAGCAACAGAGAAAGCGATAGTAGGAGCGCTACGAGAGCGACAACCAAATGGTCACCAGAACGAGGAGGCAAGGAGTAGACGACGATGCAATGCAGTAATAAAGAAAACTGGGAGTTTGGTCTAGAGAAGATGAAAGTGTGATTACAATACGAGAATGTTAGGGAGAAGAAGGGAATTAAACATATTATGTTGGTTATATTGAAGAACCGACCTAATATTTTTATTTTAAATTTAAAAATAATATAATTTCCCATTTTCTATGTCAGTTTTAGGTATAACCGACACAGAAAGCCTTTTACTTTTGTACAAAAGTGTCAGCGCTCTCACTTTCTATGTCAGTGCTAGGTATAACCTACATAAAAAGTCTTATCATATTTACAATTATTCCAAGTAGAGGAAGCTAATAACTTGTATTTGTCCAGTCTTTTTTAGTTCAAATGTGTTTGCAATTTTTGAAATGTTATAGATTGGAGTTGGTATTCTCAAGGTTGAAATAAACATTTACTAGTAATATAGTCCACTCTGCATATGTTAATTTTAATGTAAATTTGGGGTGGGTTTGATTAGTCATTATTATCTTGATCATCTAACTACAAAATTTGGGTGCTAAAGAAGGTTTATGGTCATGATTAAAATACATTGGAACAACTACAATTTAACTACTTACATTATTGCATTTGTTATATTAAGTTGTTTTTTTTGTTTTTTGCATTCATTACTTGAGCATTGCTCTATTGACCCTCAAGAATGGTCATCATTGCATGGACATTTCACTACCACTTAAGTACCAAATTAAATCGATCATGCAACAATTCTCCAAACACAAGTCATGAATTAGGTTTTAGTGAAAGATGTTAAAACAATTATCTCTCATTTGAAACTCTCATCACTCAACCAATAAGTGATTGTTTAAGCATTGTTGCAAAAATACTATATTATATCGATTGTTTAAGATATATTACATCGGTTTCAAAATCAATGTAGATCCATTCAATGTAATAAATTAAACATATTTACATAAGTTAACTTACAACCAATTTAAAATTAAAAAAAATGGTTCGTCCAATGAAGTGTTGTACATGAAGTTGTCTCATCTCAAAGTGGACAAAATAGTTGAAATCACTAAAGACAATGCCATTTTGTTATTCGGATTCCCCGAAATGGTGTCGAAGTGCAAGAAAATGTGAAGAGTTGTTGGAAGCATGGAGGTTAGGGCTCACCAACACTAGAGGTGCGGAGGTTAGAGATCTATTCCAAGAGCCATCAGATCTACAACGACGTGCCATTGAATCTGCAACGACAACCACCAAATATGCAACGATGAGACACCGAATCTAAGATGACGAGCCCTCAAATTTGCAAAGGTACGCCGCCGAATCTACAATGGCAAGCCAACACGAGTCACCAGATCTGCAATGATGCATCAACGAAGCTCGAGTGGGAATGACAATTGGCTTGAGAACGAACATTAGCCCATACTGCTGATTGAAGTGTGTGGTAGGGAGCCACTACAGCCCAAACAAAATGGAAAGCTAAGAGCCAAATGAAGCCACTACATCCTAAACAGAATGGAGAACCAATAGACACCAAATTGAAAAACAAGAGCTCCATTGAAGTAGATGTGTGCAGCAAGGAGAGGGTGCAAAAAATTATAGCCAAAACAAAAGTGGTAAGATGAAAAAATGGAATTGATTACACCAGTTCCTACTTATAACTGATGAATAGCCTCCCGCTTCCCAATATTACATCAGTTCTCCATTTAACCGATGTAGTATATGTCCACTATATTACAAAAATGTCACTACCTTCGTAATGACATCAACTTGGAAGAAAACAATGTAAAATCATTACTTCGCACTAGTGTGATAAAAAGTCATATATTTGAAATGAATTTGTGAAGTTTGTGTTGTGGTGCAATAAATTACATCACTAAGTGATGATATGATGCTTAAATAGTGAGAATTAGGAGTGACTCTCTCCATTAAGAGCTAGACACTCAAATGCTCGTTTGAACCAATTCTTTCTCTTCCTAATCTTTTATTGATTAAGTGACATGAAGTATCACTCAAGCAATAAATTCACAACTTGAGGAAGGAGTCTTGTCTAATTTTATGAAAACAGATCACTCAAGAAAGTTTAGTATGTTGATTAAACAAGTGAGAAACTCAATCGATGAAATATATTTCAAATATACAATTTCATATTCTTCAAAAGTAAGCAAAACTTGCAACGTCCCATTTAATAAATAAACTTAATTAAATGAAAACTTCACGAAGAATAATATAAAGGGCAAAGTCATGGAGTTTATGTGTCACTCCTTACAGTTATCCAAAAGTTACTAGGAAAGAAACCAAGGCACACCACGATGTCATTAACAAAACAGAATAAGAGTTTAACAGTAACCAAAATATACTCTCAAGGAGTAAGTTAATACATAGGCGACAGTCCTAAAAGAAAACTCGGAGTAAGGGGATCCGACCCAAGATAAGCTACGTAGCGGAGTTTCCATCACCCTAATGGCCATGAGGGGTTCCCATATATGCTCACATCAATAAATTGATGATCATCGCAAAAGGAGAAAACCACACACAAAACACACAAGCAAACAGAAAGGGTAAGTTAAAGTAAAAATGGTTTATCATACAATTGAGCATACAATTTAAAAGCCAAAGATACATAAATCAACCAACATGTGATAGCAAACAATGTAAGACTCTAAGACTCAATTATCCGAATACATATAATCAATCAGATTCACTAGATCCTTGCACTTGTGGTGACCTATATTGCTCTACAAAGCCATTGCCAATAGGTTTCACCCTACCACGCATAAGGTTAGCCTTCAAACATCTAAGGTCATTATCATGCCAAAGACTAGAGCCTCCTGCTACTCTCACCACTTGAGTCAGTACGCTCTACATGAGACTAACTAACTCTTTAGAGTTTCAGGATGCAATCCTTACTTAATTATATACTGAGGCACCAACACGAAACCTTCGTGGAATTACATCTTAAACCATGAGGAACCACCATGAGATCTCACCAAGAGATTCATGGAATTATGTCCTAAACCATGAGACACCACCATGAGATCTCACAAAGAGATTCATGGAATTACGTCCTAAATCATACCATAATCATGTCTCACCAACCAAACATAGGACTATCATGCATACCAATCTCATGCCAATATACAACCAATAGACAAACAAATTCATGTTTTCCATTTCATATTCAACATGGTAAAATCTCATTCCCATTTAATCTCATACAATATACATAGCATCATACATCAGGCTTTTATGGTAAATCATTCTACAAGGCGGGCAAGCAACCACATCAGAAAACCAATCAGAACTAGAGCACAAGACCTGCCCCAGTCTCGCTCAGGCTAGAAACCCTCTCTTAGGCGAGAGAGGTTCTCTCGCTCAGGCGAGCCCTTCTTGCCTAGGCGGGAGCTCAAACAAGAGAACAGTGGCTTCTGCGATTTCTCACTTAGGCGAGACCTCCTCGCCTGAGCGAGATTGCCCCTCGCTCAAAACGAAGGCTCGTCGCCTGAGCCATAGCTCGAGCAGAAAACCTGGCTGAGTTCCTGCTAATCTCGCCTAGGCGAGACACGCTCGCTTGGGCGAGAATATCAACTCTCGCCACTGTTCACGCATGCAACAACCAAGCATTTGTAACACAATCGATATTTATAAATATTCAAAGCAATCACAATAGCACCCAAGCACCTTAAACACAAAACGAAGCTAAAACATGCATATATGAAAGAAACACGAAAACCCTAGCTTCCCTTACCTTACCAAAAGCTATTGTGAGGGGTTTTGGTACGAGCAAAAAAGCACCACAACTCCTAGAACAGTTTAGTGAGCTGAAAATAGTAACACCAGAGCAAAAACTTGGTTACCCAAAGGAACCCTAGCTGGAACCACGAAAACAAAGCTTAGAAAGGAGAAGGTACGGGTTAAGAACTAACTTACATGAGATGGAAATGGAGTTGAGCTAGCTTAAAGACGATTGATATCCAAACCCTAGCAAAGCTCTGTTGAGGGAAAAAGGAAGTGAGCAAGGAACTGCTTTTGCAAAATGGGCAGAATGGAAAACAAAGGGACAGGGCACCCTTTGGGTGGCCCTTAGGCCCAACAGATGAGGCTAGGCCCTTTAACTTTTAGGGCAGAAAAGAGGGTCTTACAAAACTCACTTCTTTGAAATAAAACCATTTTGATATAAATAGAAACTTTTATATAAGATAGAAAATTAAAAGTATCACCTATAACAATGCATGTCTTACAAACTATTATTCCTTGTATCAATTTAAGATTAATGATTATATTTTAGTTAGTCTAATTAAAGTGTTTAAATGAATGTAACAATTTACACGTGGAAAAACAAACACTACTAAAAATTCTCATATTACATGGGATTTTTCTTGCAAATTTGTTAAGAAAAATTGAAAGAAATGACTTTTTTCTACCATTTTTTCTAAGAATTTTAATTGACAAGTAATTTCTTCGTGGGTAATCATTTCATACGAAATTATAAAATTTGTAAGTATTTTCTACAAAATTTGTTGCAGAAAATGTTGTATACAAAATATTTGGCAAGAAAATTGGTAGTAATTTCTAACAAATTTCTTTTCACAACAAAATTTGTAAGTATTTCCTAAAAATAATTCAAAACAAATTTAACATATTTTTTTGTAGTGAAATGACACTAGACAAACAAAATTTGTTCAAATGATTCAAAAAATATATGACTAAAACTACATACTACAAATGACAATTATTTTCTGGCAGTTTGATAAAATGATGTCATATTAAGAAAAATAAAAAATTATATAGTATATCAATTATTTTAGAATTGACAGAAATATTAGTATATTCCCTAATGCATTTCTTTTTCGTCCTGTTACACTACTAACTTCTTTCTCTTCTTGTTACACCACTTCCAACTTCTTGCTCTTCCTATTTACACTACAACCGCAACAGAAGAGATGGTTTTCTTCTCCCCGTGACTACTGTAGTTACAAATGAGCTGATTATCTTATCCTGTGGAAGTCATCTTCTCTTTATGTTGAAGCCATCTAATAAATTTTCCCATTTCTTATTTTTATATTATATATTTTGCATTTAATCACTTTTCAGCAAAAATATTCATTTTCGGTTACATTTTCGTCAACAACGAAAGGCATCTAGAAAACAATATTTTTGTTATATTATTCCTTTCACATATGCAAAGAGAAGAGAAGGAATAAATCTGCTTATTTTTTTAGTATATCACTTCGGAATTTTACTTTGTAGAAGCATATATTGTAAGTCATGATTTTTTTTCAGATATATTTATACAATTTTCGGTTTTTCAATGAGCTTAATTTGATCTCCATTTTATATTTTGTTTGGTTTTTTTATATAATGTTTATGCTGTGATTCAAAATAATTTATACACGCTAAGGTAACATTTCAAGTCTCAATATTGTGTAATGATGCTTTTGCACATTTTTTATATTAAGAAAACATATTTTTTATACGTTATGACTAGAAAAAAAAAATTCAAAGGAAAGTGGTCTTAGGATAGGACACCAATTATAGGAAAAAAAATAGTTAATTTCATTTCTTTTATATGTATGCAAATAAATAATGTCTCTCTCTAAAGTAGGAATGGAAATTCGGGGCGGGTCTAGAGATGTCAAAAAAATTCGTACCTGCGGGTATTTGCAGATAAAATCCGCAACGAGCAGGAAACGGATATTAAAAATGGATACCCGTGCGCTACCCACGGGTACGGGTGGGTATTTTTTATACCCGCATGTTAACGGGGTGGGTACAAATATCATAGTATCCGTACCCGTGGATACCCGTACCCGTTAAATTTTAATTCACAAAAATACCCTTATATATATATATATATTAGTAAAAAACATTCTTAGTCTTTATTCAATAATAGTGCTCAGATTCTTACCCCACATCGGAGTAGATTACTTCCAGATACAGTGGAAGCATTGATGTGTCTCCAAGACTGGTTATGGACCAACATGGAAGGTAATGAAATTAACACTTTTACTTAGATATTTTAATTAAGTGATTGTTAGAAATTTTTAATGAACTTCTTATGTTTTTAGGCTCTTCTAGATTAAAATTGGACAACATGAAACTTTATACAATGTTGCAAGAGGTGGACATTGATAAAGTTAGTAATTTCTTTAATATTTCAATAAAAAATAAAGTACAATATAAATTTTTAGTGAGTTTTTATTTGTTTGTTTTTCATGAATCAATCGGAGAAAGTGAGCTTGTTAATCTAAGCACTAGTTATAGTTAAATATTTGTTTTTTTAAATATTTTTGTAAATACCCCCTGGTACCCGTGGATACCCGCGAATATGAAAAAAATAGGCGGTTACCCACATAACGGATATGGGTACAGGTACGAGGCGAATATTTATCCAGCGGGTAGCGTACGGGAGAGCTACTACCCGTACCCTACCCGTCCCGTTGATATCCTTAGGCGGACCAGATAGGCTGGCTCGCATAAAAAAATGCGGAGCAAGCTGGAATGTTGAACCTGCTAGTCTGTACAAGCCTGCATCGCATAGGTCCACAACCTACATGGGCTAAAGGCGAGGTGGGGCGGGCTGGCCCGCTGATTTTTTGATTCTCGCATCATTTATCACCCTTTTTCTATAAGTTTCCTTTTTTATTATTATTATGTTTATGTATAATCATTATATATAAGATAATGATTTTAGTTATTGAATATAAAATATCTTTTTATGCATATTTAGGTACTTATCTTGTAATCTTCATTGCTATTGTTTCTTGTCTATATTTTCTTTTATATAACCAGATAACATCTCTTGTTTACTAACTTGAGTGTTTGAGTGTTTGAGCCTCTTTGCAAACACCTCACCTCAATCCAGAGAAGGAGACATCGCAAACAAGGAGATAAGGAGGAAAAATCTTAAACAATGGTTAAGGAGATGACATCTCGTATAAGGAGACAAAAGAGATAATATTTCGAACAATGAGAAGAAAGTATTAGGTCTGATTAAAATATCTTAATCTCACACAATAACAATATATATTATAGTTTAATCTTATTTCTTATTTCTAACTAATATAAGATCATTAACACACTTTCTTACATTGGTGGTGAGTGGTATAATAATCTCAATAAACTTAATTAAAATATATTAAAAAAGACAAAAGGTATTCGTATTTTTCTCTAATGATTAAACAAAGCATTTTAAGTTGAAAAGTCATTCCAAAAGTGTGGTCTGGGTGATTTTGTTATTAAGAGTGGAAGAAAATGAATGAAAGTGAATTAAGTAAGAGAAGCTAATTCTGAGGTGAAGTGATAATAATAAAAATAAAATGAGATGCTGAGCACTTTATTCCAGTGATTCAAAAGCAGCACAAAAGGAAAAGGAACCAATAGTATTCAAACATTTACCCTAAAAGTATTGACGTGAAGGTGATGCTACATTTCACATGCAAAGGGATTCTTTGCAGCCCAACTTTCAATGATATGCAATAAATTAACTAAAACAACATTCTTTTCAATGAATTCTGTGGTTGAAAGAATATATATGTTATAGGTTCGTCACCATTTTCTTTTCTTTTCTTTTTCAATTGTTTTTCATTCTCACATGAGACAATTTTCACCTTGTTTTTTCAATAGATTCCAGAGTTTGAAGGTGAAAAAGTATAAATTGTATCTAGTTAATCATAAATTTTAATTAATGAGTTATATATATATATATATATATATATATATATATATATATATATTTATTCTGACTCATTTAACTCTGTTTAATAGTGTTTTTAAAGTTTTATTTATTTTATCTAGTTGGAAAATTAAACTTTTGACTATTTCATTTTCTTATAGGTTTTTTTATTAATTTGGTTGTATTTCGTGGAGTTATTGGGAGTTTTGGTATGTTTTTATCTTTTTACATCAATTATTTAGGAAACAAGTATTAACTCAGCAACAAAAGCTATTCTGAATTATAAATGAATTTCATTCTAAATATAGAAAGGTTGTTGAATACTATTGGTATTAGAATGGTTAAAATTTCACTTTGATATGTTTGGTTCGATTTGGTTAATATTGTATGTTTCATAAGTTTTGAATTTGATATTTGGTTTAAATTCAAATCAGTGATGCTGGTGAAGGCAATTTGTGTAATAATTGTAAATATAAATTTTAAACCTGTGAGGATAAATATAATGGTCAATTATGGGTTAGAGATTTGATGCGTAAGTATGTAAAATTGTCGAGTTTACGTATATCAGTTAGGTTGACAAAAATATTTGTTTTTTCGGATATCCACAAATGAAATTTGCGATAAATAATTGATATTTGTGATTATTTGTTATTAACAGGTAATAGTTAGCATGTATTTTAATATACATTTATAAACGGGTTGAATATAAATATCATATTATCCCTATTCGCGAATATCCGTTACCCGCAAAAGATTAAAATTAAAATTTAATTTATATTTTAATAAGCTAAATTTAGTTAAAATTAAAATTTAATTTATATTTTATTAGATTAAATATAATTTAAATTTAAATTTAATTTAATTTATATTTTATTTTATATTTTTTTGTAATTTTATTTTAAAAATTATTTTTTAAATATTCGTAGATACTCATTGGTATTTTTCAAATAGGTAAACAAATGAGTAAAGGATGAATTTTTTTGTTGCGCGTGGACACTATCCGTGCCCGATCTGACTCGTTGTCATCCCTAATCTCACTTAAACATTAAGTTGTTGCTTACATTAAATTCATGAAAATAAGCTTGAGCGCATTGCAGCATCACTTACGGTGTGTTCGAATGAGAGGATTGTTAAAATAAGTGGATTTGCAAACATGAATTGTTAACAAAATTTGTATTCCTTTTAGATGATTTGCACAGATTTTCAAAAATAAATTTACGAATAACCATCTAAATCTCATCTCTCCATAAAGGATTTATGGCAATTTGACATTTATAACTCCACTAACACATTTGCTTGATTATTATGGCAATGCACTGTACAACGCGGATTGATTTGCTCTCATTTTGTTAATAACAATTTTAACTTTTAGAAAAATAAGTTTGAAAACTTTTTCAATTACTTTTAAAGGTTTATCACTTAGGTATAAGCATAGTGCCAAGCCATATAACAAATTGGTCAAGTGACAAAAACCTTAGTTTGAGCAAGATGACATTAGATAGTTAATCACTCATGCGACCTAAAAGTGAGTTTCAACACTTATTTTACATTAAACCACACATCGTGTGTATTCAACCTAGAAGTGAGTTTCAACACTTATTTTCCATAAAACCACGTGTTATGTGTGTAAATGTTTAATAATGTAATATTTAAAAATCTTGAGCTTCTATTTGTATATTCATATATGGATGTATTAAATTGATGTAGCTATGCTGATAAGATTAGATGAGCTAGATTCTTGGGATGGTATACAAAGAGAAATCATAGTTTCAAGTATTAAGTACTAAAACTAAGTGAAAGAAGATACCCTTACTTAATTGATTATCTAAACCACATAGAGTAAGACATTGGGTGGTGAGAAAGTTATGCGTTATTGCATCATTATTACAATTTCTTAATTGGTGAATTTACTCTACTTACGAAGTTAATGTTTATGGGTGGACCAAAAGCACTTAGACTTAGAATGAGTCAAGTGATGTTATATGGTGAGATATACTTAATACAAGTCTTTAAAGATTAATATCTGGAAGGGTGTTCATCTGTTATTTTTTAATCGTTAGAGCAATAGTTCTTTGAAATCGATTAGATACATTTAGTTTGATATGAATTGATTTTTTTAGATGATACACATTCATGACAACTTATCCTTCTTGTGTTTTCTACTCTGATTATGATTATATTTGACATGTGAGCAAATGATACTACATGTGAGATATACTTAATATAAGTCTTTAAAGATTAATATATGGAAGGACGTTCATTTGTTATTTTTTAATCGTTAGAGTAATAGTTCTTTGAAATCGATTAGATAGATTTAGTTTGATATAAATTGATTTTTTTGGATGATACACATTCATGATAACTTATCCTTCCTGTGTTTTCTACTCTGATTATATTTGACATGTGAGCAAATGATGCTACATATTAGGTGACATGTTTAAATATGCATAAAGTTATATAAATATAATATATATATATATATATATATATATATATATATATATATATATATATATATATTAGGTTAGAAATAGGTGTTATAATATGTGTGTGTGCATTTGTAGAATTATTTAACTTAAAAGGAATGATGTAGTTTGATAGGGAATTTTGAGATGATAGTTCATTTCTATTTGAAAAATTAAAATACTTTATGACACAATGTTTAGGTAAATAATTTCAAAAGAGTTTGAAATTTTAAATTTTATGGAAGTAATTAGATTACTGAAAATTAGAAAATTTTAAATTTAACACAAAAGAAAGTAAAAATTTGAAATTTTTTATATTATTATCTTCGTATTCTATCGTCAACTCGATTTTGGTAAAAATATTGTTAGCTTGACTAAGGCCAATACATTATTTTCTTGTTATTTTCTTGATCAAGGTTTGTGTATCATGTTATCAACATTATTTCTTTATAAATATTAGTGAAGATTTCTTTCAAACTAAAGTCGATTATGTATTTTTTTTGTCAACATTGTTAGAATTATTTTATTATTGATGTTAAACTTATGTTATTTCTAAACCGATAAGGGTTAGGATTTTCTTGGTCAATATTAGTAATATTTTTTTGGCTGACATCAAACACATTTTTTTTTCTTCTACGTCAATTGGGATTATTTTTTATTGGCGTTAAGATTTTTTTTTTTCAAATAATAACAATTAGATTTTTTTTTTTGGACAACATAGGTGATGTGTTTTTTAAAAGGTGGTCAAATTTATCAACTCAATAAGGTATTTCAAAACAAAACATACTTCGTTGTTGCTATTGGAAGCTTATGACAAATTGAAGACATCCAAAAAATAAGAAAAGTTACAAACAACAAATTACAAAATGGATTAAAAGTAAAAGAAGGAACGAAGATGTCACCTTTAGAAGGAGTTCCAAAGGATAAATATGGAAAGTCACTACTTGAAGACATGTAAAATAATTATAATTTTTACATGACATTTAATAAGCTTATGCAAGTACTTACAACTTAATACATGACATTTAAAATGATACGTTGAAGGTAGATATAATTTATGTATCTATTTCACTACCTTGGACATTCAAAGTTAGTCTTATCAAATATATAATTTTTTTTTATTTTATAATATTCTATAATTTCTAATACACGTATATTTTCTTTTGCATTTTCATTTCTTTTCATGGATTCTTATAAATCTTTCTTAAAGTTTTTTCTTTATTTTTTCTGTGTTCTTTTTCTTATCATTCTTCTTATTTGAATTTTTTTTTTTGTAATTCTTTTTTCTCCTTCTTTATTAGATTTCTCTCTAATCTTAAAACCATATGTCGTAGGTCAGAATTATTTCTCACCAATACTAATTAGATTTTTTTCTAATTAACATTAGGAGAATTACTTTTCGATTCATGTCAACTAGTTTTTTTTTTGTTAATTTTTATAAGTTTTTTTTTTTTTATTTG
>Ga0214543_1002053_pt1 | contig 39530 bp, 24 predicted proteins | sample CNSS2metaG_FD_160094 | JGI IMG/M metagenome (GOLD analysis project Ga0214543, IMG submission 160094) | Root nodule microbial communities from cowpea collected in UCLA plant growth center, Los Angeles, California, USA - CNSS2 | ecosystem: Host-associated > Plants > Roots > Nodule | place: USA...
ATATATATATATATATATATATATATATATATATATATATTCTTCTTTTAAATTTTAGGATATTTATATATTTGGCACCCTTAAAATTTGTATACATTTATCTAGGCACACTCAAATTATTTTTTGAAAATTTATCATTTTTGAACTTGTATGAACTTCAAGTTATATATTTAGGATGATGTGCGAACCATTGTTTAAGTTGTATATTAAGTATTGACACATATATTGTAACAAAAAGATCGTCTTATTACACTGATTATCTAAGTCACATAAACCGAATTATCAAGTGGTGAGAATGAAGAATTCTTACATAATAACATGTGTATATGTACATACCTAACTTGTTGTGAACTTACCTAGTTACCGACTATTATTGATTCTAAATTAATTTCTAATTTTAAATTAGAAATTAATTTTGAGACTAATTTCTTGATAACTAAAACTATAGTAGTTAATGTTAGAGATTAATTTAAATTCTAATTTTTAAAATCAATTACGACATTTTATTTATAATATAGAAACTATTTTAAAATGATATCTAAATTACTAAATATGATAGTTAACTATTTTTTATTCTTAAAATAGTTTTTATTTGATAATTTTGTAAAGAATTAGGTAAGGAAGTTTTAGAAAATTTTAGGTACGTTTTCAGGTCCACTCTATTATTATTCTTTATTTGTAGAGATGTCAAATCACCTTACGTTAAAATATTCTATTAGTCTAATGAATTGGATTGATGTGTATGATTCAATCTACCAACAGACATTATGTAACCCAATATAATTCACCAACTTGCTTAACGAGAATTTATATTTGGTTAAACTTGCCGAATTAAAATTTATTACTTTTTAATTATGACATTAAACATTTTAACGAATTATTACGAGATAATTGTGACTTATTTGTTTTTGTTTCATGATTAAGGTATATAATAATATTCTCTGAATATATTTTTATTTATGTAGTAGGTTAACTTATTATTTTTCTTTTTTCTTACAAATTTTGAGCAGTCAACTTAATTCAAAATAACTAACGGTTAAGATTTACAATTTGATAATATAACAAGTTTAAATTTTGAGAAGTCAATACTACTAATTTGTTTTAAACTTAAGAGAAATCTAAAAAGAGTAAACTTATATAAAAATTATAACATGATTTTTAATCTAAATTTTTTAAACAAAATGTTTGTCTTTCTCTTCTATACTATTCCTTTTAATAATTAAATTAGATTTAAATTATCTTTCTTTAATCATTAGTTTTCTTGTGTACTTTTAGTTCTTTACTAAAATATTTCCATTAAGCTAAAATAAATATATGCATTTTCGACTTTACTTTTATGTTATTAGAAAGGTTAAAATACCTTTTTTGTTTCAATTTTCGTTATGTTTTTTCAAATAAGTCCTAATTTTGGTTTTGTGTTTAAATAGATCCCAATTTTCGTTCATTTTGTTCAATTGGGTCTTTTTTTGTTAACACCGTTTAAATCATTAACGGTCATGAACAGTGACTGCCACGTGTCACTTCGTAGTTTTTTTGAATTTTTTTTTTATTTTTTTTAATTTTTCTAAAAAATTTTTAATATTTTTTTAAATGTACATGTGTCAACCCAGGAGTGTGCCACGTGTCACTTCGTGGTTTTTTTGAATTTTTTTTAAATTTTTTTGAATTTTTTTTAAATGTCCACGTGTCAACCCAGTAGCGTACCACATGTCAAAGTCAATGTTTTAAATTCAATTTGGTCCCTATATTTGTTATTTTTATTCAATTAGGTCCCAATTTTTGTTAACATTAACCAATTTGGTCCCTCTCCAAATTAAAACCAAATTTAATTTTTATATTAAAATTTACATTTTTTATTAAATATTTTTATATAATATATGAAAATTCACATCATTATAACTTTGATATAAAAATTAAATTTGGTCACATCTTTGATAGGGACCAAATTGGTTAATGTTAACAAAAATTGAGACCTAATTGAACAAAAATAACAAATACAGGGACCAAATTGAATATAGAATATTGACTTTGACACATGGCACACTATTGGGTTGACACGTGGACATTTAAAAAAAATTCAAAAAAAATAAAATAAAAAATTCAAAAAAACCACGAAGTGACACGTGGCACGCTCTTGGGTTGACACATGTACATTTAAAAAAATATTAATTTTTTTAAAAATTAAAAAAAATAAAAATAAAAATAAAAATAATTCAAAAAAATCACGAAGTGACATGTGGCAGTCACTGTTCATGGCTGTTAATGATTTAAATGGTGTTAGCAAAAAAGGACCCAATTGAACAAAATTGACGAAAATTGGGACCTATTTGAACACAAAACCAAAATTAGGACTTATTTAAAAAAAATTGACGAAAATTGGGACTAAAGATATTTTAACCTATTAGAAATAAAATAAAAGAAACGTAGAACATAAATATATGATTAAAAAACTGAATAAAAGTACATATAGTTTGTATGAATATCTAAAAGTGAAAATTTTTTTATAAAACATTTTAGGGTTAAATATGTTTTTGATCTCTTAACTTTTAATGAAAATTGAAATTAATCAATCTTTGAAACTTTAACTCAATTTAGTCCCTCAACTATAAAATATGTGAATTTAGTCCTGATAAAAAATTTTATTAAATTTATTTAACGTTTCAATTGTGTTCATGATATTTTCTTATCTAACATTGAAATAAAAATGTGTCAAATGGTGTAAACAACTCAAATGTTATCATGAAACACGTTTGAAACATTAAATAAATTTAACAAAATTTGGTTAAAGGGACTAAATTCATGCATTTCTAAAGTTAGGAAACTAATCTGAATCAAATTTTCGAAGATGGACTAATTTCAATTTTTACATAAAATTAACCGAAAGTTAAGGGACTAAAAAGCATATTTAGTTCAACATTTTATACATTAGAGAAAGATGTAATGTGATAAAGATAATAGTGTAGAATCAATATTTCAAAAAAATTGTACTCCATTGTTTCGATAACAAAATTATTTATTATTTAAAAAAAACAGTTAGCTACTTCTAATTTTTATCATGAAAAAGAGAAAAAAAAATTTCCATATTTAATATCCTTACGAGATATGAAAGGATAGTGGTTTTTATTTCTACTAGGAGTATCAAAGTGGGTTTGACCTACCAGCCCACCAAAAAAAGGGCGGGTCGGGTTGAAGATTTCAACTCGCCAAGCGTTTTGGCCCGGCCCGCCTAGCTCATCAAACTGGCGGGATAGCTTGTTGGTTCGTTTTAATTTTATTTTTTATTTTTATTTTTTAAAATAAAAATTAATTATTTTTATAAATATTTTTGTATAAATGTAAATATACAATACTATTATAATTTAAATCGTTGACAATTACAAATTAAGTTTTGATTATTAATTATAATAAAGTAATTTAACATGTAAATATAATAATTATTTTAATTTATACAATTAAAGATATTAATTGATCAATTAAAAGTTTAGAAAATATTTTTATGATTGAATATACTTTAAATATTTATTTATAAGTATATATGAACAAATTTTATAAAAAAATAAAAAATAAAAAAGAAGTGGTTGGCTAGCCCGTTTTACCACGACTAATATCTAAGAAACAAACTTGTAATCTAAATAAGATATCTATTGAATTATTTATCATTTAACAAAAATTTGTACTTGATAATTGAAGTGCAACTTTTTTTTTAACAATGTGACTCAAATACTACGATTCAATTAGTCTTAACCCATTGAACCTACATCATAGGATAATCTATTATGATTCCAAGTTTTCTTATGATAAAATAATGAAAGCCCTGTTAATCAAAAGGGTGTTTTCTTCTTCTTTATACTTCTGGAGGATAAGGATGGAAAACTTTTTTATAATTGTGAGTAAAATTTGTAACATATACTAAATTAATATCTTTAATGGATACTCGCTGGTAATTAGTATGAGTATTTTAATTGTTAGAGAGATAGAGGTTACAAATTACATAGTATTGAGAGAGGAAAAGCAAGAAGAAAGTAATTAGAGAAAACTATGTATGTTATATTTTTTAGGTGCAAAAGTGTACATGCATTATATAGGTTGATTTTACAAAAAAAAATCTAAATTAACTACACTAATTCAACACACACCTTTTAGTTTAGATATTTCTTTGATGCAAATTCAAGCATTTTCTTGAATTTGATAAATTTTCCAATCTTCGTAGACTTGGCAAGAGTACAAATTCTTAGGAACTTGACACACTTATCACTTTCTTTCTCTACGTGCTTCTTCCACTTTTGAAACACTATGAAAGAATTACTCTTCCTACCAATGATAAATACCCAATTTTTCCTTGTAAACTCATCAACAAAAGATATGAAATACTTGTAACCACCCAATGTAGGTTACCTAAAGGCCTAGAAATGTTTGAGTAGATGACCTCCAGTGAACAAACTACTTTATGGAATGCAGTAAAATTAAAAGGTTTTCTTGATTGTTTACCTCATCACATAGTTCTTTAGGTATTTGAATATTAGGAAATCCAAACACCATTTTCTTTAAACTATTCAACTTTAAACTTTTAAAGTTCAAATGATCATATTTCTGGTGCCACAACAACCTCACATCATCCATTGAAGCAACTAGACAATTAGAGGTAGATGATAGGCTTGTTTGGAGAGTTTTGTTCTTGGCAAGTGGAACTTTCAAGAAATCTATATTGTTGATCATACAAATTTAATCCATAATCATTAAATTTAAATGAATAACCTTTTACAACAAGTTGTTCGACACTTAACAAGTTATTCTTCATAGAGGAAATGTACAAGACATCATGAATTATAATTGTGTTGCCTTTCTACCCTTGGATTAACACTTTTCCAAGTCCTTCAAGCAGGACAAAACTATTATCAACAAATCTGACCTTACTTTTGATGCTTGAATCAAGACCAATAAGCTATTCCTTGTGTTTAATCATATGATTGGAATATCTGGTTTCAATATACCAATGTTCATCCTTTGAATCAGATTCTATTATGGGCATAAGCAAAAGATGTTCAAAACTATAACTTTATTCCTCTTCTGCTACATGTGTCTCATAATTTCCATTTATGCCTTTTCTAGACCAACAATCATTAAAAAAGTGCCCATGTGTACCACGAGGACTTATCAAATTTCTTCTTCCTTTCCCTTTCCATATTTCCTTTCCTCCATCCTTCTTTGAAGTTTCAGCTTCATCACTTCTAGAATAACCATTATTAGAGTTATTTCTCCTACCTCCATTGTTGTGATACTTCACTTTCTTTTTGCCTCTTCATTATTTCTTGCCATTATCTCTCTTGAAACTAGCTTTAGCTTGCAAAGGATGGTCAGTCTCTCGCTGTTGATTTTATTTAAACTATCATTGTCTATGTGCTTCAAGATTTTCCAACAACTCCTCTTTTTGGCTTCTTCAATAGCTACAACCATGTAATCTAACTTTTCACTTAAGGTCCACTTCACCTTATCCATCACTAACTAATTTGAAATAGTAGCACCACATGCTTTCATTTGATTCACAATAACTTACGTTCTTGCAAAAATAATCCATGATCTTTTCATTGTTTTCCATATAAAGCAACTCAAATTTTTGTGTCAATGTTTGCAATTTCACTTTCCTTAGCTTGTCATTACTAAAAGAAGCTTTAACTAAGATATCGCATGAAACTTTTGAAGTTTGAGTAGTTTGAAGTTTGAGTAGAAGCTATCTTCTCAAAGTGAGAACCATAAACAAATTGATGGAGAATGAATAGAGCCTTATAATCTTTCTTTCTTATTCTCCTTGAAAGTTTGGCTCTAGATTTGATCATAGGTTCAACAAGTGGTTCATAACCATTTTGACAATATCAAGAGTATCCTGAAAAACAAATAGTACATTCATCTGAACATTCAATTTCTCCTAACTCTTACGATCAATAATTGATGAATTTTTAGGAATGTGCATCATGATGATTGCGAACTACACTATGGGAAATAAAAAAATGTTTTCTATTATGTAAGCCCCATGATGATCCCATATAAATTCGCATTTTAAAATGAAAAGTTCTCGGATCAATAATTTTGTTACTTTATTTTTAGAAAAAAAACATGTAAAGTCATTTGACTTTATATTCTGTTAAATCTTATATATATATATATATATATATATATATATATATATATATATATATATATATATATGTATGTGTGTGTGTGTGTTTTAAATCTTTTCAGAAAAAAAAACTTGTAAAGTCATTTGACTTTATATTCTGTTAAATCTTATATATATTTGAGTGTGTGTGCGTGCGTGTGCGTGTGTGGAAATATATCTTTTGTAGAGAGAGAGAGATATGAAGAGTATATGAATAAATTAGAATAACAAGTTTTTATCGAAATATATCTTTTGTATCTATCATATATCTTATATGTCCCATATTTTTATAATCTCTAAAATTTTTTAACACTCATAATATTTTATATTGTAATCATATGACCCCTAAGATCTTTTTAATCAATTCATCTCAGTTAGTTTTGTTTAACTATTTTATCCTTCCTTAACACCATGTTGAGAATATTTAAGAATATTTTGGATGCCTTAGTCATAAAATAACACATTTTAAATATGGAATTATTTTAATTTATGTAATTTTAATATTTGTGTAATTTTGTGATTTTAGTGGTTTCTATCATTTTCAATAAAATTTAATATAGTTAAATTTATGTTTTATATTATTAACAAATATTTTACAAAATCATAATATAAATAAATAATTAAATATTTATCTAAAGTAAGATCCAAAATAATTTGTTATTAGATTTTAAAGTGAATACGAAATAAAATTTATAAATACTAATGTTTTTACCAAGATCTGAATGACTCAATTGCTTCTAAGGGTTGATCATAGGGGAAGATCCACCTAAAAAAACTCTATAACACTTAAGTTAGTCAGAGAATTTAAAATCTCTTTGAGTGTATGATTGAGTATGAGAATGAGTGATACTCCTTAGAGGAATAACATGTATTTTTAGGGTTTTTGGGTCCTATGAAATCTGTTACCAAATCTTAGAATATAAAAAATATAAAAAAATAATAAAAGTTGACCACATATTTTGATAATAACAGTAATATGTTATTTAATCAAATATACCATATATTTTTTTGATACAAGGTATTAAAGATATTTATGTTGTAATGAAGCTACCAAGAGCTTCACTACAATGTAATCTTTACATTCCTTTCAACAGCTTGAAGAGCGATTTTGCTTTCTATGCCAAGCATGGTAAAGAAAGAGAAAATGAGACTCACCTATTGTTTAGGCTTTGAATGTTAGACCCGAGAAATTTAATTAATTAAATAAATAACTAATTAATAAATGCGGGTACTAAGAGTCTCTATGGCAATTAATGCTAACTTTGATGATGTGGAATAGTACTAGCCCAAATGGTTGATTGTACTTGATTGTGTTGAGAGGACCTAGGTTCATGATTTATGTTCGAGTTTGTGGAAATTTCCGGAAATCGCCTAGCGGTGTTGAAGACTTGCCAGGTGACAAATGCATTGTAACTGTTTTCTGGATTTTTCCCCAAAAGTTGCCTAGAGGCACAATTGGCCCGCCAGACGACTCAACTTGCTCAACCCAGTTTTTGGGTTTCATATGAACGGCCTGGCAGTGATGAACACCCGCCAGGCGACATGAGTCAATTTTACTCGGGGTTCTGGGTGGATTCTTATCGGGGGAAAGGAAGCTTTATCTGGGTGGATTATTATGATTGGAAGTTAATTGGGTGAAATTGTATGAACACTTGTTTAGGGTTTGGGAAATTGGGGTTGTTGGTGTTATGGGATTAATGGATGTCTGAATTATAGTGAATATGGTGTGTGTTGTATAATTAATGGTTGTGTTGAGGAAATAAACAAGGAATGGTAAGGGAATTATTCTGGGGGTCTTCGTAGGTGTAGAGAAATTCTAGGTTTTTTCCCAGAATTGTATGCACCGTCTAGTGGCATGGGTCTTGCCGCCAGGCGCCAGCGCAATACAGATTGGTACTGTGTGGTTGTGAGGGACATTGAGGGGTTGGGGTTCTATTTTGATATTTTACTATGGAGGAGGAGTAAGGAACCTTGAGCAGGGGATGAAGGAGTGAATAAAGTGTCTATCATCCAAAAGATCAATTTAAATTCAGGTTATGGTTATGAGTATTGAGATAGAAAAATGGTTGATATCAGGTGCATGATACAGAATTATATATCAATTGCAGAAGGAATATTAGAGTATTGAAGTTCTTTGTAAAGTGCTCAAGTGAAATTAGGGTGCAATCATTCCTTAAGGATTGGTGAGTGATATGTTAATTGTGGGAGGGTGGTTGGCAAGACTGTTACTAGAAAATTAGTGGTCTAAGGATGGAATTCAGAATGAACTAAGGGATTTTTGGTGGCTAGAGTTGGAGCTATGATAGGCCAATTTGAGATTTGGTTTCAAGGTGAATAGGTTCAATATGGGAGAGGTAATAGTCCATTCTTACTAGGTGGGATTAGGAACCTATTGAAACATAATAACGTGTAAAATTGATTTGTTGGTGATTTAAGGGAGCCTACGGGAGTTATAGAGAGAGTGAGACTTGGTCCTGTATTGAGTAAAACCAATAAAACGCGTTTACTAGTGTGGTGCCTAGCGGTAGGACTTGAGCGCTAAGCGATAGCTTCAAATCCAGGGAGCTATCATATGTCTGGCGCCTAACGGTGAGGTCGTCCCGCCAGGCAATACCTGCAAAGACATTGATTTTTGAGGTGCTTAGCGCCTTGTGACATATGTGCTCCACCAGCCAGTTTGGAACGAAATTCGCCTGGAGGCTCTAGAGCAATGCCAGGTGATAAAGCAAAGGCAGGACTTGTGGCTTATTTCTTTGGATGTGCGTGGTCTACAAGGCTTTGTATAATACCTCAAAGATCGACTTGCTGGAGTATTCCTTGAGTTGTGGCTCGGAACGGTATCCCTTGAGTTGTGGCTCGGGATAGAGGGTAAACACGTGGCATTCCTTGAGTTGTGACTCAGGATGGCAGATGAACACAAGCATTCCTTGAGTTGTGGCTCAGATTGGCGAGTGTGGTCGGTGTGAGTGTGCGAGTTGTGGCTAGTATGGATGGGTTTAGAAAGATTGCCTTCTTCGACGGTGGTCTGCAGGTTTGGTAGTCTTGGGATATTACAAACTACGGTTCGTATCGGGAACTTCACCTAGAGTGACAAAGTGTAGTCCGTAGTAGGTTTCTCGCACATGTACTACAAGTTGTGGGTTGTAGGTGTGACAGCTAAGAACATCTTGAGGTATTCATCTATAGACATAGAATATGGATAACATGGTGGTGGCCATGTGCTATGTAATCAAAGGATCCAGTTCCTTTGATGTGTGTGTGAATATTTTTAAATTATATATGTTTATTTATTAACTCATCCTATCTGCTTGTGTTTGACAATGATTGTGTAATGCGTTACATGGGAGCAGATGATATTGCCGGTGGTGCTGGTGAGGCATAGAGCCGGAGCAGGGCTAGCTTGGGAAACTTTTTTTTATGGAGTTTATTTCTTTATGCATTTTAAACACTTTGTAAACATTTATGTTCGCATCGTTGGAATATGTTGCTGACATTTATATTTTGTGGTTTTTAAATTATTGGTGAGTTAATAAATATTTTCATTTTCCCTTGTTTTTAGGAAAAATCATATAAATTAATGTGTATTCGTTATCTATTTTATTTTATTTATTTAAAATTAATAATATCCAACTGAGATATTACACTAAACTTATTTGAGATTGTTAGGACTTCTCATGTTGAGTATGATTTCACATTTGTCAAGGTTGGCTTGTATCTCGTGCCGGGTTATCACGAATCCCATGAATTTGACGCCACCTACACCAAAAAAGCACTTTTTATGGGTTTAATCTTATGTTTTGAAGTCATACCTTGTCAAAGACAACTTATAGGTTTTCAAATGGTCATGTGCAACTATAGATTTCACGACCATGTCGTCTACATAAAATTTCATTATGCTTCCAATAAGGTCGATAATTACTTTGTCCATCAAGCTTCAGTAGGTGGCACCCCGTTCTTCAGCCTGAATGGCATGACCTTATAGCAATAGTTCGCCCCTTTGGTCATATATGTTGTATTCTCCTCATTTGGTAGATACATTCTTATTTGGTTCTATCTAGAATACGTGTCTAGGAAGCTTAACAAATCATATCCTGTAGTGTTATCCACAAGCCAATCTATGTTGGGCAACATATAGGTGTCCTTTGGGCATGCCTTGATAAGGTCTTTGTAGTCGACGCACGTGTGTCACTTGTCGTTATGCTTTTTCACCAAAACGACTTTAGCGAGCAATGTGGTGAACACGATCTCTCTAATGACTTTAAAGAGTGTGATTACTTCTTTGGTGAGATGATGGAATTGGTCACCGTTTTGGGCATCAAATTGCAGTGAGGTGTGCTGCTCCAGAGTTGGCGTGAGGGATAAAGTCCTAGTGACTATCGGGTTGTTAGAAGGCACAAAGGGTGTTAGCTTAACGCGTAACAACTCCTTACTTTTTTGAGGTATCCTTTGACAACAACAAGGGTTGAGTAGTCTTCGATCAGGACCTTCATGGCCATGTGTAGAGTGAATACAACAAATCATAACTCGTTAATTGTCTTATGGCCTATCAAGATGTTGTATGAGGTATCTATTTCCACTAAGAGTTATCACACCTCTATAGTGTGATATGCTTCTGGTGTACGTCAACAAAGCAATGTAACCCTTAGTGTGTACTCATTATCTAGCAAATCTAAGCAAAGGCTCTGGCTAAGGGTAGAATAGGTTGACCTGGACGTCTACTTTCATGAAAGTGTGCTAGAACAAGATGCCGGTCAAGCTACTTTATACGATCAAGGTATTGCACATGCTAGTTTATGGTTATTGCTATGATGACCTTTGGTTCATCTTGATCCAAGTCATTAATGCAAAAGTCTTCATATGTGAACTCATGGGAGGTAGGCTTAGGGATGACAAATGAACCTTTCCTTGTAGGTGTTGTCTGAATATGTTCATGTTTTAACGGAGAACCTTACTTTGACTAGGCATAGGAATGGGTAATACACAACTTTTTCAATTGAGGATGGGGATGTGCATATCTGCCTCGTCTGTCTCTATACCCTCCTTAATACCCATCGTCACCCTCATCTATGTCACCGTTTAAATTACTAAAATACTCATAATTTATTAGGTAATCTGATATAGGTAGTCTGATATATATATATATATATATATATATATATATATATATATATATATATATATATATATATATATATATATATATATATTATTTTTGGCTTACCACGAAATCATTTTACATCTCCAAGATACTTTCTCTCTTATTAGAATCTTTGTGGAGTTATGATTCAAATGATGTATGTAATTGAAATATTTTTTGTCTTATATTTGAATATTTATACTCCTTTTAAATATTTGTTTTTTCACATGAGAATCTTTAATTCTTAATTTAAGTGTTTAATAGCATAAACCCTTTATTTACTGGGTAATATAAAAAAATTTATCTTCTATATTATCTTATTTTTAATTTTTATTTCATTCAAAGAACTTTTTGTTTTGTTAAGAAAAATTTTCATTATCTTTCAACCGTTCGACTAGCTAGTTTACTATAGTTTGATATGTGAAAAGTCTTTTAGATCTATGAGGTATTTTTCATCTTATTATACCTTTTGTTGTATATTTATTTTCCTTGAAGTGATTTTATTCAATGATGTATCAAATTGTTTCTAAGACAAACATTTGACTTCTTTTTAATATTTTAATTTGTTGTTTATTTTTATCATGTAGAATATTGGTTTTATGTTTTTTATATAGTTATTTTTATTTTCTAACCCATTATCATAAGTGTCATTCTATCACTATAATTCTATAAAAAAATTTATTATAATATAATAATTTAATGTTATTGTCATGAATATTGTTTATTACCAACCAACATACATCGAAGTTCAAAAGATGAAAGATATACACTAAATTTCAATTATTGTTAGTTTAATCATTGTTCTTTGCGTGATTTCATTTAAATGGAGATTTCTATTAATGTATGAAAATAGAGATTTCATTAGAATTTAAACAATGTGATTAAAGAGACATTGAAAATATTTTTAAATTTGAATATCTGTTTTCATTTTGCAATTTTTTAAAAATATTTTTAAACTCTATCAACTTTGTTTCATTAACTTTAAAATTTAATAATTGTTTTGGTACTCTAATTTCAAATGTGTATAATTATAATTTATTTTTAAATGTTTGATATTAAAGAAACGAGAATACATCATTTTGATACTGAATATTTGATAATATTATGTTTTTTTTACAAAATTTTACTATTATTTTATAAAAATTAATTAATCAATATTGAAATAGTAAGATAGCATGTACAAATACGAGCACAAGTAGAAGTGTATTTTTGTTACTCGATAGAATGGGAATGGGAAAAAAACTTCATACTTGTTGGGTTTGGGTATGGAAATAAAGATGAATTTTTTGTTTTTAGGGAACTGGCTTATCGAGTTGATACCCCTTTGGTATCTCTTCTCAGCACTCAACAACCACTCCCTCCTTTTAAGCCTTCTACAATGGTATTGAGACTTCCCCAGACTTGGACGAGGTTCCTTTGTGGTTGAACGGTTTGCTGATTGAGTTAACGAGATCGAGTGGGTTCTTGAGAAGGGTAGGGTTGTTAAGGTTGGCCTGACGACTGAGGTTCTAGACTGGAAATCTGGAACACCAAAGATGGTTGTTTCGATTGTATTCGGTCGCAACTTACAAAACCTCTTCGTTGACCCTTATAGTGTCCCCGACCTCCCCATCCACGGCCTTGACCGTCGTTGTCGTGTTGTACCAACTTGCCTGGTACTCCTAACTTGATTAGGTATTCACTGAATTCCTTAAAGTATTGGCACTCTTTTTGTGGTGTGTCCGGTAGTCTAGTGGTAAGAGCACTTTTGGGTTCGTGGGGGGATAAGGTGGTCAAGGTTCTGGAATGTGGATGAGCTCCAAGTTGCATGCTTCCCTGAGTACGACGTCCTTATTGGTGTTTTGAGAAATGTTTTGGGAATACCGAGAAGTAGCACGCTCCATTTCCCTTCTTAATTTTTCCCGTTATTAGGGCATTAGCTTCTTCCCCATCTTCCATCTGCTTTGTTCGCTGGTGATGCACTTTGATGCCTAATCTCTCAAGTCTTCCATATTGGTTGCTTTCCTCTTGAATAGTGAATCAAAAAAAATTTTGGGTTGAAGACCACAAATCAAGAAATGCATGATCACTGACAAAGTGATGCCCGAGATCGTGGTTGTCACCGTGATGAACCACTCCATGAAGTGCTTGAGAATCTCGGTTTCTCCTTACTTTACATAACATCTTGCAATTGGTGAACATGGCTTTAAACATGGTACTTAATGCATTAAAAAACTCCACCAAATTGGGTGCTTTGGTGAAATTATGGAATTCCTCTAGTTTTATATTCTAGTTAGGGCTACGTTGATGTGGTTTTTTTTTATGCAAGACGAGTTAAATGGGAAAAGAAAGGTGGAGGTTGACCTGCTTTGTGACAGATGTGGAATGGAGCCTGAATCTACCATTCATGTTTTAAAGGGCTGCCCCTGGGCATCTGGCATTTGGCTACTCTGCCCATTAGCCCTTCATACTCAACAGATGCAGGCTCTCAACTTCTCATTGCAACCTCTTGTAGAATTATGCCAATGTGATCGATTGTGATCCCTCCTATAGCTACACCAATTGGATTGACTATGATCCCTTCTAGAACTACGTCAGGCTCCTACCTTGATATTTTCATGATCTGGATTCTTCACTTATTGATGATTTCCAAGTCTCGACCTATGGGGAGGGGGTTCTATTCCAAGGACGAGGAGGCTCAGGTAGCTTTTCTTTCTCTTGGTTGTCCATTTTAAGGTTCAATGCTTGTAAGCTTGCCTCATTATAGGTGTGCATGACGTGTCATTCTGCTGGATCAACTCCTGAATTTGATTATGTATTGTAGCCATTAGGTTGGATTCCATCTCATTTCGTAGAGCAAAAGGCTCAAACATCTGCAATTGACTTCTGGTGGTGACCATGAGAAAATTGAGGTTGAAGGGTACTTTTATCGGGGCCCCACGGTGGGTGCCAAATGTTCTTACCAGGATTTGGAGGATCCGCCTTCCAATAAGTAGCAAGATCTAAATGGCTCTAACGCTCCTAGTAAAAGCACTTGAGGGCTAGATCACAAGGAAATATGCACTTGCAAAAGACCCTCTGATGCTTAAGTTAGTAAGAGAGTTTAGGGCGAGTATGAGAATGAGTGATACTCCCTAGAGGAATAACATGTATTTATTTGGTTTTTGGACCCTATGAAATGTGTTTCAAAATCTATCAAAGAATATCAAAATATAATAAAAACTTACCACATATCATGATATTATTAGTAATATGTTATTTAATCAAATATACAATATATGTTTTTGGAGGATCCACCTTCTAACAAATAAGAAGATCTGAATGGCTCTAATGCTCCTAGTAAAAGCTCCTAAGGGCTAGATCACAAGGGAAGATCCACTTGCATAAGACCCTTTGACGCTTAAGTCAATAAGAGAGTTTAGGGTGAGTATGAGAATGAGTGATACTCCCTAGAAGAATAACATGTATTTATAGGGTTTTTGGACCCTATGAAATGCGTTTCAAAATCTTAGAATATCAAAGAATATCAAAATATAATAAAAACTTACCACATATCATGATATTAACAATAATGTGTTATTTAATCAAATATAGCATATATGTTGTTGGAGGATCTGCCTTCTAACAAGTAGCAAGATCTGAAATGCTCTAATGCTCCTGGTAAAAACTCCCAAGGGCTAGATCACAAGGGAATATCCACTTGCAAAAGACCCTCTAACACTTAAGTCAGTAAGAGAGTTTAGGATGAATATGAAATTGAGTGATACTCCTTAGAGGAATAACATGTATTTATAGGGTTTTTGGACCCTATGAAATGTGTTTCAAAATCTTAGAATATCAAAGAATATCAAAATATAATAAAAACTTACCACTTATCATGATACTAACAATAATGTGTTATTTAATCAAATATACCATATATGTTGTTAATATAAGGTATAAAAAGATATTCATGATGTAATCAAACTCCTAAGATTTGATATATATTATGTTAATATATGGTAACTGCACCAATAATTATCTTTGTTAATATTGTCTAGCCATTTTAGGCCAATAACGTTAAATGGACCTTGTTGGACCATGCTCTTTAGCATATTTCTTTGGTCGGGTAGGTACAAGAAATAAAATATATAAATCGAAGTTAGATGTTCGATTCATTATAAAATCTTTACTTTAGAATACTTCTTTTTCTTTACATTCTCTCGATTACGAAATGAGTTTCTAAATATCAAATCCTTTCAACATCAAAATCTAGAGGAGCCAAGGGGATATAGATTTTAGTGAACCAACCAATTCAATTTGAGATTTTGTAAGTTTACTTAACCCTATAGATGTTTTAAGTTTTTTCTTCTCTCTTTTAGAGTAATAGGCTAATAGGAGATGCTACCTAGACAGGGTTATTTAAGGAAGCTTACTTGGATTGTAAATTTGCTATAAAGAACTCTCGAAATTTTGTTGGATAAAACCGTGCTTTAATTTAGGTAAAGGGAAAATATTACATCCAAAACAATGTATTGGTTGTTTTGGATAGATAATGAAAATATGTGTTGATGATGTGGTGCATGAGTGTAGATTTGGGTACATGAATGTATTCATAATAATGAAATTAATAGACATGAAATTGGTATGTAATTTGTAGTTGAGAAATTACAAGAATGACATATTCTTAGATCTAGAGGTTGTAAATGGTTTTTATGATTAAATATTGATTTTTTTTATTCTGCAAAATTTGGTCTTAAGTTACTCTCAAGTCGTGTATTGCTTCTGCATCATGTAGCCATTAAGGTAAGGCCGCATTTATTGTACTAGCTATTTTACGTTGTTCAAGCAGTGTTGCTAAAGAAAAACTCTAACTATCTTATAATTTGTATTAAATGTTTATGACAACAAAGTAAGAAATATGAAGAATCATTTAAAAGACATTGGAATAGTTGGTTGAGAACTAGACATAGTTTGTGCTATTAAACTAATTAATATAAAAACTAGAGAGTAAATTTTCATTCCCTTTGTCTTTTTCCTTAACATATTATTGAACCACATGAACAATAGAAGGAAAGACTAGCAAACTAACTTTTGAAAAATATTTTTTATTATCTTTCAACCTAAAAAAATTGTGTGATAGCCTAATTTCAAATTATGTTACATGTTGGCAAGTGTATCAAATCGTGCAAGTAATACAGTGGACAAGTCAAGATATCGTTCCCACAGAAACTAACATGACTTATATTTAATGGATTGTTTACTAATAAAGGTATAAAGAATAACACATTTTGTTTTATAAAAAAATGAATTTAAATTTAAATATGAAAAATAACATAAATTGACACAATGAAAACAAATAGCTTGACTGAAAAAATTATGAGATAAAAGTTTCACAAGGATTGGGTTTCACCAATTCTATTCAAAGTAAAAACCAACAAACAATATATTTCTATTTCCTTCTCGCACACTCACATCATTTATAACATGCTTCAATTTTGTCGTAGACAAGCCTAAACTAAACTAATAAAAACTCTATGTCTAGCAATTTTTACTATTACGTTTGCATCAATAACCAATATGTTGATGCTTAAGAATGACCAATGACCACATCTATATCTAGCATTGAAATCAATAGTTGTTTTATCATACTTAGGTTTCTCAAATTATCTTTTGGATTTGTTAGTACTCTCACATATGCACCATATCTAGAACATGCAATCAAAGATCATAATCTAGATTCCAAACTATCTTTCAAATCAATATGGACTCTTGCATGTGCAAAATTCATAAACTATGTAGTTAAAACACAAATAAAACATAAGAGATTGTGGAAAAGAATTATATTGAATGAAGAATTCATAGAGAACCAAGAATACATTATACCCAACCTCCGTGAATGAAGGAGTTAGCTACTCCTAGACTCCTAGACATACCGATCACAAGATTGATGTTGAAATTGAATGCCTTTAACCTTTAGAATGTCCTTTTACCTTCAAATGTAGAGATATCAAGTTTCTTTCTCTCCAAGTGTGTATTTTTTACCTCTGTCAAGCCTTCAATTTTTAGATTTTTCGAAGCTAGCGGTTTGTTGGGCAAACTGACTCGTTGGGCGAAAACAACTTTGTACTTGATTTTCCATTGGAATTTCTTGCTGGATTTATCTTTTTCGTCTTTTGTAACTTCTATTTTCACAAATTAATCTTCATTTGTTCTAACTTAAGCTTGGGTAACCAACTTTGTAGATAATTGATATTGTTTAGGTTCTTTAGAAAGGAGTACATTGGAAGGGTGGTTCTTTAAGGTTACACTTCGCTCAAGTTGCAATAATATTGTTAAAGCGAAATAGATGTTACCTTGTGTTTGTTGAAAAGGTCTCCCAATTTTGAGGAACTCACTCATGTGATTATGTGCTAAGTAAGAATGATGTTATTGTATTTTAAATATGTGTTTTTATACACTTTGTGATGGAATGATGTATACAAGATGAGATTAATTATATATGCTATAAAGAGATATAAGATCCATGTGGAGATTCACGACATGACATAAGTGTGACATCTATCCCTTTTGGATTATCGTTCATGGGTGATAGATCCTTATTAGATCATTTATATAAATGTGTGTGTATTCTACTATAGATAACACCAAAAGCGAGCAAATTGTAATATGGTAATTACACCTTTTAGGAGTTTGTTTTGATATATTTATGTTTTAAAAACCCATAAATATTGATAATGAATAAGTATCCTTTGAAGATGACATAAGATAACAGAATCAAATATTTTGACTAGGGATGGCAAATAAACATGTCCTCGTGTTAGAACCTGTTCCCGTCAATACAGGGAATCCCCGAATTGACTAGGTACGACATAATACACAAAATTTCAATTGGATATAGGGATGATGATGGGTATGTACATATCCACCTTTTCTCCATTCTCATACTATCCACAGTTTATTAGGTAATATAAAAGAGATATATATATCCACCTTCAATTTCCCCATCTAAACAAGTCATTTTACTTCAAAGAATTTCAAACTTTTTATATAAATGAATTATTCTCTTAAATTGTCTCATTCAAACACAACATTAACCTTGTGTCTGAATGATAAATGTCAACAATTCAAAAAAATTGAAATACCTAGTAATTGAATTACTTGCAATTGAATTCTTTTCATTTCTTAAATAATTAGTTTGGATGAAGTAATTGAAATATCTAAGATTTCAATTTTATTGTTTGGATAAGGAAACTTAATTTCTATTTTAACTCGACTCTACTTTTGAGTCTAACTTAACTTAGTTCGACCTTCAATTCGGTAAAACTGATTTTGACTTTTGGTTCAAGTTGACTCGAGCCGATTCAACCTCAGCTGGTTCGACATCGGCTGATTCAACCTCAATTGGTTTAACATGGGCCGATTCGAATCATTTTGACATTGCCACAATTTGAATCGATTCGACTTAGCCAATTCGAATTGATTTGGCTCGAGTTGATTCGACACAACCTTCAACTAGGCTTAGAGTCATCTCGTCCTCACTTTCGGCTAGGGTGACTCGACTAAACTTAGTTTTGGACTGGCTTGGCTCAACTTTCGGTCATGGCTGAATCAGCTTGACCTTCGGCCTGGACTGACTCGTCTCGACTTTCAATCTAGGCCAACTCGTCTCATCTTTGGGCCCATGCTGGCTCATCTTGTTCTTCAGCCCAAACCGACTCATCTTAACATTTTGCCTGACTCGACTCGACTTTTTGGACTGATGGACTTTTTTGTCTTAATCAATGAAGAATTTAATAACTTACGGAATTTCAATTTCCTTCTTTTTTAAGTGGATTTTAAATTCTACTATTTTAGTTATTTGAAATACATTCTTAAAATTTCTCAATTTCAATTTTCTTTTAATTTCCTCATCCAAACATGTCATTTTCTTTTGTAAAAATTTTTAATTATTCAAATAAATAAATTACTTTATTAAATTACCTCATTCAAGCACACCATAAGTTATGAATAATTTTATTATAGTTACAATAAATTAATTATGTAATATTTCTATATTTTCTCCAAATAATTTATCATATCAAATAAATTTATTTTTTCGTATAAACTAGGGCACTATATCTTTAATATATAGGTTTTAAAAATTATGTTAATCAAGATGCATATCTTACAAAAAAAAAGAAAAACTTCTACCAAAACAAAGTTGATGTTTATGACGTAGTTTCACAATTAAGAATTAGGCTTTATGCAAAGCTCGAGTTCTAATAATTAAATACAATATTTTAATTAATAAGTTATTATTTTAATTTTAATTAATAAGTTATTGGTGAGTTAAGTGGGTCAATCTACTCTTGAAAAAACTTATTTTTTTCTTAATCCAACTCGTTTCGAACATGTGATGAGCCGGATTATTTCATGAGTTATAACTCATTTTGACGTCTTTAAATAAAAAAAAAGCTAAAAAGATGAATTTTTAACTTACCACTTCCAATATTAACAAAAACATACGAATAAAATATCAATCACTAACATTTTTATACCACATAACGAAAAATCATTAATAGAAATAAATAAAAAAATTCCTAAAAACAAAAATGTCAACTAAATCTTTCCCTACTTATAAAAATTAAAAAAAAAAATGAAAATATCCTGGACAACATTTGAGATCCAATTACATCAACATCTCAACAAAGACCACCTCAAAGATTCCTTTTTAAAGAAGAGAAAAAAAAATCTTCCTTTCTAAAACACAATTAAAAAACTCATACTTTTTTTTGTTTTGAAATTTTTTTCATTATAAATGGCTTTTTAACAAATTTGTAAAAAAAAATTATATAATATAAAAATTTCAATAATGAAACTTGAGTTTTGTCTTTTTGTTTTTTTTTATACGAACCTTTTGTGCTAATGTTTGCGAGCAACACGTCACAAACAACATCTTGACTTCATGCGTTCGAACGATCCAAATCAAAGTTTTTCAGTGTTTGGTGCACGCAACCTAGTTCCCCCACTCAACCTACTTTTCGTATATTTTAAACAGTCAAATTTAGTTTCACTTTTATATTCATTCCAAAAATTTGGAGAATAAATTAGAAGTATTATGTCTCTGCCTATTATTAAAAAAATAGTAATAAATACTTATTTCTACATTAAAATAAAAATCAAGTATGGTTGTTTCATATTTTCTAGAGATGAAAATGAAAACGTTACAAAGAGTAAATCTAAACCTTATTATTCATCTTGTTGAGAATGAAAACATATTGAAGTAAATTAATTTTTGATGGCATTTTCAATAAAAATATTATTTTTTTGTAATTATTTGAATCGTTAAAACAATTATATATTCACATTAAATTTAGCTAGAGAATTACATTAACATGTGAATCGTAGTAAAAGAAGTTGATTTTAAAAATTCAGATTAATCTCACTTAAACTTTTGTATTAAAATGTAATTAATATGTAGGAATTTGGAGGTTAGATACCCCAATCATAGACAGTTGCGTTGTATTGACACTAAAGTTCCTTTAAAAGTAAGTACAACAAGTAATAGTATTTACATTGTTTTTTTTATGGTAGTAAAAATAAAATATTAATATTTATTATTTTGAATTAAATATTTTAAAAAAATTATAACATTAAAGTCAGAAGTTATAATATGTAAGTAAGTTGGTGTTGATGTTATTATTATTTTCTAAACTCATTAATTATTATTATTATTATTATATATTTTGATATTGACACTATAAAAACTACACAAATCATTTGTTATCTCTTGAAAAAAATTAACAACATAAAACATTGGGTGACCAAACCAAACCGGTTAAAAAATACAAATCAAACTTTCTTTCAAAACATTAAATAATTCAAAACATTCAAAGTTGAAATCTATTATGAAAAAAAAAATCACAAATGGGATATGATAATATTATTTATAATCAAACTTATTATCCAGTGTTACAGAAATAATTTATCTGCACAATGATTACATTATCTAAAAATATAATAGTGTATCACTTGTCGATTTTCCCGAAAGATTCAAGGAACAATTTTAATAACTGAAGAAGCCTTTACATTCACGGATGACATACATTTAGTGATGACAACAAGATAAAGTGATGATGACTTTCGTTATCTCATTTTATTCCCGAAGTAAAAATTTATACACATCACCATACCCAAATAGTTCATTCTTATCTCCGACGGGTAAAAGGTATATTCGTATCTGGTACTAAAGATGATTATGAATTAAATTTTTAATAATCTAATCCACATCTATTATGAATCCAAATAATACAAATAATAGGATAAGATTTTCAATCCAAATCCATTTTTTTAGAAAAAATAGAATGAACTTTTTTAAAATCCAAATCCAAATATTTAGATCAAGTTTAAATTCAAATCCAAATATTTGGATCAAGTTTAAATCCAAATCCAAATATTTGGATCAAGTTCAAAATCCAAAATCCACTTTTTATAAAATAAATTTAAATTGATTTTTCTAAAACTTTTGTCCATAGGACCGACACCATAGAATTTGACAGATTTTGTCGGGGCCAACGAGGCCAATCGGGGTCGACCGAATTTTGGTCAAGCTTGACCAAATTTTAGTCACGCTCGACTTGGTCGAATTTGGCCAAATTTTGGCTGGGGTCGACTCGGCCAAATTTTGGTTGGGGTCGACTCGACAAAATTTGAACGAATTTCGATCGGAGACGATGTGACCAAATTCGGGCTAGGGCCGACTCGACAAAATTTCAGTCGAGATCGACTTGACTGAATTTGATCGAATTTCTGCCAGGGTTGATTTTGCCTAATACGACCAAATTTAGGCCAAAGCCGACTTGGTCAAATATGGCCACATTTGAGCCAAGGCCTGATCAATCAAATTTCGGTCAGAATTGACTCCACTAAATTCGTCGATCAAGATCGACTCGGCTGAATATAGCCAATTTTCGATCACGACCAACTTAGCTTAATACAGTCAAATTTTGTTTGGGACTTACTCGACCGAATACGACTAAATTTGGGCTAGGGCTGACTCGTCCAAATTTTGGTCATGGTCAACTCGACTGAATTCGGCCAAATTTAGGTCGGGATCGACTCGTCTTAATACGACCAAATTTCGGTTGCGATCGACTCTGCCTAATACGATCAAATTTAGGCTAGGACCAACTCGGTCAAATTTCGGTCGGGGCCAACATGACCAAATTTTGACCGTAGCCGACTCAGCTGAATTCGGTCGAATTTCGGTCGTGGACAACTCAGTTGAATATGGCCAAATTTCGATCGTGGCCGACTCATTTGAATACGACCAAATTTCATCCTAGGTCGTCTCAACTAAATACGACCAAATTTGGGCCAGAGCCAAATCTCAATCAGGGCTAACTCGATTGAATTCGACTGAATTCTAACATGAGCCAACTAGGCTGAATAGGGCAAAATTTTAGTCGCAATCGTCTCGCCCGAATATGATCAAATTTTGTCTTGGTCGAGTCAGCCCAATGCAGTCAAATTTGGGTCGGGGTCAATTCAAATGAATACTTCCAAATTTTGTCCATGATCGGTTGGGCTAAATTTCGATCGGGACTGATTTGACTAAATTTGGCCGAATTCGGCCAAATTTCCTATATGGTCACGCCAACTCAGTCAAATACGGTTAAATTTGGGCTACTTCGTCTAGACCTTTAGCCTAACCTAACCAAAAATATAAATTGAAAATTTTGATTGGATATTTTGGATTATCCGTTTTGAAAATCTAGATTTAGAGAATGGATATCCAATTCATAAAATATATAAAATGTAGATCAGATTGAAATCCAAATCCAATAAAATGGATTTTAATTGGATTGGATTTTTAATAAAATGGATATTAAATGGATTGGATTAGAGAAAAAAGTGGATTGGATAAAGAAAATTGAATTTTTTGCCTACCTCTACCTTTTCATGTGACCATACCACTTTTATGTTTCAATATAGATTAATTAGATTTTATAAAAAAATCACGAAAAAAGAAACATGATATTATCAAATACTTGGAAATAAGTAATAATTGTATAAATTTTAAATCACATTACCAAAGAACAATCAAATAAAAGTGAAAGAATTATATAAAATATTACCCAATTACATATAAATAAAATTTCATTACAACAAGAACATCCATGAATTTTGAAACTATCCATGTCGAAGGGCCTCCATGCGTTGCCTCTGAGCAGCCTCAAAAGCCAACCTTGCAGCCTCCATCTACTGCATGACCAACTGCTGCTGCTCCATAGATACTTCCTGACGCTGCATGGAAGCCTCATGCTACTGCATCATAGCATTACTTTGTTGGGTCAAGGCTGCCACCATAGCCTCTATCGCCCTTGCGATATCTGATGCATCGCCTCGAGGAGGTTGAGGATTTATATGAGGAGGTGTCATATCATTGGGCACACAGAAAAAAACCATCAGTTAAACTTGATTAGACGGTAAACTTAGCTACCAACACTAGGAAGACACAACGAAATCTAAGCAAGCACACAAGTTCACAAACTCTAAGGAACAACTGCTCTGATACCATAAATGTAACGTCCCATTTAATAAATAAGCTTAATTAAATGAAACATCACATAGAATAATATAAAGAGAAATGTCATGGAGTATAAGTGTCACTTCTTACAGATATCCAAAATGCTCGGAGAGAAAACTAAAGCACACCATGATGCCATTAACTAAACAGAATAAACATTTGACAGTATCCAAAATACATGATCATAAAGTAAGATAGTACATATGCCACAATGCCTTAAAAGAGTACTTAGAGTAAGGGGATCCATCCCAAAATTTGCTACACTGCAGAGTTTCTATCACCTTGGTGACCACTAGGGGTTTCCACATCTGCTCACATCAATAAATTGATGATCATTGCAAAAGGAAAAAACCGCACACAAGACAAACACAAGCAAACAGAAAGGGTAAACTAAAGTATAAATCAGTTTAACATGTTATGGCACACAAACACTTAAAACAGATCATAAACATGCAACAAGATAAGCAAACAATCATGTGATAGCAAACAAGTAAGACTCTAAGACTTGATTATCCGGATTCATATAATCAGTCAGATTCACTGGATGCTTGCACTTGTGGTGGCCTCTACTGCTCTGCTAAGCTATTGCCAATGGGTTTCACCCTACCACACACAATGTTAGCCTTCAAACATCTAAGGCCATTATCCTGCCAAAGATTAGGACCTCTTGCTACTCTCACCACTTGAGTTAGTACGCTCTACGTGAGACTAACCGACTCTTTAGAGCTTCAGGATACAATCCTTACTTGAATCCTTTCTTAATTATATACGCTGAGACACCACCACAAAACCTTACTAAGAGATTCGTGGAATTATGTCCATTACATGAGACACCACCACGAGCTCTCACCAAGAGGGTCATGGAATTACATCCATTACATGAAGCACCACCATGAGCTCTCACCAAGAGGTTCATGGAATTATGTCAGTCCCACAAGGCACCACGACGAGATCTCACCAAGAGGTTCATGGAATTACGTCCAACTCATACCATAGTCATGCTTCACCAACCAACCATAGATTTATCATGCATATCAATCTTATGCCCATATTCACCAAATCATCCATTCATGTTTCATATGCATAATCATACCAAACTCATCAATTCCAGCCCATAAACCATTTAGTACATGCATATTCAAACAATCCATGCTTTAAATAGAGCAATTCAATTAATCATGTGACCATCACCAAAAACAGAGAAGAAAATAGCACTTGAACACGTCCATGCCCTATTCTCACTAAAGCTACATGTAACATCCCGACCGGATATTACGAATTTAAATAATAAAATAGGGAAAAATTAATTACGCCGCATTTAATAAAACCTCATTTCCCAAAAACGCGAGAAATTTAAAACTTTATTTGCTATACCAATAATGAAAATCCAAAAAAAGTATTCGTCCATTATAAAATGAAAGTCCAATAACATAAATGTTTACAACTGATTCAAAAACATAAAATAAAATCCCCAAGCTTCCCCGCTCCGTGGCTAAGCCTCACCAGAACCACCTGCAACAACATCATCTGCTCACGTGTACCGCGTACACGATCAACGCCAAACACAAGCAGATAAGGTGAGCTTAACAATTTAATCATATAAAACACATATATTAATATTAATCACCAATATACACATATATTTATATCATCCCAACTCATCATAGAAATTCTCTCCTTTGATTCCACTTCGCATGGCCATAACCATGTTATTTGCGTTCTACATCTCCTAGTGAGTACTTCAAGATGACCTGCTGCCATACCTATCGGTCACAACCGATAGAGCACGTGCGGGAAACCATTGCTATGGATCACACACCGTAACGCCAGGTAGAGTTCCCAAATACAAACATAGTTCGTAACGTCCCAAGACTACCAAACTCGTCAGTCAACAACTAAGGAGGGCAATTTATCTGGACCTATCCGTATTTGCCATAACCAGCACACTCACACTGGAAACACTCGCTAACCCGAGTTACAACTCAAGAGTTCCTTGTGTTCAACCGCCATCCCGAGCCACAACTCAAGAGATGCTATTCTGAGCCACAACTCAAGGAATACCACGTGCTTTGACTCATATCCCCAGCTACAACTCAAGGGATACGTTTTGAGCTCAACTCAAGGAAGACCAACAATCCCACCTTTGAAGCATCACCAGAAGCCTTGTAGATCACGCCTACAGAACCAGCAACCCAACGTTGCAGTAGCAAAATCGCTTGGCGGGGGACACGTACCGTCAGGCGCTGCCAGCTCCTAGACCGCCTAGCAGGGGAGACGTGCCACCAGGCGCCAAACGCCTCTAATGCTATTGTTTCAGTAAGCATCACCTAGGGGAACAACCTTTACCGCCAAGCGCCACACACTTCAATACTCTACTGGTTTTGTAGCTATCGCTTGGCGTTCAAACACCACCGCCATGCGCTACATCAGTACTTACACAGTACTAGTTTTTAAGCACCCAGAACAAGGTAAAAATCAATCCTACTCTTATAAATAAGCATATCCACAATAAAGAATATAGGCTTCCAGAAATCAACATGACTCACATGCCTAATCTCAACTTAGATGGCTTCGTCATACGCGTACACAAGTATCACCCTATATCATATGCATCAATGCAATTAATATTGACACATATGCCTTCACCAATAACTAATTCTCCATATGTGACTAACCCAAAGGAACATTCAAATTGATACAAACTTACTACATAACCCAATCATGCTTCATTAGAAGTTACTAGGAATTATCAAGAGGTTATTCATGCATCTTAAAGACTCCAAAATCAGCAATATTGAGTAACGTATATCTCTAGCTACTGACCTCGAAACCAAATCTCCACCGTTCAAACTAAAGAACCACATGTTATGGACCACCTGTCAAAATTTCATCTAAATCGAACGTTTAATGAACCGGGAAATGTAGTTTTACAAAAACTGTGCGAACTAGAAAAACGATGGCGCCTAGCGCCTAGAATCGTCTGGCGCCTGGCAGTACAAATCCAGCGCCGGGCGGTTCCTGTTCCGCGAAAATACGAAAAACAACATTTTTCGTGAATCAGAACACCACACAGCTCTGGTATGGCGCCTGGCGGCCAATTGGGTGCCGCTAGGCGGTTCCTACACCTGCGAACCTTACCCCCTTCACAACAACTCTAATTTCCATCAATATAAGACTCCATAGGATACGATCCCAGTTATTAGGATTACGATTCATCCCTAACACTTCCCACTCACAAATTCATTCACATTTTCCCCTTAGATTGCTGCCACTATAGAAATTCCCAATTCATCAACCCTAAGATATATTCCTACTGTTTCATCCAATTTAGCCATTAATTAAATGAATATTAATGAAGTTTTACATCCTATCACCCCTTAACCATTAAAATTGGCTTTCCCTCCGATTAGAGTCATCCCACAACACTCAGAACACCAAAATTGAACCAAAATTTGGTTCGCCTCACCTGGTGGGTGTTCATCACCGCCAAGCAACTCAAGCAAAACCCATAAATTGGGTATAAGTCATGCGTCGCCTGGCGGCCAGGGCTGTGCCGCCTGGCGGTTCCACCTCTGGAACCCCAAAACTCCCCAAAAATGATGAGTCGCCTGGCGGCTGTGTATAGCCCGCTAGGCGGTTTCTGGAAATTTTCCAGAAACACAAATTTTATAAATTTAACAGTTTATATACAATCCAATGGCACATGCTTCCATACAGATTAGAGATACTTTTAAGGAAAAACGGGTTCAGCTCCCCTAACCTGGTTTCCTTAGCTTATTTTGGAATTTTTGTGAGTTCCCCATTGATCACCAATGCTCTTCCTTTGACTCTATCTCAATGCAGCTCCTTTCCTCGCTCAATCCTCACCAAACTCTCAATTTTTGTACTCCTCTCCCTCTACAACAATAAAAAATGCAGAAAACCTTTCCTCTCACCTAAATTTTCCCTTATAATAGTGACTTAATGATGGATTAATGTGCTAAAACGAAAATTACATTAAAAGTGGTATAATTGTCATTCAAAGTCCATCATTAGTTGTTTTTCCAGCCTCTTAGGCTGCCTTCACGTGGCTGCTAGGGTTCCCAACCCTTCTCCTCTTTGCCAAAAATAAGTTTAGCAAAAAGAAAGCTTAGTTTGAGTTAACCAAGGTTCAAACCCCTAACCATGCCCATGTCAAACCAATGCACAACCATTTAACCAATTCATGTTTCATGATGATCAACATAATTATATAATTATATTATCACTCAACATGATCAAGCATATTATTAAAAATAAGGGTTAAGTAATTGAGTTAAAAGGACTATATTCATTCATTTTTAAAGTTTAGAGACCAAAATACATTGAAGTTTCGGACAGGGACGAATTCCAATTTTGGATCAAAGTTTAGGGACTAAAAACATACTTAACCCTAAAAATAATAATAGTTAAATAACACACAAATGGCATACATAGGACTTGAACCTAATGCCTCTCATATAATAAAGTACTCTCAACCACTTGAGCTAGTACTTTTCCATGTCATACATGTCAATATTAAATGTCATAAAGGCTCCCACTACCCGTCTTTATTAATTAATTAATTATTTAATTAATTAAATTTCACAGGTCTTACACTACAAGCCCTCGCTCAGGCGAGAGAGGTTCTCTCACTCAAGCGAGCTCCTTTCGCCAAGCGAGAGCTCGAGCAGTGGAACAATGAGGTTTTCGCATGTTCTCGCTTAGGCGAGACCTCCTCGCCTGAGCGAGATGTTTTCTCGCTCAAAACGTGAGCTCGTTGCTTGAGCGACAACGCAAGCTAAAACCTGGGAGGGTTCCTGGTACTCTCGCTTAGGCGAGACCTGCTCGCTTGGGCGAGAATATCAAGTTTCTCCACTGTTCGCACAGACAAGCCAAGAAAACACCAAGAAAATAGTACAAGGCCACATCTAGTTCAATCTCATACAAGCATAAACATCAATCAAGCATTTTAAATCATGAAACAACAGCCAAACATCAACATATTACCAAAATTGCGAAAACCCTAGCTTCCCTTACCTTATCGAAAGCTACTATGAGGGATTTTGGCATGAGCATAAACGACACCTCAACTCCTAGAACAGATTCATGAGCTGGAAACAGTGGAACAAATTTAAAACGAGGTTACCAAGGTGAACCCTAGTTGGAATCACGAAAACAGAGCTAGAAAAGAGAAAGGTACGAGTTGAGAACCAACTTACGTGGAATAAAATGGAGTTCTTCTAGCTCAACGAAGAATGAAAGTCAAACCCTAGCAGAGCTCACGTAGGCAGTTCTAAGAGGGAGGAGGAAACTGATCTGTTTCTGGAAAATGAGACACCAAAAGTGAATTAGGACGGGAAAAGAGGTTTTGGGGACCCTGTAGGCCTGCCTTAGACCCAACAGATTAGGACAGGCCCTTAAACATTGGAGTAAAAAAATAAGTGGGTCTTACAACTTTAACATTCAATAAATATTCAAAATAAAAAATTCATTTAGAGTGAACTAGACCGATGATAAAAAGTTAATTTTTTAATTAAAATTAAAACAATAGTATGGGTCATACACTAACATTTAATAAATTAAAAAAAAAAGTTCACTTAGAGTGAGTTAGACCAATACTAAAAAAATTAATTTTTTAATTAAAAATTAAAATTTAATCTGGATCAGACGACATTAACATTTAATAAATTTTTAAAAACAAAAATTCATTGAGTTGGTCATGCCAACGCTAAGAAGTTGAATTTTTAATTAAAAATCAAATAATAGCACGGATCAGGCTCACACTAACATTTAATAAATTGTAAAAAATAAAAAATTCAGATAACAAGAGTAACTACTGCAAGAATAACTACTATTATTTCAACATGAGTTCTACACCTCCAGAAAAACGCACATAGACTACTTATATATTCCACAAACTGCACATTCATATTTACCTTAATCTAACCAAATTTCGAGAATCTCCAGATAACCTGTATGTAAGAAGTAATTTTTCCCGGTGTTTATATCAAAAGATTTCGATATAAGAAAATCTTAAATATCATTCCTCATAGGACCTGAGGAAGAAGAAATACAATCAATCAGACATACCCATTAATTGTTTGAATAGTAGACTGCAAAAGGTCCTTTTTAAAAAAAAAAATGTCTAATAATTTCTCTTCCACCAAATCATCTAAATAATATAATATAGGTGAAAAAACTGATATCGGATGAGTTTTAACAAAGCAGTATAAACCAATAGAACATTCAATGAAGATATGTTGAATGGATTTCTTTTTACCTTTTTACGTAAAGAATACATAAGCATAAAACTAATCATATTTCCTCCTCCTTCGTATCAACCTGGAGCCTGTTATGCAAAAGTTTCCACAAAATTAATGTTTTTACGTTAAATCATGCCTTTGATTCGTGACACTACAACAATAGAGAAAAACTTCCTAACTACTTTTTTGATTCAAAACTCCAAAATCTTCCCAGCTCCAATTCAAAATATCATTATAAACAGGCACTTCAAAACTATGAATTTGCTGCATTATTTTATAACTTATTTATAAATAGAAATTGTAAAATAGAGTTGTTGAATAATTTTATTGAGTCACATACAACTAACAAAATATATATATTATTAATTTTATATGATTCTAAAAAAGGAATGAATAAAGTCTAGTATTTTAAATAACCTGCTTAAGATATTTCACTGATCATTTTCATTGACTAAAATCGAGTATTACCCTCTCCAAGTTATAATGAGTTCCAACCTCTATAGGTATCATGAGTATAAACTTCTTCAGGCTACATAGAATATTATTCTCTTTAGGTATCCTTCTTGACCTCCTTGTAAGATAAAGAACTCTCAACTAAAATAAACAGTTACAAGAATCACCCTCACAACACGAAAGTACAATATGGCTCAAGGTTACAACTTCACTTTGTGAAGAATTAACATAAATGTGTGTGTTTAATCCACTGTCTCACTATACACTATTAATATGACAATTTGATAACTTCAACATTTTAATACTTTGAAATCCTTCATTTTTCAATTGGTGTAATGTGACTTTAGAAGGGGAGATGAATATAGTCAGTAAAAAATTTAAACAATACATGCCCAAACAAACAAAAACATAAACTATTCAAAGTAACAACTAGGGATAAAGAAAATATACATGAAGGATTTATACTGGTTCACCTCCATCTAGGGCTACGTCCAATATCTTAAGCAACCTACTTAGGAAATTCCATTAATCAACACCTTTGACTAGACACGAGTTTCACTCCTCACCCGGTTACACAAGTAAAAACCTCTCCAAGCTACATTGAGTATCAACCTCTCCATGTATCCTTCCCAATCTCCCCCTAAGATTAGAAACTCTCAATTGCAATAAATAATAAAAAGACACTCTACAACAAGATTGTACAATTCAACTCACAAGTTATAGCTTCACTCAGCGAAGGATTTACAATATGTAAGCTCTCAACCCAATTCCCTAATCACTAATGATATGACAATTTCTTACACTTTGATGTTTTTAATTATTTATTTTTTTCATTAGTTCTTCTCGTATTTCTTTGCATCCTTTATATAGTTGATGCATTTGTTAGCCGTTGAGAATTTTACAAGACTTCAATTCTGAATCTACTGATGTTCTTCAAGACATATTCTTTCCTTTTATGAATGAGCTTAGACTTGATTTGAATTTTGTTCTTTCTTCAACATTCAAAATTGTCCTATTAAGGAAACTTTGTGCAATATGCTTTTGCATTTGAATTGTTAAAACAATATTTTTTCACATTCAATCAAATAGTTCCTTCATCAATCATTTCCTAATATTAATTTGATTTGAACACTTGGTTCAAAAGCTTTATTCTTTCATAATGTAATCATCACACGATAGTTTTCATGGATGTTATTGCTTGTATAATTACTTTTCTTTTTTTAATACATAGATCAATATATACATTATCATTATCATTATGAATCAGAGATTAAAGCTTTAAGCAAAATAATAAAGTATGTTATAATTCATTTTACTATTTATTATAAAGGTAGAAGAATCGTCTAATGACTTGGGCTATTTAGTGCTCAAACCTGGTAATTACAATTTGTCTACTCGTCTAATACCTGGACTTGTATACTTCATAGACTTATTTAATGCTAAGACTTGGCTTTTCATTTGCCAGACTTCTTGCTTTCGCTAATATATATGATATATGAATGTTAATCATTAAGCATACACAAGCAACAATACAGGTCGTATATTTTGATCTTCAAATCATATTGATCAATTACTCAACCTCATTATATTTGTTAGACGTTCTCTCTTGGTTGTCTAGCACAAGTTCACTTTTAACTAGAGACTCTCACCTGGTAATCTCTTTCCTGATACCCTAACTTTTTCACATATTACAACTACAATCACCATCCTCAATTGTCCAGGTCTCACACCATTGATAGGAGGTTATAGGTTATTTAGGCCTTAACACCACAACTATCAAGCGTTCCCATTCATACATATAAATCTATCTCTATACATATTTAATGTCATGCATACATCTTACTAAGCTATTTTTCTCATATTGTCTATATAATGCTTCTTTATAACATTTCAAGACCAAAAGTATCTACTAGACGATTACATGGTCTAATGTTCTACTAGACGAATACATGGTCTATTGTTCCATTTTGACGACCCTAGTCAATAGTGGCCCACTAGCTGACCCTAATATTTGATGCCCATTAGACAACTTAAGCCTCCAATTATCCATAAGACTACCCCTTCATTATCTTGTTACACCTTGGAATGATCCTTCCAAACCATTCTAACATTTCTCAATACTTCCTGAAATATTTCACAACAAGCATACAATCTTTCGCAAACCTAATTTCATTTTACAGAAACCATAGGTTATCATCAAAACAATGTGAATACCATTTCATACACTCAAACAACCAATAACAGAACACATGCTCATACATTTCACCAGACACAAAGTTTCCCTTACCTAGAAGTTAGTTATACTAGTTCTACTATCCCACTCTTAAAACCTTTTCGGCTTCTCAAAGCACCAAGACAACCACCCCTTGTCCCTTGAATCCTCTATACTTGATTGTCCATAAAAAAGTATACTCACTCTCAAAGGACTTCAATTCTATCCAGAGCTTTTCCAAAAAAACCTACTATAATCAAACCTCGTTTCTCGCTTATACAAAGGAGATCCATGCAAAACTCTAATCTATTCCTACGACACATGATAAAATTATCCTTTCTTTCTTATGACACTTGTATTCCACTTACTAGCTCACCCATGCAACACACGTTCCAAAACCATCGATGATGCAATCCTCCGCCTCACCCAAAATCAGTCCATCCTTACCACCTCCCAAAATGAGCTTCACTCCAATCTCGATTCCATCCTCCCCTAACCTTCTCAGGTCACCCTTTTTGACCCACAGCCTCACTCCTACCCCTCATGAAGCTCGATGTCCCCCGCTTTGATGGTCACGAAGCAACCAGTTGGATCTTTAAGATCAACCAATTCTTCGAGTATCATTCTACACCCGAAGAGGATAAACGTAAGGTGGCTTCCTTTTACATGGATGGTGTCACTCTTAGCTAGTAATAGTGGGTCCACAAAAATGGCATGATTCAGTTTTGGCCAACTTCCTTTAGGTCCTTGAAACCTGTTTTGCTCTATCCTACTATGAAGACCCTTGTAGCCCTCTTTTCAAGCTCACTCAATTCTGAATTTGAAAGATTGCCTAGTCGAGTTGTGGGTATTTCCTCTTCATCTCTCTTAAGGTGTTTAATTTCTCCTAAGATCAAACGAGAGCTTTTGGCTTTGCAACCACTAATCTTTACGCAGACTGCTACATTGGCTAAGCTACAAGAGGATAAGTTTCATGATCTACGCGAATGCCCTAGAAATTGCTTTTCGTTTCAACCATCACCTTCTCCGCCATCCCGTCACCATCTCAAGGGCACCCTTCTCCCATTTTGTTACTCACACCTCCCAAGACCAACTACAAGAAGCTCTCACATGAGGAAATGTTAGCTCGTCGTGAGAAGGAATTGTATTACAACTATGACGAAAAGTTTCACCCTGATCACAAGTGCAAGGCTTTTTTCTTCCTTTTGGTTGCAAAGGAACCTGAGGATGACAACAATACTCCTTTGGACTCGTTGGCAGATCCTAAACCCCTTCTCGTTAACAATGAATACAATGAGCTCTCTTAAGCCTAAATGAGCTCTCCCAGTTGGGTATTACTAATTTTAAATAAATAAAATAAAATAGAAAGTCAAACTACATAAATTATAATGTCTTTCCCTAAAACGTGAAAAAATTAAAATCGTACAACAATCGTCATTTACAATAATTGTAAAATTAAACTCCAAGTCTTACACATTAAAAATTGTTTTTAAAACCAAATTACAACATAACTAAAATAAGTAGAAATCATAAAATTCCATGCTAGCTCACTCTGATCTATGCCCTACCAACACCACCTTTAACATCATCTCCTCCTGTGTAACGTATTACACGATTATTGTCAAACACAAGCATATAGGATGAGCTAACAGTATGAAGATATATATACACAACTTAAATTTATAAACATACACTCATAAAAGGAACTCTATCTTTTGATTCCACACCACATGGCCACCACCATGTTATCCATGGTTTGTATCTTTAGATGGTAACCTTAAGATCCCCTTTGCTCCCACACCTACAAGCCACAACTTGTAGAACATGTAAGACCCGTGAAATTTAATTAATTAAATAAATAATTAATTAATAAATGCGGGTAGGAGAATTAATTATGACATTAATTATGAGTGGAATGATGTGGAAAAGTACTAACTCATGTGGTTGAGAGCACTTTGGTTGTGTGAGAGGACTTGGGTTTGAGTCCTATGTATGCCCTTTTGTGTTATTATTCGTTGTTATTTTTAAAATGTGATAATCATGTTATGAAATAGTATGACAATTGAATTATGATTGTTAGCATGAAATCTGAATTGGTTAAGTGGTTGGATATTGATTTGGGGAATTGCATGGTTGTGGGTTCAAGTCTTGGAGAACTTACATTAAACTTTATTTTTGGTGTTTTTGGATTTGGGTTGAATATGAAAGGGTTGGAAGGAAATCCTAGTGGTATGGAAGCTGAGGGATGGCTGGAAAATAGCCATAATGAGTTGGTAAATGACAATAAACACCACTTAATAAGTAAATTATCGTCTTAAAGCATTTGGCTAGTTTTTAGGCATACTTTAAAAGGTAAAAGTGAGGTAAAGGGAAGGGTTTTGGCAAGCTGGAAACTATACCTAAAGAGAGAGCGAAAATCAGAGAGTGGGAGAGGTTCTGGTGTGATTTTCTAGACTGAATTGAGAGAAGGCTAAGGAGCCAATTGGTGAAGGGAGGATATTTACTCGTCAAGCTTTAAGTGGAGAACCACCAGGTTAGGCGAGCTGGACTTCGTTGTTTTTTTTATGTATTTGATAATAATGTTTGATGTATGATAGAATTGAATGCTTGTATGCTGCTAATTTCGTGAAATTCTGCGTTTCTGGAAATTTTCCAGAAACTGCCTGGCGGGTGATGAATCACCGCCAAGCAACACATCTATCTGGACTAGTTTTGTGGTTCTGGGGAAGGGACCGCCTGGGGGCACATTCCCGGCCGCCAGGCGATGCATAGAAAAATCACCTAAATGGCTGGGTGTGGATGAAGTGCCTGGCGGTGGCTAGTGAACCGCCAGGCGACGCGAGTTAATTCAGCTCGTTCTTGGTGTTCTAGGGTTCTGGGCTGTATCTGAACGTTGGAGAAGCTATCTGAGATCGTATAAAAGTGATCTTGATATTATTTTATGTTAAATTAATAGAGTTGGCAGACATGAATGGATAGAATAGTGGCAAAGTGTTGAGGGTTGAACACTTGGGGCTTGAGGTTGTGATTATTGCTTACGACCAGAATGCTTGAAAATTATTAATGATGCATGTATAGACTGTGTGGTATTATGGTCGCGAGAGGTTTGCGAGAGAAGGGATAGTACTAATCTGGAAGGGAGAAACAAAACAGAAGAAAAATGTGGAAGTAGGCAGGTGCGAAAATTCTGGAATTCTCCCAGACGTCTGATGCACCGCCTGGCGGCACGGGGATGGCCGCCAGGTGCCAACACAATGAATATGTTTTAAGTGGTTTTCCGTGACTGTAGCAGTGTTTTTGGAAATTCGACGTTTGGTTTTTGGTAAGTCAGTCTCTGGTTTAATTGCGAGGGGATAGGGTATTGTGATTTCACTAAGGTAATGTCACTTTTCTCTTACCTTATAAGTGAACTCGTGAATGTATAAGTTAGAGTTGTGAATGGTAATTAGACTCATGGGAGTATGTTAGCTCATGGGATATTTTAGTGCGATCAGGGCCTCGTTAACTGGTGTAACAGTATTGAATTGGAAAGACGTGAATGACACTCAATCATAGGTGAAAGTCTTGGGTGGAATTGTTTTATAGAGAGTTGTGGTAGGAAGGGAGAGTGATAAATGTTCGTCCAAGTAAACAGTATCATGCACTGAGTTAGAAGTATAATAGGTTGATGATGGGTGCGAGATTAAGATGCGAAGAGTACCTGACCAAAACCAGTACTGCATAAGTACTAATATAACGCCTGGCGATAGAGTTAGGTCTGCCAGACAATAACGAGGCAACAGTGAGGTTCTGGTGCAGGAGGCGCCTGGCGGCGGGGAGGTTCCGCCAGGCGGTAGCGAGAAAATCGTGGTTCATGAAACAGCGTCCGCCTGGCGGTAGGAATGGTCCCGCCGGGCGGTAGTTGTAAGTTTTATGGTTCTTGAGGCACTTGGCGCCTGGCGGTACGTGTCCCCCGCCAGGCGGTCTGGAAGCTGAGGCGCCTAGCGGTACGTGTTCCCCGCTAGACGGTTTGGCTACTGTAAGTTCTAGTTATTGGACTTTGTAGGGTGTTCTACAAGGCTTTTGGCGGTGCTTCAAAGGTAAGATTGCTGGGTTCCTCAAGTTGAGCTCAGAACGCATCCCTTAAGTTGAGCTCGGGATAGGGGTTAAGCACGTACATTCCTCGAGTTGAGCTCGGAATGGCATCCCTCGAGTTGAGCTCGGGATGGCAACCCTCGAGTTGAGCTCGGGATGGCGGATGAACATGAGGAACCCTTGAGTTGAGCTCGGGTTGGCGAGTGTTACCGGTGTGAGTGTGCTGGTTGTGGCCAGTACGGATGGGTCCAATTAGATTGCCCTCCTCAGTTGTTGACTGACGAGTTTGGAAGTCTTGGGACATTACGGACTATGTTCGTAATTGGGAACTCCACCTGGCGTTGCGATGTGTGATCCGTAGCATTGGTTCCCGCATGTGCTCTGTTGGTTGTGGCCGATAGGTTTGGCAGCAAATTACCTTGGGATAATCACTAGAAGAGGTAGAACCCGAATGGTTTGGTTGTGGCCAGACGTTAGAGAATTGATTAAGAGATAATACCTTGATACTTGTGGAGCTTATATCTGTTAATTGGTTATATGATATCTATTATGATGTATGTTGTTTTCATGAGCTCACCCTATCTGCTTGTGTTTGGCGATGATCGTGTACGCAGTACACGTGAGCAGAGGATGTTGATGCAGGTGGAGCCGGTGATGCTTAGTCGCGAGTAGGGGTTCTATTGGGGGAACTTCTTATATTTACTTTATTTGCTTTTGGAAACTGTTGTAAACCCTGATGGGTGAAATTATAATATTGTTATTTTGGTTTATGGAGTGGATGTTTATAAACTTTATCCGATCATTTAATAAAATTTAAATTTCCCGCATTTTTGGGAAATGAGGTTATTCATAAATGCGGCAGTATTATATTATTATTTGTTTTATATATTTTAAATCAGCAATATCCTGACGGGATGTTACAGAACACGTGCGGGAAAACTGCTACGGACCACACTCTGTAACGCCAAGTGGAGTTCCCAATACGAAGCATAGTTCGTATTTGTCCCAAGACTACCAAACTCGCCGGCTAACGCTGAAGAGGACAATCTTTCTAGGCCCATCCCTACCAGCCACAACTCGCACACTCACACCGGCAACACTCACAAATCCGAGCCACAACTCAAGGAATGCTCGTGTTCATCCACCATCCCAAGCTACAACTCAAGGGATGTCAATCCGAGCCACAACTCAAGGAATGTCACGTGTTTACTCTCTATCTCAAGGCACAACTCAAGGGATACCGTTCCGAGCTACAACTCAAGGAACTCTCCAACAAGTCGATCTTTAAGGTATCACCCAAAGTCTGGTAGACAATGCACATCCAAAGCACACAAGCCACAAGTCGTGTAAAACTCTAAATCTCCTTTTGTACATGAAACCACTATTCCAAGCACACCATACAAATACTTGACCATGGACCTGGGATATACATGCTTCCACGAACTTGCTCGCTCACGATCCTGCCTCTTCGAACCTCTCCACCCGTAATCCAACTCTACGAACCTCCCCGCCCGTAGTGCAACATATGTGATTCAACAACTATGAACCTCCCCACTCGCACCATCCCTCAAGTGTGAGCACGGAATATAGGAACCTCCCCATTCGTATCCTCACACGAGAGCATCATAATATGAACCTCCCTACTCATATTATCACGTGTTCAACACCAGTCATGAACCTACCCGCTCATGGCACTATCAAACATCTCTTGGTTCAAGTCCACATCACAACCATAAAATATGCAAGCAAAAAGAGCACATTGCCCTTTGCGCTATCGCCTGACGTTACCTATAAGCCGCCAGATGAAATGCTAGCGCACATCGCTTGGCGAAACCCTCTCGTCGTCGGGCGCCAAACAAAAATAGAGTCATTATCTTAGTGGCTATCGCCTGGAGGTTCATTCCTCACCGTCAGGTGCCACGCGCTCCAAGGACTTCCTTGGTACTCCTATCGCTTGGCATCCACCACTATGACGCTAGGCGTTATACCAGTAACAACTCGTTGCTGGTTTAGCACCCCAAAATAGGTTAGATTCAATCTTCTTACAATTATGCATGTCCACAATGAAGAATATATATATTTTTCCAGACTTAACTTTGATAGCTTTAACATACTTGTACACAAATATCACATATTAAACATGTATTTGGCCAACATACCAAATCAATCAATTCCACACCCATAATATTCCTCTAAGTAATTCATGCCAACTCTTGAAATTATTCTATCATGCACAATTCACATATTAATTCAATCACAATAACCATCCATAATTATAACCAAGAATTACACCTCTATAATGTCCCAAGTATAGTCAGTTAACTTATTTACAAAAACAAAGTCTCAAGTCATTTCATAACAATCAAGTACTCTCAAACACGCACTCTACAACAAGTGTTGTCCATATTATTTGAATACAAGCCTAAGTTTCAAGGAGAAAAGACTAAGGTTGTGAATTACATCATGGCTTAAATGGAGAAGGACTAATATAAGGGCCCAATGCTTTGTAAAATTGGCTGACCAAATTTTGTCTTAGCTTAACCAATTAACGGGCTTTAGTTTTGCTTTATTTTCAAGTTGTAAAAATTTGAACTCATCACACACCCACACTTATCCTTTTGCACTCCTGGGCAAAATTGAACAATTTCAAAACTTTTTCTGAGGTCTTTTATTCCATATTTTCAGTGGATTAAAGAAATGAATACCAA